>Ga0206832_10017_pt1 | contig 37591 bp, 37 predicted proteins | sample Alteio_BWOrgCont_74_FD_152896 | JGI IMG/M metagenome (GOLD analysis project Ga0206832, IMG submission 152896) | Enriched cells from forest soil in Barre Woods Harvard Forest LTER site, Petersham, Massachusetts, United States -... | ecosystem: Environmental > Terrestrial > Soil > Temperate forest >... | reverse complement strand
CGCGGCTCGATGTGATTGTCATTACCACTTCCGCCTCTATTCGAGGCTAAAAACGGATGCTTATGGTGAAAGTACTAGACAATCTATAACACGACAAATTATAGATAGTGTCTATTGTTAAAATGGGAACTTGCATGGCGCGTAGTCTAAAATTCTTATATCTTTTAATTTTAAGCATCGTTTTTATTTCTTCACAATTATGTGCACAAATAGAATGTGATAGTGAGTTAGAAGCAACATCTGAAGATACAGACAAAAGCACTGAAAAAGACACACTAAAAGATGACACAAAAATTGTAGAAAAGCCCCCCAAAATCGGGAATTTTGCCTTACCGACTTCACAACAACCGGCTGCACTCTTTGGCTTCGGCGGTAATATCATCTATAAAGGGGAAATTCAATTCTACTTCTTCGCTGATGATTTTATCGGTCCACACAGAATAACTTCCGATCTCATTCCAAGTCTTTTGTTTGGAATCACAGATGATTGGTCTATTTTTTTCAATTTTCCCTATTCTCCTCTCTTAAAAGACGGTCACTACCAATCTAATGGCTTAGAAGACTGTTTTGTCCAGCTCGAATATGCCTTCTACAACTACTCAACAACAACTTATGTCGATCAAGCTACAGTATTGGCAAATATCACATTCCCAACAGGATCTTCCAAACAAAATCCCCCTACTGGCTTTGGAGCGCCCAGCCTTTTTATCGGAGCAACTTACTACCGTACAATGGTCGATTGGTTTGTCTTTGCAGCACCGGGTGCAGTCTTAACAGGTTCTGACCACAGGACAAAATTTGGCGATCAATTTCTCTATCAATTTGGTATTGGAAGGAATATTCCTAGCCCTGAAGGATGGATCTATGCATGGATGTTAGAAATCGATGGACAATACAACAAAAGAAACAGAATTAATGGTACTCTCGATCATAATTCCGGAGGAAATGTGATCTATGCCACTCCATCATTATGGATTTCATCCAATGATATGTTATTGCAGCTGGGTGTCAGCATCCCAATAAATCAAAATTTTTTCGGTCACCAACATAAATTCAATTATGCTCTTAACCTCAACTTTGCCTGGTCCTTCTACTAAAGTTACAAAACTTATCATAATTTGTGGTTCAGGGGAAGAATTAAGGGCGCGACAAGAGAGAGGTTTACCTCAGAGCCGCAGTGATCGCAGAGTAAACGCAGTCTGCAGAAAAAATATACCGAACGTGATTCAAAAATTGGCTTTTTGACACAAGGAGGCTGCTCAAAATTTTTCGTCTGGAGCGAGTGACCATTGCCTTTGGCAAGGCACGAGTGAAGACAAAAATTTTGACGCAAAGCCGGCGCAGTCAACAACCAATTTTTGAGTTATGTTCGGTATAAGCCAAAAAGAAAAGTAAACTTACATGATACAGTAAAAAAGTGGAAAACACTGAAGTTTCTGAAAAATTATTAACCATTCGATAGACACCCTCCTTGAATAGTTCGAAAAAAAATCTCTGCGATTCCTCAGCGATCACTGCGGTTCTGCGGTTAACCTCTCTCTATCGTCGCTCACCCTATTCTTCCTAAGAATCAAATTTTTTCATGTTATTTCAATCTCATTAAACAACTAATGCGACTAGCTCTCAATAGTTTACAACTAATTCAACCACAATTCAATTTATTTTAATTATAATACAGTTTTACTAATATTAAAATTTGTATTATTATTAAGATAAACACATTTGTGACTAATATTTAATTAAAGTGTATTATTATGGCTGTTAACCCAAAAATTCATAGTGACAATAATCAATACAATACTTCGCATGAAACCTACTCTGCATTCAGTAAAATAACAACAACGGAAAAATTAACCAAAACACAACGAATCGGTTCATTTATTAGCGCGATCTTTAAGAGTCTTTTTGGGACAATTACTTGTTTAATTATATTGTCTAAAGTCCGGAAAAATATTGCCAATAATTGGCATGAATTTTATACGGGCACACGAAATATCACAGTACTTGCTGACCATACACCAAGCTCTCGTAAGACATCAAAAGTTGTCAAAACTGTATTAGACATAAAACCCTCTCATGCGCAGCCAAAAGAAGAAATCAACAACTTTAATCCCATTGGAATAATCAAAAATATTCACATTCCCGATGTTATTAAACCTATAATTCCATTAGAACACCCTATTCCCCCGCTGACTCGAGAAAATCTTCCTGATCGCATGCAAGATATTGTATCGAACTATTATGCGAAACCATTTCCACATATGGATGATGTGGTTGTCTATTATGCAAAACCACTTCCACATATAGGTGATGTCGCTGACTATTACAAAAACAAAGAAGTTTTATGGAAAAATTGTTCTCCACAGGAAAAATTTGATATCGTATATGAACACTCCTTGCCTCATAATAGATATAAATTACTACAAAGAAGCAATTTTTCATCTGATGATGCTTGGGTCGAGCATATAAATGATAGATTATTTAGAGGGAGCCATAATGCAGATGGCACGCCAAATATCTCATTCGGACTAGAGAACGATCCCAAAAAAAGTCATGGTAGTGACCATGCTATTCGTGTTGGCATTTTTAGTGGAATCTATGCATATCTTTACGACAAATATGATCCAAATACAAAAGTGACCCCGGATGAACTCCTTGCCATCCAGCTTACAGGTGCCTTTCACGACAGTGGCAGACAAACGGATGGTGTTGATGTAGATGATTTAAAAAGTGCAAAAAATGCAAAGGAAAATCTTCACAAATGGGGTGTTTCGCAATCACTTGTTGATCAAAGCTATGTAGCTATTTCCGATAAAGATAATCCAAATTTATCCAATAAACACACGATTGCCAAATGCATTCAATGTGCTGATTCTTCAGAATATGGAAGAGTTGGAAGTTTTGACATAAGATATTTAGATATTTATAAAGAATTCAATGCACCTGGACAGAAATTCAAAGATGGGAAAAATGTAAAAGAATTCAATCAAGAACTGACTGCTGTTAACGCAGAGATGGCCAAACTCATGAAAGTGACAGTGGATCCAGTTATGCGACATCAATTATCGAACAAAGAAAAAAATTATTATAATGAGATTTTAAAACTAGTCACACCAAAAGATTACCCTCTTTTAAATGCAATATTAACGCAATCACAGCTATTTTCTTCCTCACAGATAAAACCTGAAACCGGACTTTTCCCTGAAATGTTTTCAGAAATAAAAGCTCTTGATGTGGCACTTGGCGGTACAACAGGAGCAAAAAAAGGAAAAGATACGCAAGGAAATTTATATGTCATGAAGAAACCCGGAAAAGTCACGGCTCAACATTTAATCAATGAATACCATACAAATAGAGCCTACAAAGCATTGGGAGTGGCTGTTCCAGATGTCACTCTTTATCATCAAACCACTCAACAACGAATCAAAGAAGGACAAGAGAAAACAGCGTTTTCAACAACTATGAGTAGTCCCGTTTTGGTCTCAAAATTTGTTCCTGATACTACAAAAGACGTTCAAAAAATTTTCATCGAACACGGATTAAATATTGGAAACTATTCCACACAAGGTGTCAATGATCTAGATCAATGGACAATGAAAAACGATCCTATTGTTAAACAAATACAAGATATCAGTAAAAAAAGCTTTGTTGCTGACTGCCTGTTAGCAAATTGGGATGTTGCAGGGTTAAAATTTGATAATCTAAAATACGATGAAACAACTCAAACGGTTTGGCGCATTGACAATGGATCTGGCCTTGAATATCGCGCCCAAGGATCACCCAAAGCTAACAATTTCTTCACCTCAAAAATTATTGAATTTGATTCATTTCGCAATCCGCATATTAACAAAAACACAACCTTTCTTTTTGAAACCCTTACTAATAATGACATCATTCAGCAAATCAACGACATTATTCCTAAAAGAGAGGCTTTCCTAGCAACCATTCCCGACCATCTTAAAAAAGTAATGGGTGAACGTTTTGACTACATGATTGCCTACGGTCGAAAACTTCAAGGACAACATGCACCTATAGAACCACATAAGGACCCTGCAAGTCCTGTTAATATCCCAACAAATCCTGGGAGTTCTACGAACAATTTCATTTCAAGGGTAAACAATGATATTACTTCTCTTTCAATCTCTGAATTAGAAAAAGGATTAAATGACGCTTTATCTAAGCCTCAAAGAATCACTGATCCACAATACAAGACCGCACTTTTTGTCGCTGCAGAAACAATTGCACAATCCTATATAGCACAACCTTATGTAGCGAATAGTTTTGAGAAAGCCATGAAAATCAGAATGAATGTTGCCGAAAAAATAGCAGAACCGGGACCTCCATTAAACACTCTCACGAAAACACTTAAAAATGCCCATCCAAAATTAGGGTCGAAACTTTCTCCTATAGATACATGGTTATTCAAAAATCACTCACTCTCCGTGCAACAGCGAAAATCGGAAGATGGAACGACCCGTTTGCATTTAGATGGTAAACTTAATTATCCGGCTCATGCACGACTGAAAAAGACCGCTAAGTGGATTATCGACAACAGCAAAGAATTCCACAAATTATTACCGAAAAATTTCTGTACAGGGGTCACAGTCTCGTATAATCATTCCAATACATACGAAATGAAAAAAGCATTCCCTATCGAAAACACCTCTCCAAAATCCTACGAGGAACGATTCTCTGCTTATGGTGGATATACATTATATAATAATGAAAGCAACACAATCCACTTCGAAGGCGTTGGAGATGTTCGTATTTGGGATGTTAACACATCTAGTCCGGGTACTTTATCGCTTACAAATAAAATTTCCATTGATTTGGATCCAAAAATTCCAGAAAAAGAAGCGACAGCAAAATTACAGATTATATTTGCAGCTTTAGGTATGGGCTCAGTTTCATCGTCTTCTAGACCGGTGGATGAAGAACGCATCAAAATCATGCAATTATTCAGAGCCTATTTTCCAAAACAAGCCTATGCATTTAGCAGAGAGGTGAATAATTATGAAACATCCATTGATAAACTCAAAGAAAATATTTGCAATAGCGTTCCTGAAATGAAACACATATTCACAAGAGATCTACCAAATATGTATCAACAAGAGGTATATCCGGGACAATTTGTTTGGGCTGTTAAAGGCTTAGCTGATCAAGTCAAAGCTAAGGGGGGATGGGGGCTAATGGCTGGTGTGGGTGGTTGTGGCGGTACAAATTGGAATACCATCGCTTCAATTTTAAAATTTGGTGGTTTGTCGACTCAAGATCGATTTGAAATGGGAATGATTACTCCAGGCGCCAGTCCAACAGAAGATTTCGTAAAGGGAGGTGCCGGAGCAGTATTTACGAGACTAATCACAAACAAAACATCTAAATATCCAAACGACTATTTTTTTCATGGAAACATACAAATCCTTTACGATCTGAAACTTGTTGAAAGAGGTGGATATGCGTATAATGATGATGAATATGGATCAAAAGAAGAACACTTATATAAAAATCGTGGCAATATCCTTGATTTAACTGAAAATATTTCAATTCGAAATGAAGTTTGCATCAACAATCGCGTGCCACCGGAATTCATTAAGGGATTATTGGTTCAGTCACATCAAGATAAAAAAGATTTAATTGCAAGTCTTGAAGCTAACGGCGTAATCGAAAAATCTTTTGTTGGTGGCACTAGATATATTCATGGAATACCAGTAGATGATTTCATTCATGTCGGCGAATTTAAAAAAGAATATTGGACTTAGAGATAAACATTTAATTAAGTGAGGATTTATGGAAGGAATAACAATCAATGGAGTCTATTATGTGGATTCACCGGATATGAATCCTGTTGCTATCCGCCCGGAGATCCGTTTGCCTTCCGTGGCGTGGGAAGACACCTCTCATGGAAGAGTGTTACAATGTACGAAACTAATAATTGATGGTAGCGAAATAAATTCCTCTACTTCAATAGATCCTAATAGAATTCCAAATCATATCGATATTATTTCTCAAGGAAAAACCTATAAACTTGAAAAACTCACAAACGAAATCTTTAATGAAAAATTAAAAGATCGTGTTGCTGGAGGAAAAAACATGAATTTTAATAGTGATGCTGCCTTGCAAGAGTATTATTTAAAAGCCGATTTCTATGGCGTTGGATTATAGAAAAATAAAAAAATAACATGATATTAGGATGGACAGGATAAAAAACAAAAGGAATAAAATAGAGCATGCACACTGGCTGAGCGTATTCACAAAAATTTTGACAGTTTCTTAATATTTCTTACTTAAAATTAAAATAAATACAGTTATACCGAACATAACTCAAAAATTGGTTGTTGACTGCGTCGGCTTTGCGTCAAAATTTTTGTCTTCACTCGTGCCTTGCCAAAGGCAATGGTCACTCGCTCCAGACGAAAAATTTTGAGCAGCCTCCTTGTCAAAAAGCCAATTTTTGAATCACGTTCGGTATATACCGAACATAACTATGAAAGTATAGACAAATTCTCTAATAGCTCTTTTACTCTGTTGTCCCATGTGTGATGTTTCATCACTTTTTTTCTTCCCTTCGCTGCTATTTCTTTCCGTTTCTTTTCGTTTCCAAGTAGAGAATTGATCGTGTCGTTAACCGCACCGCGGTTTGCCGATTGATAAAACAACAGTTCTTTGCCGTCGACGAACTGTTCACGCAGATAGATGCTTTCACTTGTGATGGGCAGACAGCCGCAAGCTAATCCGGTGAAAATGCGTTCATGGGATCCATTCCGGAAAAATGGCATGCTATTCAGAACGATTTTTGATTGTTTCAATACATTCAAACCTTCGCCAAAAAGTGTTGGAGGATGCACCGTCACATTCTTCTGTGAAGCCATGTAGTGCTTCCAGTTCAATATCCCAACGGCATTGTCCGTTGCCAAATCACCAAAAATATGCACATTAGCATCTTTGATTGAACGTACTAGCTCTACACGATCTTTTCCGCGGGTATAGTTATCGAGGTAATAATACAATAGACTGAAGTCAACATCATGAGGATTTAATTTTGAGACATTCCACGCTTGAACTAAGGCTTCAGCAAGTGAGATTTTCTCATCCGTAAAGACAATGTCGATGGCGTCATCAAGAACTTTACATAGTGATGCCGGATTACGCTGCTTCCATGCCATCCGCAAACTTTCGTAGTCATAACAACTTCCCAATAATACGACATCATAGATTCTATCACTTTTCTTTTCAGCTTCAAGCTCTCGCTCCACTGCATGAGGCCAGAAAAATACGCGATTGAAATCATTGGAGCGTACTGCCTCGCAATCACTGCGATCCACACACGTTAATATAGAATACTTACTGTTGATAAGTGTTGTAGAATAAAAAGAGGGATCAACAAGAAATGAGATATGTGGGATTTCAAGAAAATCCCACATGTAACGTCCATTTTCAATAGGCTGGAAACTATTGAATGAACAGGTGAAATCAGGATTAAATTGACGTATCAATTTCGTCGTGCCTGATCCCATTGGCTCTTGATGCACATCAATGATCTTCGTCTCAATACCCTGACGTCTCATTGCCTCGGCTAATTTCTCCGTAAAGTATCTCTTCGATTCATATAAATTAAAATTTGTGATCAAACAGACTTTACGTATGTTTTTCATTCTATTCCACAGCCTCTAATATATTTTGTTGCCGTTCTTTTTGCAATACACTGATGAAAAGTCGCGTTTCAGCTATAACAGCTCCCGACAAGAGACACAATCCAATAAGATTTGGAAATGCCATCATCCCATTACAGATGTCTGAAATCTTCCACACTAGATCCAACTCTAAAATGGCACCGGGAATAATCACTAAAGTGAATAAAACACGGTATAATGGTACGACACGGTCTCCAAAAAGGTACTCCACACACTTTTCCCCATAATACGCCCAGCCAAGTAATGTTGTAAAGGCAAAGAAAAGGAGTCCGATTGTCACAATATATCCACCTGCCCAAGGAAACACAGACTGAAATGCTACAAGCGTCAAAGATGCCCCATTAAGCAACTTACCGTTAGCATCGATTGATCCAAATACATCCGTTACGGCTAACACCAATCCTGTGGCACTACACATAATTATCGTGGCTAAAAAACATCCTGTCATCGAAACCAATGCCTGACGGCCTGGATAATCCGTTTTTGCTGCTGCGGCTGCAATCGATGCTGTTCCGAGACCTGCTTCACTGGTCATTAATCCACGACTGACTCCCACCTGAATGGCGAGAATGACGCTCGATCCAAGAAATCCACCAAAGGCTGCTTGTCCACTGAAAGCCGCGGTTACAATCATTGCCAAAGCCCCAAAGATTCTGTCGTAATGGACGACAAGAATGGCTCCCGCACCTACTATATAAAAAATTGCCATGAATGGCACAAGCCAGCTTGCTACTTTACCAATACTCTGGATTCCACCGAGTAATGTGAGCCCGGTGAAAAGGGCAACAACGAGTCCTGTCCACAATGGATCGACAGAAAACATGCTTTGCATGACATCAGCAACAGAATTTGCTTGTAACATGTTACCGCCACCAAAAGCTCCGATTGCCCCAAAAATAGCGAAACATGAGGCCAACCATTTCCATCCTAGGCCTTTTTGGATGAAATACATGGGACCACCGCACATTTCCCCACGGTCGTCAGTGGTGCGATATTTAATTGCCAATATGGCTTCCGCATACTTAATAGCCATTCCTATCAGTGCTGTCACCCACATCCAAAAGAGTGCGCCGAATCCCCCAACTGTCACTGCCGTTGCAACGCCTGCAATGTTACCAATACCAATTGTCGCGGCAAGAGCCGTCATCAGTGAGGCAAAATGACTGATATCACCATCACCTTTGTTGTCCGATTTCTTTGGAAAGAGGACAAGTTTAAGGGCGTAACCCAAATAACGGAATTGTAGTCCTTTTAATACGACTGTAAGATAAATTCCAATGCCCATTAAAAGAATGAGTAATGGTGCACCCCAAACCCATCCATAAATAATATCGAGCACGTTTAATAGTGTAGAATAAAAATCAGATGTCATTTGCAATATTTTCCTTAAGTGCTCTTAGATCAGCTTTTTCTTTTTTAATAATTAATAAAAACGAGTTTGTTTCAGACACAATAACACCCGAAAGTGCAATGACCGCAATCAAATTTGGGATGACCATTAATCCATTCATGATGTCGGCTAAGTACCACACAACTTCCATTTTTAACGCCGCACCAGGAATAACAATTAACGTAAATAATACGCGATAAATAATCACAGACTTTACCCCAAATAAGTACTCAAAACACTTTTCTCCATAATATGCCCAGGCAACCACAGTAGTGAATGCAAATAAAATGAGTCCTATAGAGACAATATAATCTCCTCCAAAAAGAGTAGAATTAAAGGCCTGAATCGCCATGCTTGCTCCTGTCAACGGCTTACCGGATGCTGTTGTTTGTCCCAGTACATCCGTTACTGCCAACACTAATCCTGTGACGCTACAGACAATCACCGTAGACATTAACGCTCCGGTCATGGTAATCATCGCTTGTCTCCCCGGACAATCGGTTTTCGCAGCTGCTGCGGCTATTGAAGAAATCCCTAGTCCTGCTTCATTCGAAAATACACTGCGCGAAACCCCCATCTGAATCGCCATCATCACAGTGGCTCCCAAAAATCCTCCGGTTGCTGCCTGCCCTTCAAAAGCACTGGTTAATATCTTGAGGAATGCTGCAGGTACTTTGTCGATATGCATTCCAATAATAATTAATCCGGCACCCATATAAAATGTCGCCATCACGGGAACAAGTACGGATGAAACATTTCCAATACTTTTTACTCCCCCAATAATAATCACACCAAGCAACATTGCAATTACGACTCCGGTGATCCAAGGATCTGCAACAAAAACATTATCGATGGCCTCGGCAATCGCATTCACTTGGACTAAATTACCTGTTCCTATTGCTGCTACAGCTCCAAAAATAGCAAAAAGAATTGCCAACCAGCGCCATCCTAATCCATATTCTATGTACTGCATGGGTCCGCCCATCATCTCACCACGGGCATCCATGACGCGAAATTTCACGGCTAATACTGACTCGGCATATTTTATTGCCATCCCAAGAAATGCCATCACCCACATCCAGAACATAGATCCGAGTCCACCGACTGTGATGGCTGTTGCAACTCCAACAATTGTCCCGGTACCTATGGCTCCAGCAAGTGATGTCATCAACGCCTGAAACTGACTGATGTCACCTTCTGAGGCATTTTTCTGTGAACTAAACGCTTGTTTTAAGGCGTACCCCAGATAGCGTATCTGCATTCCTTTTAAAAGAAACGATAAATAGACTCCAGTGCCTATCAAGAGGCATAACAGGGGCGGTGCCCACACGAAATTTTTAATGTCACTAAGTATCTGATCAATCGCTTCCATTTTTTCTCCCACATTCTTTCAAAAATATAAGTACAGAAGGAAGTGTAACTAAACGACTGTTTCTATAAAAGGCAAATTTCACCTAAAGGTGCAAATTTTATTCGCCGGAATTTTTGTCGTAATTCGTTTTATTTAAAATACTTGATGAATATCACCTTGCTTATTGTTGAATACTATAATAATAAATACACGAAAATAAATGTCTTTACGCATGTGATCTATTTTTTATTTACTTCAAAATAAACTTGCTTAAAATGTATGGTAATTGTACAGTCCCTACTTGAACTTAATACAAAACAGGAGAATTATCATGAGTACAGTCAACAGTCAAACAGTAGCACCAGCAACAGAACCTCATTCTTATGCTGAAGGCCTTAAAAATACTACTGAATATACACAAGAACAAATCAAAGTAAATAACACAGCTAATGGAACATTCGCAAATGCAACGAATGATATTCCTGTTAATGGGACTAACGGAACAGCTGGTGATATACCTGCAGCTGGTCCTTCATATTTTGAACAAATAGGTAATTACCTCAGCTCTATTAAGAATTCTATCTCAGATGGTGTCGGTGCTGGATATGCTTATACTGTTAGTACAGCTGAAAGCGTTTGGGCTTCAATGCCAACAATGACGAATGCAACAGGTATGGTATGCGGAGCAACAAGTGGTGTGTTACTTAGTAATACAACAACTTCTCTGATCAAAGAGTATAGAGAAGGTAAAATCAAATCTCTAAAAGATTTTACAAACGACACTAGACTAGTTAACACAGTGCAGAACGTTGCTGCTAGTGCAGGTTTATTAGCATTAGGTCTCTATGTTGCCGAAGATAATTCTTCAGTATTTAACGGATTTGTTACAAGCGTTGCTGTTACAGCAATTCACAATGCTTCAAAACCAGCTCCAAAAAGAGAGTTGGTGTTTGTTTCAGTCTAAGCTTAAAGAAAGTGGAAGAGTGAAATTTTCCTATATTTTTTCTTAGCTAATATAAGAGATCTATTATATCGTCAGGTATAGTAGATCTCTTTTTAATTTTTATAGCTCATAAAGGGGTAATCATGAGCACGGCTCAAAAGTCAATCGTTCTTATTCAGTGTAAATCCTACCATCCACTGGAAGATACTCTCCATACATGTGAAACATATATCAACGCCCCGTCTGCCGCCAATGCAACCCTATATGTTTCTGCTCCTTATTCCTATATAGAGCATTTTTCGGAAAAATTTGGTCCCGCGGGCATTATCATTGGATCTGAAAAAATGTTGTCATGCGATGATAAAGCTTTTACTGCCGCTATCTCTGATAAAATCCTCACTCAGGCAAATGCAAAATTCGTTCTCATTGGCACAACTGAAGAAAGAAAAATTTGCCAAGTCAATGGTCTTTCCCTAAAAAATAAGATTAAAACGGCATTAAAAGCGGGTCTCTCCCCTTTTCTCTGCATTGGTGAAACATGGGAAGAATTTGAAGATGGAAATTCCAAAAAGATATTAGCAGAACAATTGAAAGAAGCAATTGATGGTCTTTCACCTGAAGAATTAAATAACGTCTATTTCGTTTACGAAGCTCCATGGATTGATAGCGGCATGTGGAATAACAACGATGAAATCTTAAATACTGCCTATAACAACTTCAAAGAAGTTGTCCATGAAGCAACGGATCCAACGACTCATGATACACTGCATTTAATTGCAGCAGTTCCAAAAAACAGTCTAAGTCTTAGCGATATCATCGCAACAATACAAAAAACGCCATACTCTTTTGCCGGACTATCCCTCGGAATTGTATAAAATAAAACCGTCACATTTGACCTAAGTCGCGAATAGCGACGACAGCACATAGCCACGGGCGCAAGCCCGTGGAAAGATGTAGATCAATAGAGCCGCGAATAGCGGCGACAGAATTGTATAAAATAAAACCGTCACATTTGACCTAAGTCGCGAATAGCGACGACAGCACACAGCCACGGGCGCAAGCCCGTGGAAAGATGTAGATCAATAGAGCCGCGAATAGAGGCGACAGAATTGTATAAAATAAAACCGTCACATTTGACCTAAGTCGCGAATAGCGACGACAGCACATAGCCACGGGCGCAAGCCCGTGGAAAGATGTAAATCAACAGAGCCGCGAATAGCGGCGACAGAATTGTATAAAATAAAACCGTCACATTTGACCTAAGTCGCGAATAGCGACGACAGCACATAGCCACGGGCGCAAGCCCGTGGAAAGATGTAAATCAACAGAGCCGCGAATAGCGGCGACAGAATTGTATAAAATAAAACCGTCACATTTGACCTAAGTCGCGAATAGCGACGACAGCACATAGCCACGGGCGCAAGCCCGTGGAAAGATGTAGATCAATAGAGCCGCGAATAGCGGCGACAGAGTCGTAGCAGATCTGTCGCCGCTATTCGCGGCTTAATAGTTGTTTGATTTTCCACGGGCTTACGCCCGTGGCTATGTGCTGTCGTCGCTATTCGCGACTTTGGAACCAAGTTTTATATTTTGAAAGAGCTGAGGAATTTCCAGAGAGTATCGAGGATTCTTTCTGCACTCGCTAAGACGGCATTCTCTTCTTCTTTTGTCCCAACCATCGAGACTAACAATTCACGTTCAACACGTGAATGTTCGACATCGGCTGTTTCGTGGACGGTAAAATAGCGATACCCTTCAGGGTCATTCATGCCATACCATTTTTTCAATCCATCAATTTTTGATGTACAGATTGTTGGAATCTGACTTTCATAGCAATACAAGGCTGCTATGCCTGCCGCTATCGGTGCATTGCGGCAAATGTCACGGAAAGTGTCGACTAATTCACTTGCAGCAGATTGTGGTTTATCATGATCTAATTCATGTGATGTCACACCTAAAGCTTGTGCAAATGAACGCCATAGATCAGGATGATTAGGTGTTCCGGCTTCTTCATCGATTAGATTTTCTAAAAGTAGTTTACGAGTTTTTGAATCATCACAACGACTGTGCACGGCTGAGAGATAAGTTGGAAATGCTTTAACGTGGTGGTAATAGGCTTTAGCATATTCACGTAAAGTGGATTGCTGCAAGTGCCCGCAAGTCCATGCCTTATAAAAGTCATGTTGAAGCATGTGTTTTTGCTGAATTAAAGCATCTAATTGAGTGATCAATGATTGTCTGTTTTCCATACTTTCTATTCCTTCTCGGTTTATAGTACACTAATTGATTTTCTTCTTTTTGTCCAGATTTTTACAGTAACTTTCTAATAGGGGTACCGTCAGATCATTTAAGCTATTCAATGTAATGTCTGCATCATAAGACGCTTCGACTTTCAAATCTTTATATGGACCATACAAAATTCGTATTGTTCCAAAGCCTAGAGGTTTCAATCCAACAAAATCCTTTTTCGGGTTATCCGAAACATAAATCACTTCTGAAGAAGAAACATTTTCTAATTTACATATTTTCTCGAAACAATAGGGGGAAGGTTTTCCACGATGTATTCCATGGGCATATGTGCATAAGCATTTTCGAATAATCGATTCCAATCCAAGAGCCATAAATTTTCGTTTTTGCACAATCTTGTTACCATCAGTCACAACATACATAGGATATTTCTTAAAACGTTTTAGGCACGCTTGAGCTGCAGGAAGTAAGGTGATTTTGGGATCGTGTTGACGATAAACACTTAAACACTTTTGAATCAATTGACGACTTTTTATTCCTCTTTTCTCAAGAAATCGATCAAAAATGCCGTTTTGCTCAACAGAGAGTTCTCTCATTAATCCTTGGTAAATTTTATCGCTGTCATCATCAAGCACTAGACTCAAATAATCGGCGACGGCATGTAATCCACCAAAAAAGAAGGTTCTCTCATCAAAGAGTGTATCATCTAAATCAAAAACAATTACCATAGAGCATATCCTTAAACTTTGTCTAGGATTATGGGATTATACATCATTTCAAATAAAGATGGGAAATAAGAAGATGATATGTTAGATTTGTTAAAATTTGGCTCATACGAATGCTTCATAAATTTGTGTATACCGAACGTGATTCAAAAATTGGCTTTTTGACAAAGAGACTGCTCAAAATTTTTCGTCTGGAGCGAGTGACCATTGCCTTTGGCAAGGCACGAGTGAAGACAAAAATTTTGACGCAAAGCCGACGCAGTCAATAACCAACTTTTGAGTTATGTTCGGTATAATGAGCAAAACAACAACTTCACTTTAAGGAAAACATGAATAAATTACACAACTCACTAAATATCTCATTTTTATGTCTACTTTTTATCATTTTCTTTACATTGGAATCACCTCTTCATTCTTATCAAAATGCTAAATTTAGTGATCAAGCCCTTTTATTCTCCGGAAATGCAAATAAACCCCTAGCTGAAAAAGTGGCTGACTATTTAGATACCAACTTAGGCTCTGCAAAAATTAATAGATTCAATGATGGTGAAATTCAAATCCAAATTAAAGAAAATGTTCGAAACAAAGAAATCTTCATCCTCCAGTCCGTATGCCCCTCAGATTCTCAAAGTGTCAATGATAACCTCATGGAACTCTATTTACTTGTTCGCACAATGAAACGCGCTTCTGCTTCAAGCATCACCGTAATCATCCCCTACTATGGCTACGCACGACAAGATAGAAAAACAGCGCCGCGCGTCCCAATATCTGCTGCCGATGTGGCATTGATGCTCGAAGCTGCTGGTGTCGACCGCGTGGTCACTATAGATTTACATTGTGGACAAATTCAAGGATTCTTTCAAAGCGTACCTGTAGATAATCTTTTTGCTGCCTCCCTATTCGTTAACTACTTCGTTAAAAAAGAGATGAAAAATATTGTGATCGTTTCTCCCGATGCCGGCGGAGTAGAAAGAGCAACAAAATTTGTCAATTATCTGAGCGATCAAGGTATCAAAGCAGGCATGTCCCTCATCAGCAAACAACGTAGTCAAGCTGGTATTATCGATACCATGCAACTGATTGGCGATGTCACCGATGCCGATGCAATTATCGTCGATGACATGTGCGATACGGGCGGCACTCTTGTCAAAGCAGCACAACTATTAAAAGATCAAGGGGCCAATAGAGTCTTCGCAGCAATCACACACCCCATTTTCTCAGGGTCTGCTATGGAAAAAATCCGCAATTCCGTCATCGAAGAAATGGTCATCTCCGATACCATCCCTTTAAACAAAAATGTTCCTCAAAACATTCAAAGCATCACCGTTGGCCCACTCTTGGGCGAAGCTATTCGCAGAATCCACTTCGGAGAATCCCTTTCAGAACTTTTCTGAAACTAAAAAAATTGAAATCTTGACAAATATCATCGTAATAGCGTAGTATTACAGGAGCACGTTATGAAAAACAAACTGGAAGAAGAGGGATGGCAAGGCTTTTTGGAGTTATGTTCCAAAGTGAAGAAATCCCAAGATTTGGACCATTTATTGCGTTTATTTTTAACGAGTGAGGAAAGGACTGCTTTAGCAGCACGTTTTTTGATCGTAGCGGAACTCGTTAAAGGAAAGCAGACACAGCGAGAAATTGCAGAGACGCGTAAAACTAGTATTGGACAAATCACGCGTGGATCAAATGCATTAAAAATTATTGACGAGAGCTTAAGGAAATTTTTAGAAAAAGAATTTAAAAATAAATAAGTACATAAATGATAGATTTTATTTCCCTAGCATTCATAACATTACTCGGTGCGATGAGTCCCGGACCGGACTTTGCGATTGTCACAAGATATATTCTTACGGGATCGCGTAAGTCCGCTTTTCATGCATCATTGGGAATTTCCTTGGCGCTTTTAGTGCATGTGACGTATTGTGCCTTTGGCGTTGCTCTTCTTTTACTTAAATTTCCGCTTATTTTCCAGATTATTCAGATTGCAGGATCGTGTTACCTTGGATATCTTGGAGTCTGCTTGCTGTTGCCATCTAAAAAAAAATCGTCAAATTATATACCACATCCTCGTCAAGCATTAATGACAGGTTTTTTTAGCAATCTGCTAAATCCTAAAACAACGCTTTTCATTTTTGGCATATTCACACAATTTGTGGCTCCTGGAACCCCTTGGTTTACTCTGGTCATTTACGGACTCATTATTTCTGGAGTTTCTCTTGTATGGTTCAGCTGTCTGATTGTGTTGATGACCCACCCTTATTTCAAACATCATTTTGATAAATGGCAGTATGTATTAATGAAAGGCATGGGAATAGTGCTTTTAGCATTAGCAACAACAGTATTTATTAGAGCTATATATTAGAGAGGTGTATCGATGGCTAATTCTGCATTTTTTGGAGGAGAAAATATAAAAAGTGAAATCCTCTGCATACTAAAATCCAAAAATATCTCTTTTGAACATGTCGTACATAAAGAAATCGCCCATCAAAATGTTGCCAAAGAAATTGGTGTAAATATCAGTGAAGGGATTAAATGCCTTATCGTACGAGGAAAAAAGAGTCATCTCAATTATCTAATTTGTGTTCTAGGACATCAAAAAATTGATATGCGAGCACTCTCATCCCTCGTTTCTGAAAATTGTGAGTTTGAAAAAATCGAAACAATTAAAAAAAAATTTGGTCTCGATGTAGGTGGAATCCCCCCTTTTAAATTTTTATTGGGAATCGATGCCTATTTCGATCAAAGTATTCAAGCCTGCAAAGATGTAATTTTCAGCTGTGGCCCATTAAACGAGTCGATTCGTATGAAATTCGAAGATCTCCTTCCATTACTTAACCCGCAATTTGCCTCACTTGTAAAAACAGAAGAGATAATTCATAAACAATAAATAATAGATGTCAGGTATGCAATCTAGAATTACACCTGACATCTTATTTCCTGACGTCTTACTTATGGTATAAAAGCTATACAAGAAATCTCAACAAGAGCATCAAGCGGAAGTTTGCTTACCTGCACAGTAGCCCGAGCTGGTTTAATCTCGTATGAAAATTTCTCTGCATAAATGGTATTCATGACAGCAAAGTCCTTCAAATCTTTTAGGTAGACTTCTGTTTTTACAACATTTTCAAGCGTCAATCCCTTTGCCGCCAAAATAGCTTCGATATTTTTTAATACTTGCATAGTTTGTATTTCAATTGTATCACCGGCTAGTTTACCTAACGTCGGATCGATTGCAATTTGTCCTGAAAGGAAAACATATGAGCCAGCACTAATTGCTTGTGAATAAGGACCAATAGCATTTGGAGCCTGATCTGTCGCGATTTTGGCAATACCAGGATTTGCCAATAAAGGTAAGCTTGAAGATACAAGACAGCATGTTGTTAACAAAAAAGCCATTTTTTTTAGATTTATTTTCATTTTAAATTCCTTTTGTTTATATTAATCACCACTTACAACACAAACATATCGGTTTATGTTTAACGAGCTTATTGTATTTAATTAACGAATAATATACAATAAGGTTAAAAGTTGATAGCTATTAACAAATCGTTAATAATATGAGGCTATATGATAAACCCAGTTTGGCTAGTTTCTTTCATCGAAGTTGTCAATCGTTCGACAATGGCAGATGCTGCACGACATCTAAGAATTACTCCTGCAGCCGTCAGTAAACATATCTTAAGCTTAGAAAACGAACTTGGTATTCAACTATTTTTAAGATCTACCCGTAGAATGGATTTAACACATGAGGGTATGTTATATTTCGACCATGCAAAACTTATCTTAGAAGCCTATCAACAAGCAGAAGCCGCAGTTTCTCATACCAAGGAGGAACCTTCTGGAATACTAAAATTAGTGTGCGGTCCACAGATAGGTAATTTGTATGTTCTACCGTACATCAAAGAATTCCTTGAGAGATACCCCAAATTGCGCCTCCATATTGAATTAACACAAACAATGCCTGACTTAGAAAAAGAAAAAGTGGATGTCGTTGTAGGTCTCACTACAGGGATTCCCGTCCACTGCATTCAAAGAACATTAACATATGCTCGTTGGGTATTTTGTGCTTCTCCTGAATATTTAAAAAAACATGGGGTTCCAAAAAAGCCTTCGGATCTATTACAACATCAGGTCATCACTCGCATTCAGAGACAACCAAATAACCTCATCGAATTCAAAACGGGCGAATCGATCGTATTTGAACCATACTTATATTTGAATGATACACGAGCAATAAGAAGGAGTGCGTTGCATGGTTTGGGTGTGGCACAGCTCCATGATTACATCATTGCCGATGATTTAAAAGAAAATAGACTTGTCGAAATTTTGAGTAAATATACTGAACAAAAAAAGACAATACCCGTCCATATTTCCTATTTTCCTGCCACGCATATACACATCAAAATACGTCGGTTTATAGATTTTATGGTTGAAATAGCTGCTAGAATAAATATACCGAACGTGACTCAAAAGTTGGCATTTCGAGCGCGCCAAAACCCCGGGGATGAAAAATCGTAAGTGACCCCGTATTGACTAATATTGGGTCGTTTATGATTTTTTATCCGCATAAATATACTTTCTTCATGAAAGAAGAATATTTTTTCCAAATGAAATAAGAGCATCTTTACTTTTTACGGCATGAACGATTGCCGGGCGTGCTGTATGAGGTTCATTAGTATAAAAATCATAGTTAATCCACGTTCTGTCATAGGGAATTTGATTTTCAAATACACCTTTCCAATCAACAGCCCAAATATGAAGATTATTGTTGTAAAGTGACTTTTCCTGCACTCCGGATAACATTTGCGTGGCATATGATAAACAAGGCTCATCACTAAAGACACGCCCTTGACTTAACCCATAAAGCCAAAAGTCAAATAATAGATCGCACATTTTTTTAATCGCATTTTTCTCGACAATAAAAAATCCTCCGTTTGCGTTATAGACTTTTTCATTTTTCAATCCTTTATTATGCATTAAATTGACGAATTGACTCGGTGTACAAAACTGCCAAGATTCTCGTTTGTTTAAAGGAGATGTAACCCCCCCTTCCAAAAAGGAGTGTAAAGGGATATCTTTGACTAAATCTAAAACATTTTCAAGCTTACGTACAAAATAATTGTCAGAATCTAGAAAGACAAAATAGCGATAATCCAAAGGCTGCATGATTTCCGTCAAAAAAATGTATTTAAAAAGATAACAGTGCTTACTAAATGGAGGCACTATGTGTGTGATAGCCTCTTTGATTTGTCTGTCTGAAATGACATGGAAATCATCCTCCATCCCTACATGACGATAGGAATGGACAAGAGCTTGAAGTAGCGCGGCATATGGCCCATCACCAATAGACCAAAAGCAAACATCGCGCATCAGAACCTCTTTTAAAGTAATCATAAAATATTTCTTATATGAATAATTTTAATTTTGGTATATACCAAAAAATGTTGATCTAGAAAGAATATTGCGGAAATACAAATGAATACTGCCTTTTCAGAACTTTTATCACCTCAACGTCTTACAGAAATTGTTGACGTCGGCGCAAACCCTATCGATGGCGATCCACCCTATAAACAAATGCTTGCTGCTGGTCTATGCAGAATAACCGGCTTCGAACCTCAAGAATTGCCGCTGCTTAAATTACAGCAAAGAAAAGGGCCCAACGAACACTATCTACCATATGCAATAGGTGATGGACGCGCACATTCATTGAATATCTGTGTAGGATCAGGGATGGCAAGTTTGTTAGAACCTGACCCGAAAACCATCGAATTATTTAGTCTTTTAGGACCGATTAGTCAAGTGATCAACAAAGTGGCAGTCAAAACACAAAAACTTGATGATATAAATGAAATTAAAGATATGGATTTTCTCAAAATCGACATTCAAGGCGGCGAATTAAGTGTATTTCAAGGAGGGGTAAAAAAACTCTCTCAAGCCGTTGCCGTTCAGACAGAGATTTCCTTTTTGACATTATATAAGAATCAGCCATGCATGGGGCATATCGATTTGGAAATGAGGCATCAGGGATTTATCCCGCATTGTTTTTATGCGACAAAAATATTGCCCATAGCCCCCTGGTTAGTCAATAATAATCCTAATCAAGGCGTGAATCAATTGCTAGAAGCTGATATCGTTTATGTCCGTGATTTTTCTCGTCCGGAATTGATCAATGATGAACAACTTAAGCATTTGGCTATGATTGCCCATCATTGTTATAAATCATTCGATCTCGCATTGCGCTGCGTGATGCTTTTAGAACAACGAAAAGTCCTTAAAGCGGGCTCACAAGAACAATACAGAAAGATTCTCGAGTTATCCTAACTCTTCAAAATGTCATGGAATTATGTCCATATCGTTCCCTCAGAACTTAACGATTGATCTTAGTCCTGAAGAGGTAATTACAAAACTATGAGTAATCTACATTTTCTCTATTTCTTGTTTTGACAGCTGAATGTAAATATTCATGATAATACTTGTAATAAAGATCATCAAAAATGAGGATAAGATCGCGCCTATAATATTAAAAAGGATTTGTACAGATTGGTATCCTTCAAAAAAAACATTTCCAAAAAACACTATTGAATAGGCAAATAAACTTAATAATGAAATGAGCACTGCAAGTCTAAATGTCATTCCTATATGTCTATAGGCGAGTTTAATTGATTTTTTTATGGATGCAAATGGTTTTATATCATCTATCACAAGAATAGACGATGCATACATTACAAGAATAGCTACTCCAATTCCGGCAATCACGAAAAGACTAGTGAATCCTATCATAAATATTGTCATCATCACTGGTTCCGAACTAACTTCCATGACCATACCAGCCAAATAGGCAATTAATAGAGAAATCATAATTAATCCAATCATAAATACCAAAAACAAGAGAAAAATAAAGAAATATAATAGGGCCAATGGAAGAAAATAATCAAGTACAGAATGCTGAATTGAATGGATTAATGACTTTACCATTTGATTGTTGTGTTAATATGGCATTACTTGGCGGTTTTCGATACTGGAATTTTAATGAATCTTTGACATTCACGACAAATAGTCCATATCTACATTTGCCCGATGATGTCTTCATTACAACAGACAAATTTGATGTTCAGAACAATTTCTATGGTGGACAACTTGGTGTTGTCATGGATTACAAATGTAATTGCTTTGACATTAACATGAAAGCTAAAATAGCCTTAGGAGCTAATTGTGGGCAAGTTGATATTCATGGCAGTTTGTTAACAAATGAATTTAATCCGGTAGAAGGTGTAGGAGCGGCAGAAACTTATACCGGCGGATTTTTTGCTTTACCTACAAATATTGGAAATCACAAAAAAACCTACTTCTCCGTTATACCGGAAATCAATATCAATTTTGGTTATCAAATCATGGATTGTCTGAGATTACAAGTCGGTTATACTTTCTTGTATGTCAGCAACGTCTTATGGGCAGGAAAACAGATAGACCCTAATTTAAATCCGACACAAATGCCGGCTTATGAATATGTACCATCCCCTGCACTTGCGGGTGAAGCGACCCCAGAGGTCCTGATGCATACAGACGATTTTTGGACACAGGGCGTGAATGTGGGCCTTGTATTTACCTTCTAGGTGCTATTTAGACGGGATAAGAGCAGGGATTTCTCCTTGTTTCTTATCCTGTTCTTACTAGTATTTTAATCTATAAGGAGAACTCCTGTTCCTTCTACCTGAGAACCTTCTTGGACTGGAAGAGCCGTAATTAGAAAATTAGCTATACCGAATAAATCAAAATTGTTCCAGAATTCGCGTTGATACTCTACCACAGCTTGAATTATGCTTGTCAATCGTTCATAGAAGAAGAAATAGTTCTCTTGACATGTAACAAAACGTGAAGCATTATACTCTTCACATTCAAACAATTGAATATCCACTCCCACAAATACTGCATTTAGGAAAGTGTGTAAAGTCACGGCTAGTTCTTGCTTTTTTTGTTGAGCCCCAAAACTATTTATCAGTGTCCAATCTGAAGGAAAATCATACCAACCTAAAATGATATGAGCCATGGAGTGCTCATTAACATTTGGAATGATAAAAATACAGTGACCAAACAACAGAAAATACGATGGATCAATAAGCGGAGGAAAGTACGATTCATTCTCCTGATATTCTCTCGAGGTAACATGATAGCTAAGTTGAATGATATCACCGGAAGAATGAATAATTTTTTTAACTTGAGGTCGATCTGTATTTTCAATCTGTATCTCTGAAGGCAGGCAATTCAATTCGCTGATTTCAAAATATAACCCACAGTCTCCGCCACATTGGAAAGGTATAAGTATTTCAGTGATTCCACTTTCATTGCCCTGAAACATGCAATTTACCTCTATGATGGATTTCTCATTCTCTAATAAAGGACGAATGGAATACTCCAGTTCAATAGCGAAAATTACTGAGTTTGAAAAGAACACAAACAAAAACCATACAAATATTTTCTTAAATTCAAAATTCATCTTATACCTCTGTATATTAGATACATAGAATATCAGAATGTTAAATTTTAAGCTAATGGTTTTGTTGCTTCTCAAATACAATAATTATTAATGGTAACACATTTATTCTCTTTGCTGTTTTTCCTAGAATGATATCTAATAGTTGTATTTTCATAACAAATTTAAAATGTCATCTTTAAGTACTCCTTGAGTAAGGAATTCTATGCTCTATAAAATTGGTTTCTTTTGTCTTTTTTGTTTCTCCCTTTTCAGCGCAGAACATGTCTATCTTAAATCGCCGGATATATCTCGAGAGAATATTATAGGAACCAATGTGGGAATCCGACCTTATAGAAAATCGGGGGTTCGTCTAGAGGCTGAATGGCTCCAAGATAAATTAATCATACATAATTATGGTTATGGAGGTGCAGGACTTACTCTTTCCTTTGGTGGAGCAAAAGAAGTGCTAAACATTCTAGATAATAATAATGTTTCTTCTGGAAGTATAGCCGTTTTAGGCGCGGGCGTTGTGGGACTAGCCACTGCTTATGATCTTTTAGAGAAAGGATATGACGTGCATATATATGCTGAAGATTGGGTTCCCAATCTGACATCAAATGTTGCAGCAGGTATCTGGACTCCCCTTTCATTCCCCTCAGCTATTTCTGAAGAAAAGAAAAAATTTCATCATCAATTGTTAAAATTTTCTGAGTCCCGTTTTCTAAAAAGCACCGGCGATTCTCCGGAATTCGTTGGAGTGAAGCTTATCTATTATTACAGTTTTAAAACCAAAAATTCTCATGAAACAATAAAAACAAAACAAAAAGAGGAAGTGATTGTCCATTTTGACAATGGAGTAATAAAAAATGGAAAAAGAGCCTATGAAATAGGTATTGATGGACAATTATTTATTGATGACCTCTATTCCAAAGTGAAAAATAAAGGGGCCATTTTACATCAACATCATTTTGAAAATTTGGATGATCTCCTTAAACTAAAAGAACCAATTATAATCAATTGCATGAGTATCGGATCCCTTAAGCTCTTCAATGACCAAGATTTTCTTCCGGTGCGTGGACAAATTATCTATTTTAAACAACAAGACAGTATAGACTATTTGCTCGCTCAAAATATTGATAAGATCCAAGATGGCACTAATATATTTTTCTTCTTCATCTATCCTTGGAGCGATCGCATGATTCTAGGTGGAGTTTATGAGATAGGTAAAGACGAAGCAATAATTACACCTGACATCATTGATAAAATTATCGAAAACGCAAAAAAATGCCTATCAGATGAGTCATAAGAGTGTTTTACTTTTGTCTCTTGAAGTACTGAATTTCTCTTTCATGCTTAAGAGCTTCTTCACGCGTTTCAAAAGTCCCAAGATTTCTACGCTTTCCTGTTTTAGGATTTATTGATCGTGAATAAATACGATACATGCCGCCTTTAATTTTACGAATCATTCTTCCCTCCTTTTAAATATTTGGCCCGCTCGAAATACAAACTTTTGTGCCACTTGCCCTTTAATTAATTATATATTTACAATTATAATTATTTATACTATATTAATATTAGTGTTAAATCAAAATTGCAGGAGGGTAATTATGCCATCTGTTACAGGAAGTTTTGTTAACGATGTCAGCACTTTTGTAAGCAACTATAAAACACTCTGTGTCATGACACTAGGATTGGCCATAGCTGCTTATTCAGTGGGAAATCTGGCTGGTAGAGCGATCGCATGGATCAGTGAATCTATTGGAACGACGAAAAAAACAGATGTTATTGCTCAAGACCTTTTACCTAAGACCGCCCAAGCAGGTTCTATTTCTACAAAAACCGTATCAGCTAAAGATCAGGCTAGAGACTTACTAGCCAGTATTAACAACAAAACAGATCGTAGTTCTGCTTATGGAATGAGCATTCCTTTGCTTGGAGCTGCTTATCTTGGAGATGAAGAACTCTATACAGAGTTAAAAGGCGCGATGATGGAAAATTTAGGAAAATCAGAAAAACCAACAACGAAAGATGCCTGGCTCTATGGACGAATTTTAGTTGCTAGTTTGAAAATGGAAGATGATACGGCTGTAAATGAAATCATTGATAAAATGGAAAGTGCATTACAGAACGGAGAAAATGATTGTTTTGCCGCTTGGGCTTGGGGATATCTAGCAATCTATTATGATGAGGAAAATGCCGATGAGTATCCAGATATTTGCGAATCGATGATTAAATCTATAAATTCCTTGGCAAGCCAAAATGAAGAAAAAGGAAAAGATAATGTGGCTTGGGCCATTGTCATGGCTCTACAAAGCTTTTCAAGTGCAGAAGGCTATGACGACGAGTATGCTAAAGCTATTGACCAACTGAAGACATTTTATGAAAAACCAACAGTACTAGAGGCATTGCAAACAATACCTGGAGAAGATTTCAGGGCCTGGGCAATAAGTTTGACCTTGCATGCAGCAAAACAAATTGGAGACCATTCATTGGTAGCGGAACTTTCACCTGCTATAGATAAAGAGATAGAAAAATCGCCTTCTGATGCAGATAAAATGCTTGCATTAGTCGTCAAAACTGACCAACTGATATTCCAACTCACCGACCCACAGAGGCTGGGAAAAACGACCTAGTTTTAAGGCAAAAATGTATTATTATTTTTTTCTCTGAGGTCGGGGGCAGCGACAATAAGAAAAAAGAAAAAAGATATAGTTTTATACCGAACGTGATTCAAAAATTGGCTTTTTGACAAGGAGGCTGCTCAAAATTTTTCGTCTGGAGCGAGTGACCATTGCCTTTGGCAAGGCACGAGTGAAGACAAAAATTTTGACGCAAAGCCGACGCAGTCAACAACCAATTTTTGAGTTATGTTCGGTATATGTTCGGTATATCTTAGCTATACTACAATTCGGTAAATGTGTTAATTTTCCTGTGCCTGTAAGATCTGAAACGAATATTCCGACAGTATCTTATTATACCGATCGTGATTCAAAAGTTGGCATTTCGAGCGCGCCAAATCCCCGGGGATCAAAGATCGTAAGCGACCCCATATTGACTTAATATTGGGTCGCTTACGATCTTTGATCCGCGGGGATTTTCGCGCAGCTGGAAATGCCAAATTTTGAAACACGGTCGGTATAACCCCAATACTCTAACGTTTTCCTTCTCTTTTAACTAATAAAAATATATGATTCATAGCTTTGTTAACTAACCAACTGATTTAAGAAATAGACTGATCAATCCATAAAATGAAAATAATGAGGATAAAGAAAAAAATTATGTATAAATGGCAATTTATTGTGTCTCTTATGTGGGTATTATGTGCCACTATGGTTCATGCTGAAGAAAAGAGCCCTACTGATTTTTTTACTTTTTTACCCTTGGATGCGCAGACAAAAACATGGTTAGCTAATCTGAATGAACATAAAGACCCACGTTTGTTTAAAGATATTCCTTTAGCATCGCTAAGAGAACAACCACCCTACACTCAATGCAAGAGACAGGAAATAGATACGATTCAAACGATCTCCATCGAAGGTCCTCACGGCTCTATTCCCATACGATTATATACACCAAAGACAGACGCTTCATCTTTACCTGTCCTTATCTACTTTCATGGAGGAGGGTGGGCTTTAGGAAATTTGGATGCATATGATAATGTATGTCAATCGTTGGCAAGCAAAGCACAATGTCTTGTTGTCTCTATCGACTATCATCTAGCTCCTGAATACCCTTTTCCTGCTCCTTTACAAGATTGCTATGAAGGGGTCAAATGGGCCGCAAATAATATAGCAAATTATAAAGGTGACCCTAGCAGACTTGCTGTTGGCGGCGATAGCGCAGGTGGAAATTTAGCAGCGGCTGTCACTTTGATGGCTAGAGATCTAAACGAAATAAAACTTATGTGCCAGGTGCTTATCTATCCTGCATTATCCTATCAATTTGACACTTTATCTTACGAAATTTTTAAAGAAGATTACTTTTTAACACAAGAACATATGAAATGCTTTTGGGAATATTATGTGAAAGATCAAGATAGGAAAAATCCTTATATTTCTCCTCTTAGAGCTCAAAGTTTGCGCAATCTTCCACCGGCGCTGCTTATCGTTGCAGACTGTGATGTCTTAAGAGATGAAGCGCTCGCTTACGGCTGGCGTCTTCAAAATGAAGGGGTTCCACTTAATCTAAAGAAATACGGTTCCATTCATGGCTTTATAGGACTCGATTGCTTCGACATTGGCAAACAAGCTATGGAAGAAATTGGAGATACACTTAAAAAAGCTCTACATGCTGTACCCGCTTCTTGAACATATAGATGATATGCTGAAAAAATCAAAAGGTGACCTTTTAAAAGGAACAAAATGTTGATGGACAGATTAACAGGAAAAGTTGCACTTGTTACAGGTGCAGCCCAAGGTATTGGCAAAGAAATAGCAATGCTCTTGAGCAAAGAGGGGGCAAAAGTCATTGTATAGGACTTCTCAAATGTCCCTAAGGCTCCTTGAGTCTCTACTATCCCATAAAATAAAAAGTAAATATCCTGACATTGTCCCAATTATTTTTTTCTCTGAGGTCGGGGTTTAGAGATGATAAATGCCCCTACATCTAGTGCATCTTCGACTGTAAGCAAGGGTTCTTCGTAAGGCATATTGAAGTAAATAAAAGAAGATATTTCCTCCAGCCTATTCAGGCCTGCCTCATTGTTGAATGAATGTTCCCCCCATACCGGAGGATAACTTAATTTATAGTCTCTCTTTTGACCTTCCCCATTTTTTCCATGACATGAAGCGCAATTTTTCAAATAAACAGTTGCACCATTTCGAGGATCAGGCTCATGTTTACTACGCAATTTTGTCAATCCTAACCAAGGAAATTTTTCAGCTTTTGCTACTCCTGAAGAGATCCATTCCAAATACGTGATTATCGCCTCCATTTCAATGCTATCTTCAGGAAGAGGTTTGCCATTCATGCTCTTTTCAAAACAATTATTAATCCTCTGCGGCAATGTTAGTATGGAATCGTCGGCAAGTGTTTTTGGATAGATTTGCGGTACCCCTACAAGCGAGATCCCATCTCCAGCTTGACCAAATGTGTTGCCACAAGCAAAGTGGCAATTACTGCAAGTAATACGATCACCAGCATATTGAGGAACATATTTTTGAGTTTCTTCAAGAATGTGAAATCCTTGCATGACAAGAGGCGCTATGTCCTTAGGTGCCATTTCAGGATCTTGCAAAGTCAATATTTGATCCGTCGATAAAATATCCATGGGCGATTCAAAATTCCAGGCCAAAATCCCGCCAAGAATAATTACCCCTGTAAGAAAAATAGTATTAAAGCGATAAAAGTTCATGCAAACCCCGACTTCTCTTACGCTTACACTTATTAGTACAATAAAATCAAGTCAAACATTCAGACATTTTCAAATGATAGATTGGCGTCAAATTACCCTGGAAATAATAGAGTATTAAATCGTATGATTTAACGGATTCTTAGAAGATGAGAATTATGGCAGTTGTATAGAGGAACATCAGCAAAACAAGTGGATCTAAATTGGTGGGAAGAAAAAGTCTGCATAGATATTTTGATAGCGAAGGAAGATAAATGATAAAATTAGTTTATGATTGCATAAGAGATCCTTACGATATTGCTAATGTTTTACAGGTCGTGTTGGCAATGGGTAATTGCGAATTGTATTTTACAGGCAATTCACTTAGACACGATCATCCTAAAGTTGTTTCCAGAATCGGTTCATGGTCTTCTAAAACTAGAGAATTGGGTTATCCTAATTTTAATATTCACTATTACGCAACGCTTGAAGATCTTGCAAAAGAATTTAAAGAAAAGGAAATTAGGCTAATAGGAACCTCCCCGGCAGCAAAAAAATCATTCTATGAGTTAAATCTAGAAGAAAACAATTTTGCTATTGTCTTTGGCACTGAAAGATCGGGCCTCACAAAAAAAAAATCATCATTTATGGATGAATTAGTTAAAATACCCATGAATGATGATATTGATTTTATGACGTTATCAGTTGTCACACCAATTATAGCTTATGATATTGCTCGTCAACAAGGCCTGTTTGCAATACCTGAGCCTCAATTGGCATGCCTAACATAGAGACTCAGGGATATAGTTTTATGTTTCCAAAGGAACTTGCGTGGCCAATTCTCCGTTTAGATATGCACCCTTTTCAGGTTGATAACTAAAGGCAACCAGAAGATCTTTCGAAGCTAAGATCCATTTGTTGGCTTGGATTCACTGCTGACATCTTTGATTCCTTGTTTTTTAATTAGAGAAAAAATATTTTCATAATCGTTGAAGAGCATATCTGATGGTCAAAATTGAAGTCAATTTATCAAATATAAGATGTACACTTGAAGCATTCACGCATCATACAACGAAGTGCCAAGCCTCATTTAAGGTTTAAAATTTCGGTTTAATTTATCGACAAATTTCGCGCGGTTCATAAAACCGACTTGACGGTCGACTTCTACTCCATTTTTAATAAAAAGGATTGTGGGATATGCCGTAAGATCAAATGCTGATGCAATTTCCACTTCTGCTTCAGCATTTAGCGACGCAAAACAATATAGGCTTCCCAATTCCTCATGAAGCGACTGCACAATAGGGTGCAAGTATTTACACGTACCGCACCAATCTGTGTAAACATCAATCACAAGATATTCGGAATGCGACAACAGATTATCAAAATTATATTTTGTTATTTCAATAGGTTTGGATAGGTCTAATGAGGATGTATTTGAGGTCTCATGAGAAATCAATGTCCTCAATATTTCATCCACCTGTGTCCCAATCTGACCTCTAGTCATTAGGATTGGATATTCATACTTGATATAGCGTGGATCATGCAAAAGAGACAGTGATACATCAAGATCTTCTTCATTTGGAAACATCCCCTGACACAAGACTATATAATTGGCTAAAATTTCAGGATGTGTCGAAAGGTAATCTTGAAAAGACATAAATAAGTCATTTGCGTCCTTAGTAGACTCAGTAAGCTGAATAAGCCCCGCAGCATAGTACTTGACAATATCAGGACTGAAGAGAGTTTGGAAGAGCTCCTGAGCCTTCGCTTCATAAGAAGAAGTTGAAGGAACAGTCATCGTATCCTCAGCCGAAAGGCTGAGTGCATAGCAAACAGTCAAGAGTAAAATAAAATAATATTTCATTGTGATTCCTTATGATTAATAAAGTGATAGGCATCGATCCCGGCCATGCAGCCGGTTCCTGCGGCTGTAATTGCCTGCCGATATTTTGCGTCTACGATATCACCAGCTGCAAAAACTCCGGGAACCGATGTGTGTGTTGTTCCTGATAAGACTTTGATATGTCCATCATCCGATAATTCTAATTGATCTTGAAAAGAATCAGAATTGGGTTTATGACCAATAGCAACAAAGACTCCAGCACAAGGATAAAAACTGCGTTGATTGTTCGTCAGGTTGACAATATAAACACCATTGATTTTACCCTTAGCAGGGCCAGCAATTTCATCGACAACACTATTCCAAATAATGTGAATCTTGGGGTGATTAAGTACCTTCTTTTGAAGGTAAGGAGTTCCTCGGAAAATATCCCTTCGATGAATCAATGTAATTTTTGAAGCATAGTTAGCGATGAAAAGTGCATCTTCTAGTGCTGTATCCCCACCTCCGACAACAACAACTTCTTTTCCTTTATAGTAGTATGCATCGCAAGTCGCACAACTGCTCACACCTTTTCCTATGAATGAAGCTTCAGATTTCACCCCTAACCATTTTGCAGAGGCTCCGGAAGTAATAATTAACGTTTCTGTTAAAAGGTACTTTCCATCTTCAAAAGTAAGTATAAATGGTGACTGACTTAGATCAACGGCAACAACGTGATTACTGATGATATTTGCCCCAAAGCGAATAGCTTGTTCTCGCATACGCTTTCCTAATTCATAACCACTGATTCCCTCCGGGAAGCCAGGAAAATTTTCGACTTCGTAAGATAGTGAAATTTGTCCTCCAGGTTCATTCCCCTCCACTACAAGGGTTTTTAAACCTGCTCTTGCAGTGTAAATTGCAGCAGTAAGCCCCGCGGGACCTGACCCAAGGATCACAACCTGTTCATGACATGAAGAATAAGTAGTGGAAACTAATAGTATTGCAAAAAGGAAAATCGAGAGATAACGTGGCACAACTAAACGATACATAGGAAACTCAATTAAGAAAATATACCGGACGTGATTCAAAAATTGGCTTTTTGACAAGGAGGCTGCTCAAAATTTTTCGTCTGGAGCGAGTGACCATTGCCTTTGGCAAGGCACGAGTGAAGACAAAAATTTTGACGCAAAGCCGACGCAGTCAACAACCAATTTTTGAATTATGTTCGGTATAAAACGATTCTATGTTCTCTTTAGTTTATAAGCAATTAGAATCAATTTCAAGATTGATGACAGAATAATATTTTTTGATTACGAATACCAAGCCTGACACAAATCACTTCCATAGTTTCTAGCTGCCATCTTTAGCTAATTCTGTTTCTATTTCGGCCACAGAAGGCAAACTTCCTTTTAGCTCTTTTGGTAAAAATCTAACAATCTGTGTTTCATACGTAGCTACGCCTATCGGCGTTGTACAGTTCCTGAAGGCATACTCTGCTATAATTTTAGATTTTTTCTTACAAAGAATCATCCCGATTGATGGATTATCATGATCGGTTTTCAGTTTCGAATCTAGGGCAGCAAGGTAAAAATTCATTTTACCGGCATGCTCCGGCTTAAATTCCTCAGCTTTCAATTCAATCGCTACATAGCAGTGCAACCTGACGTGATAAAATAAAAGATCTATATAGAAATCATGGTCATCGACTTCAAGCTGATACTGCCTTCCAATAAATGCAAAACCCGCTCCTAACTCTAACAAGAATTTTTGAATATGGGCAATAAGACCATCTTCCAGTTCCTTTTCCTTGTAACCTTCTGTCAGGGACAAAAAATCAAGATTGTAGGGGTTCTTTGTGATTTCTTGAGCAAGCTGCGAATGAGGTTCAGGCAACCTATCTTTGAAATTTGTTAAAGCCTTTCCTTGACGTTTATATAGATTAGATTTTATCCAATCTTCAAGCGTTCTAGAACTCCAACCATTTTCGAGGGATTGTCTTATGTACCATTCCCTCTCCTGAGGTTCTTTTATCTTTTCTAAAAGAATGACATTATGCCACCAAGGAATTTGTGCAGGCAGTGCCTGCACAATTGAAAAATCAGGATATGACTCTGCAAATTTTCTCATATATTTAAGGTTTCTCGGTGAAAAACCCGAAATCCCGGGAAATTCCATAGATAAATCCTTAGAAAGACGTTCAATAACTTGTGCTCCCCACCCCTCATTCTTTTGTTTCTCTAGGATTGACGTCCCCATCCACCAATACAAGGTCACAAGTTCACTATTGACGGCTAGGGATGCTTTAAGCTGAGAGTCACTAATTCGTTTCTTTATCTGTTCAAAGAATGAACGATATTCTTTAGACGTAACTACAATTTCTGTGTTGATCGTTGTTTTCTTGCCCATACCCACCGTAATACTTTTGAGAACCATGAATATAGATAAGTGAAATTTTAAAAGCAATTGAAGAAATTTAGAATCAGGGCTCAGGCTCGACATTCAGGTATTCTAATCTAAATTGACACACAGATTGATTTCTGCTATTCTCACACGCGGTTAAGATAGAAAATTAACGCCTGCTTAAGTTCAAAAGACCCAATGCGATGCTGCAATATTGCAGCTCCTGTTTTAATCCTTTTTATGATATCTTTTTTAATTTCAGGTAGAGTGATGCCCTTACAATTTTTAAAGCAATTGCCAGTTCAGCTCGTGCTAAGTATCATTCTTGCCCTGTTTCTGGGAGGAATATTAGATGTTCAGTATATTTCTGTAGGCTATACCATTAGCTCATGTTTCATCGAAATACTCCTGTTTCTTCTTCCACTTATTATATTCAATTTTATTTTTAGAGCCTTGATCAACATCAAGCAAGGATCATTTGCGCTCGTATTATTGCTTTTTGGAGCAGTTACAATTTCTAATTTTCTCGCATTAACAATAGCTTATTTGTTTGGAACATTAACCCTACCCTTTTTTGGTGTCGAACACTCTTCTGATTTTGCTACCAATTTTTCTTCTTCTATTGAGACATTATTTAAATTTGGTTTTCCTCAATGGATCAGTACTGAGAAAGCTATGATGGTCGGTATTGTCAGCGGGATCGTCTTAAGCTTTTTTGATGAAAATAATAAGGTTAAACGGATTGCTAGAGATTCCTCTTTTTGGCTTAGCAATAAGATTGGTTTGTTTTTAGGTAGAGTATTTATTCCACTCCTCCCAATCTACGTTTTTGGTTTTTGTATCAAATTAAGTTATGACGATGCACTCGTTAACTTATTTCAGCAATACGGTAGGATATTTTTATTGAGTATGGTACTTGTTGTTGGGTATATTTTTACATTGTATTTCATAGCCTCAAAAAGCCAAATAAAGCTTACTCTCTCCCAACTGAAAACAATGATGCCTGCGGGATTAACCGGATTTAGTACGATGTCTTCAGCGGCAACGATGCCAGTCACCTTAGAATGTACAGAAACTACGACGCAGGATAAAGATTTTGCAGATCTCGTGATCCCTTTTACGGCCAATATCCACATGCTAGGCGATGATTTGACTCTTATAATGACAGCGATGACGTTACTATCGATATTCGGGATGCCGTGGCCTGATTTTACAACCTTTATTCCCTTTGCATTAGCATTTTCTATGGCGAAGTTGTCGTGCGTGGGTCTTCCTGGGGCAAGTGTTCTCGTCATTTTGCCCGTCTTACAGAACTATTTGGGTTTTACTCCTGAAATGATTAGTATTCTAACGACGATTTATGTCCTACAGGATCCTTTTGGAACAGCTGCAAACGTGATGGGAAATGGAGCCTTCGCTTTAGTCACTCAACGTATCATTAATTCATTGAGGAAAGTCGTTTCAGTTACCTGACTTACAGTGAAAAGTGTTGGTGTTCGGTATAATATGAATGGATAATCTCGGAGTAAAAAATGAATTTAAATTGTAGTTTTTTTGAAGACAGTGAAAAATTCATCGAAATAACTGGGCAAATATGGAACATTTCGATAGATGATTGCCTCTCTGCCTTTGCGAACAGCAAAAACGTAGCATTTTCAGTATGGAAGATGTATTCTAGCAAGATTGACGGTGAATCATTGTCTGGTCATTGTCAATGCACATCGATGGATGGCAAGTTATTTAGAAATTTTTCGTTCGGAGAGACCGGTCGTCCCGAATTAGAACCCCTCCCGTTAACAGACGTCCCAACATCTTTTCAAGTGTTGATACTAACAGCGAGCGTTGTAGCGCTTTTAGTCGTAGCTGTTGGACTTGGATGCAAAATTGTCTCAAACAATCAGCGACCAACCTATGCTGTGAAGAGCAAAGGTGGTGATGCAATCACGCTAGACCCTGAAAAAGGTTAATCCATCATCATAAAATGATGCATTTTTAATGGTTGGTGTATTAGGCTTGAATGCAAAAACCATCAAAGTGATCTATTTGTATTATACCGAACATAACTCAAAAATTGATTGTTGACTGCTGAATATGCCCATTTATTTTTCAATTCTGATAAAAATCCGATAGAGTATTCTCCAGGTCACCGATCAGGAAAATCGAGCAAAAACCTCTCGTATATTCTCTAAAGGGGCCTGAACTAATTGTTCTATCCTTTCTACATCGGGCCTTAAAACAACTAAATCCAGTGGTTCAATCGTGCCATTTCGAGACTGCATACCCTGAAATTCCTCCCAGGTAATCTTCACAGTTTTTAATGAATTAATGAGTTGTATATTTATTTCACGCTGCTGATAAAAATGATTCTGATAGATATACTCCCACAGCTGTTTAGAAAAAATCCCTTCTTCGATAGGATCATCATTGAACAGCTCAAATAGAGTTCTTTTGATTCCATTGCTGTTCACTCCTTCCGGCGACAACCCTAACCCTAGGTATTTCTTTTCTATTTCATTGGAAACACACAATACATTCAATGCACGCCCCGCCTCGGCTGGATGCTTAGGTGTGTACCCAATGAATTTCCCATCCTTATATTGATTTGCAATATTTTCAAAACTGCACAAATCCCCTCTTTCAATCGAGTCTTCACCTTCAATCACAACCCTTTGAAATAAGCGATTAATGGAATGACAATCCGGACTGATACGCAGCCGAAATGGTGAATCATATTCGAAAAGAAAATTAAATTTTTCTTCACCGATAACTTCCCTCAAACTAAACAAACAAGCAACATTAAGCGCTGTGCCACAATCAATAAGACTAAACTCTTTATTCAGAGCTTCTAATGCCGTTGTGGGTGATACTCCCTTTTTGAGATCAAAAGTACATATCCGCTTTTTTGAAGGGCTCTTTGTGTCTTCCACATGTTCAAAAAATGATGCTGGCGCATAGCCATGGTAAAAGGTGTTGTGACTGATTAGCCATGTTAACCGTTTTGTTTGTTTAAACTTATTAAGCGCTAAATAATAATCGGGTGGATACCACAAACCTTTGCCAAGCATGGCATTGATGTCTTCTATTTTTGAATCCGTGCTTGCATTTTCAACACTTTGCTTTCGCTTATAGTGATCAGCAGCAATTTGTTCAAAATGTTTAATCGTTAGATCCACAAAAGAATCTTTTAATTGCGAAATACCTTGCGGTAATTCAAAAACAATAGAGATACTCATTCTCAAAACCTTTGGCCATGTATTTTTTAATCATTATCTTGCAATGTACGACCTAATCCTTAGAAAAAATCATAAGATATATATCATCAGAGGCTTAAAGCGCAGTATAACTATATTGGTTGGCGTCTATTTATTCCAGCTTTTTATTGTGGGGACTGATTGGATGATTGGGAACTGGCTTGTGAGAAAAGGGCCCAAGCCTGACCCCTTTTTCTTTTTGACACCTTTTTCTTTTCTTTTTTAAACTTTTTTGATAGATTTTTAGCATTTTATGTACTACCATTTTTCACGTACATACAAACCCTTAACCGCCTATAAGGAGAAATATATGAATTTAGAAGTGAATTTTCCAGATGCAAAGACCATTAAATCAACTATTAGTAATCACCAATTATTAGGGAAGAGTGATTATCAACAAAAAGGGATCACACAAGCAGTTGCTGAACTAGCTGCGGAAAGATTTACTAATTGTCAAATGTATGAGCTTGAAATTGGAACGAGAGCTATGCTTATAGTAGATGATCTGCGATCAAGTGAAGATAGTGTTACACGTAGTCCTCTTCCAGATTTTAGAAGACTTGGATTAAGTGACGGAGATTGGGTTGAAATATCAGAGGCTATAGAACAAGTACTTCTAAATTGCGCAGCAATGGCTAATAATCAATAAACAATTATGAAAAGGGGTGGTTGGACGCATTCAGAATTTTTGAATTGAGGAAAATGAAAAATTATTCTACTCTGGCTCTATTGTTCCAGTATGACCCTGATAAAAGTTAACGCCGCTGAAATTTGGAGATTTTTATGATTAAGCAAAAACCATTGATTCTATTCGTATTTTGTCTTTTTTTTCTAACTAAGGCTACAGCGATGTATGCTTTTGATGTTGAACAGGTGAAAAACGAGATTTTTATTCAGCTTTCAAATGACCTAAAAGGGAATGCAAAAAATAAGCCCATTCTAATTTTGATTGGAGGGTATCCTGGTGCTGGGAAAACAACTTTGATCAATGCTTTGATTCAAACCCATGATATAGATGTTATTTCATGGAATTCTATACGCCAAGCACTTTTAGATAGGCATCTAAAAGGATCATCATATGATTGGGAAATAATAGAAAGTGTTAATCAAAACTTGTTAAAAGTTTGCCTACAGCATAGTGCCAATATTGTGATTGATGCAAATGCCTATGCTAAAAACATTAAACTTTTCGAAGATCTACTTGAAAAAGAAAATTTTAAAGATCAATATCGAATAATTAAAATATGTTTAAATCCGCCTCTCGAAACTCTTCTAAGTAGAGTGAGGGCTCGTGAACAAAAGGAAGGCGTTCATCAAGGTACTGAAATTGACGTTATAAAGGATTTCAATTCTGAATATAAAAAAATCAACATGGCTGATTATTCTTTGATTATAAAAAATGACAATGACATTGATTTTAAAACAGAGTTAAATATAGTTCATTCTTTCTTAAAACCATTTTTTGATCAGCAACATTTATAGCCTTATTTTCGGGATTTTGTCACATGTCAAATGGCGAAATTATAAAAGGAGCCGTAAAAGGAGCAGGGCCTAATTAAAATGAAAGGGGCCGAGTCCTGCGATTCGCGCGATTAGTGAATCGCGGGACTCGGCCCCTTTCATGACCCCGATTACTTTCTTTATGAAGATGTGGAAATTTGAATATATTTGATTTCGCTTACGCCATTGATCAATTGACCATCTTTACAAAGAGCTTTAATTTTTTCTTTGTCCACAATCTCTTCTAGTTTAACAGCATTAAGAATTCGCGCTTCATCAAGAGTTACCTTAATATTGAGCCTGCTACAACATCTAACAAGATATCCTGCAAGTTTGAGTGTCCTTCCCTGCATGGCTTGCATGATTGTATGACTTAACGCTTTTTTTTGTTCTTCCATTTCTTCAATTTTTTGACTAAGGTCTTTATAAAGTTTAATTTGATCTTCAAGATTCATAGACATAA
>Ga0206832_10016_pt2 | contig 37954 bp, 29 predicted proteins | sample Alteio_BWOrgCont_74_FD_152896 | JGI IMG/M metagenome (GOLD analysis project Ga0206832, IMG submission 152896) | Enriched cells from forest soil in Barre Woods Harvard Forest LTER site, Petersham, Massachusetts, United States -... | ecosystem: Environmental > Terrestrial > Soil > Temperate forest >... | reverse complement strand
ATGGCTGGCCATCTCATTTCAACACAAGTAAATATGAATGAGTTAATGAAGAAATTTTTAGCTGGAATTATTTGCATGCTATCGGTTGTATTGGTTAACGCCCAGTTTACTTCTTTTCATACCGAGCATGATAAGTTTATGAAGGACTTTGAGCAATTTATGACCAATGGGAAAATGGAAGTGAACGTTAAAACCATGGAGCAGTTTGACAAAATGGTGAAAGACGGGAAAATAAGCTCTGCATGGTTAGATAAAATTGTTGCCACTACTAACCTTATGGTAGGTAAATCAATGGCACCGTATCCATACTTCAACCATTATTTAACGGCTGTAATGAATGCGGTGAACGGCGGAAAAAGCGATGCGCAGTTTAGTGAGTGGAGCGATGTAGCTGATAATATTATACCCGATCAAAAGAAAGGCGATAACAGTAACTTTTCGAAGTTTATAGAGTTCTCTAAAGATTTTTTTCTGGACAAAGCGCTTAACACTACGCCGGCCAAAACGTGGAAGGTTGAAACCGATGCGTATAAACTGAACTATGAAGATGGAAAGCCCAGTGTGACTTTTCCGAGTACAACCTTACTTGGCTGTATTAAAGGCGATACGCTTTCAATTAAACAAACTGCCGGTACTTACTACCCACTCGAAACAAAGTGGGTTGGAAAATCAGGCAGGGTAGATTGGGCCCGGGCAGGGTTTGATGCGAATAAGGTTTTTTGTACGTTTAAAGAATACACCATCAATACTTCGAATTTCAATTATGGGGTGGATACTGTGTATTTCAGTTACCCCGAGTATTTTAAACAACCCCTGCAGGGAAAAATGCAGGATAAAATGGTTTCGAGTACAGACTCAAACCAGATGACATACCCAAGGTTCGAATCGTACGCGGTAGGCATGACCATGAAGGATATTGCACCTAATGTTGTTTACACCGGTGGATTTTCGTTACACGGTTCAAGGGTATTGGGATATGGAACGCCGGAAAACAGGGCCGAACTTATATTTTATGCGAAAGATGGTAAAACAAAAATCCTTTCGGCCAAATCTCAAAATCTCAGTATCAGGCGGGGGCAGGAGTTGAGTGCGGATAAGGCTGAAGTTGCTATATATTTTGGTGATGATTCTATCTATCATCCCCAATTAAACCTGGTATACAAAGTTCAGAAGCGTGAAATGCGTTTGTTGCGTGGCGAAACCGGTATTGGGCAGGCGAAGTTTACCGATTCTTATCATAACGACGAATTTCAAACGGATGCGATTTTCTGGAATCTTGATTCATCAGTGCTTAACCTCAAAATTCTTTCGGGGGTAGGTAAAAAGCCCGGTGTTTACGAATCGGTTAATTACTTTAACCGTGAGTTGATGCATAAGCTACAAGGACTTGCCAGTTATGAGCCGTTGGCAGCTTTAAAACACCTGGTTGAGAAAAATAACTCCCGAGATGTTAATACGGTCGATTTTGCACATGCCTTGGACCCTCATTTGACAGTGGGTGAGGTAAGGTCTTTGGTATACGAGTTACTGGGTGATGGTTTTATTCTCTATAACGAGGAGCAGGAAATTATTACGGTAAAAGATAAGACCATTAACTACGTGCTGGCCAAGGGCCGCAAAATTGATTTTGATATTATAACCATGCGTTCGGCACCACAATCTGGTAACGATAATATTGATTTAAAGAACAGCAACATTAACCTTAAAGGGGTGTTTGAAGTACCTATCAGCGATACAGCTTATGTGTATTTCCGTCCTAAAAATTACAGTATAAGCCTGCAAAAAGACCGTAACATGCAGTTTGACGGTTTGGTTTATGCCGGACGAATGGACTTTATAGGTGAGAAGTTTAAATTTCAGTATGCGCCATTTACTGTTGACTTAAACAAGGTTGATACCATGCGTATTAATATACCCGATAGCGGTAAGGTGGATAAATATGGTGAGCCCATTTTAAAACCTATGAAATCGAAGGTAGAAGGTATAAAAGGGTTACTTGAAGTTGATGCACCACTTAATAAATCGGGCAGAAGGCGTTTACCACAGTTTCCAAAATTAATCAGTCGTGAGAAATCTTATATCTATTATGATGACCCGGCAATTGCTAAAGGGGCTTACGGACGTAAGAACTTCTTTTTTGAATTAGAGCCATTTAAACTGGATAGCCTTGATAATTTCAGCACCAGTATTATTAACTGGAAGGGGACTCTTGTATCGGGCGGTATTTTTCCGGATGTGAAAGATAGTGTGCATTTGCAGGATGATGCATCCTTGGGGTATAAATCTGAATCGCCGGAGAATGGTTTTGATTTATACAAAGGTAAGGGAAGATATTACGGCAAGTACGAGCTTAATTATAGTGGCTTATCGGGCGATGGGCGGATTACCCATAGCACCGCCGATTTTACCACACATGACGTTCATCTTTATCCCGATTCAATGCGCGGTACTACGGATACGTTTACCCTCACAAAAACGTTTACGGGTGTAAAAACTCCGCATGTTGTGGGTACTGAGGATATGATATTCTGGAAACCGGTTTCGGATAGCATGCACATCATCATGACGAAAAAGGAACACCCATTTGCCATGTACGACGACACACTTACCAGCTTTAAAGGGAACCTTTTGCTTACCGGTGTGGGACTAAAAGGAAATGGAACACTGGATTGGGACCAGGCAACTTTGACCTCGAAGGAGATTGCTTTGCGCACCATGGATTTGAGCTCGGATACAGCCTCGCTCAATATTAAAACAACCGGCGATAAGGTTTCATTCAAAACGCCAAACGTCTCTGCTAAGGTCGATTTCAAAACCCGCATTGGAGATTTTAAATCGAATCAGATAAATATACCTACTGATTTTTCGTACAACCAGTACAATACAGCCATTAACGAGTTTAAATGGTTTATGGATGAAAAGATTCTCGACTTTAAAGCTCCGGCAGCCGGCCAGGGCGCTTATTTTAACTCAACCCGACCGGACCAGAAAGGGCTGAGGTTTTTGGGCAAGCGTGCTACCTACAACCTTGTTACCTCGGTGTTGCGCATTGAGCAAATACCTGAAATTAGAGTTGCAGATGCAAGCGTGATTCCGGATAGTAATGTGGTGATTATTGAGGCCGAAGCTAAAATGCACCAGTTACGCAATGCGGTAATTTATGCTGATACAATTACGAAGTTTCACCGGTTTGACAGTTGTGTAGTAGATATATATAGCAAGGAGGAGTTGAAGGCCATAGGTAATTATCATTATACTACCAAGGACATTAAAGAGATTATAAGGTTTGGTGATATTGGCACTCAAAAAACAACGCAAGGTGCCCACAAAAAGGCGCATGATTTGTTTACACTAACTGCTAAAACCAATATTGATGAAAAGCAACAGTTTGTTTTATATCCTAATGTAAACTTTAACGGTGAAGCGAGTATTTTATCGAGCAACCCTGCGGTAACCTTTAAGGGGTATGCCAAAATCGGGCTTACGAATCCTAAGGCGGCTACCTCGCAATTTTTCATTAACCAGGATGTTGACCCAAGCACGCTTGCGCTTAAGTATGATGACAAAACTAAGGACAATAATAATAATCCACTCAGCGCGGGTATTCACCTAAGCCCTCTGCCTGATGCACCTTTAATGTACACTACTTTGCTGGCACCTAAGAAGGACAATAAAGATGTAACCATATTTAAAACGGCTGGTATTGTTGCCCAAATGCCTAATGGCGAGTACGTTTTTGGAGATGAAAACAGGATAAAGGACAAATCTAAATCGGGTAATGTTTTGCGTTACGATGACAAGAAAGGCACGATAAAAGGGGAAGGGAAGTTTGAACTGGGTACCAATTTTGGTGTTATAAAAACCGCGGCCGCAGGTAGTGCTGAGGCAAAGCTGGATAGTGGTAAATATAAGCTAAACCTTGACCTGGCTATTGATGCGCAAATGGGGGATAAAATGCAAGACCGGTTTGAGTTTTATATGATTGGCGATGACGCTGACCAACCGGATATAAGCTATGACAATGATAAGCAAAGAAAAGCGATACGTGCTTTAGCTGATGAAGATGATGACAAAAGAATGCTGGAGGACTTTGATAAAACTGCAGCGTTTTTGAAGCGGCCTAAGGCGGTTAAGGAAAACCTTGTTTTTACTGATGTGAATTTTGTTTTCGACCCCGATGATATTTCGCTGCGTTCTGTAGGAAAAATTGGGGTGGCCATGATTGGCAAAAAGGTGATTAACAAAAAGCTGGAAGGGTATATTGAAGTTCAATACAAAGGGGGCAATGATGTGTTTACCATATACCTGCAAACAGGCACTAAAGGCTGGGTTTATTTTGAATACAGGCCCGGTATTTTAAGCATTCTTTCTTCGTACGACGATATCAATAACAATTTGAAAGCACTGGCGCCTGATAAACGAAGAATTAAGGGTGATGGAAAGGCTTTCTATATGTACACCGCTGCTTCGCCGCTTAACAAGCAGGATTTTGTTGATTATATGAAAGATAAGGCAAATGGTGTTGTTCGCCCAAGGCCAGAGCCGCGCGCACCACAGGAGGAAATACCGGTATTGGTTGATACTTCTTCTATTCCTGAAAATGTGGCACCGGGCGATAGTTTGGGAGGCCTCCCTGATAAAATGCAGCAGGAGCTTAACCAAATGCAGCAAATAAAATCTAACGGCGGAAGTCTTTTATCGGCCCCGCCGGCTGACAGGAATAAAACGGAGGCGCCTAAAACCGATGATATGCCACCGGTAATAACAGACCCTGAACAGATAAAGGAACAGCAGCAGATTAAGGAAACCGAGCAGATGAAGATGAACGGCGGCAATGTGCTATCTGGGGCTCCACCGGATAGAAACCCGGCGCCCGTTAAAAAGGATACCGCCCAACCTGTTGTACCTGTAACCCCTGATGTTCCGAAGCAAGAGAATGTCGTTCCGGCTCAACCTGTAACACCTGATGTGCCTAAAAAGGACACCGTTCCGGCGGTAACACCGGTAACGCCTGATATCCCAAAGAAAGATACTGTACCCGCTGTTCAACCACCTAAATCTGAGGGAAATGCACCTGTTCAGCCGGTAGTGCCTGATGTGCCGAAGCAAGAGATTACGCCACCGGTTCAAACTACTACGCCTAAGCAGGATACGGTTCCACCGGTTCAACAAACGGTTCCAGATGTTCCGAAGCAAGAAAGTGTTGTTCCTTCGCAACCAGTTGTGCCTGATGCCACGAAGCAGGAAATAACGCCTCCTGCGCAAACAACAACTATAAAGCAGGATAGCATAGCACCGGTGATACCGGCTGCGCCAAAGGTGGATAGTTTAGCACCGGCAGGTACACAACCGCATTAAAAGATTGCTAAGCAGTAAAATTAGGAGTGCTCCTGAAATTGTCTTGCGAATGGAATTATCTGCAAGTTTTTAAACGCTCGCGCACCCATTGTGAACTAACTGGTTTATCGAGGTTGAAGAACTCTTTATTCATGTAGTTAATAATGTTGGCCACCTGTACTTCATCAACCCGTAAGCTATCGAAGGGATACATGGGTTGATCGTAACCTTTACCGTTAACTACGATAGGGTGGCTTAAACCAAACTTTAGCCAGCAGGGTATTGAGTCAATATTTTTAGCGGCAAAATCGGAATGATTAAGTGGTGGCACTAATGATTTAATGCCTTCACCATCTTCGCCATGGCACTGGGCGCAATTAGCCTTATATGAGGCCTCGCCGGGATGCACAATAGTGCCATGCGACCATATATTGTAGATGAATAAAAGTACAATAAACACCATGGTGAAGGGTGCCAGGTATTGTATGATTTTTGCGCGGGTCAAAATGAAATTGGTTACAGGGTTAAATTACTTTTCTTTTAACAGGATATCAATATCATCCATCAGTTTTTGCACCTTGTCCTCTTTGGTTCCATCGTAATAGCCCCTTATTCTCCGGTGTTTGTCAATTAAAATGAAATTGCCACTGTGTATAAAGCCTCCCGGTGCATCGGGGTCTTGTGCGGCGCTAACTAAATACTTATCGGCCAAACTGTAAATAGAATCTTTGTTACCGGTCAGCAAATGCCATTTAGAGCTTTCGAAGCCAATCTTTTTCTCGTATTTTTTTAACCGGGCAACACTGTCACGAACCGGGTCAATGGAATAGGATAATATTACTACGTCTTTATTGGATTTATACTTTTCGTATACCCCATCCATTTCCTTCATCATTTTGGGGCAAATGCTTGGGCATGAGGTGAAAAAGAAATCTGCGACAAATATTTTACCACTGATTGTGTTTGAATCAACCGGCTTGCCGTCCTGGTCGGTAAATTGAAAATTGGGGATGGAATAATCGATGCTATCAACGGTTTTAACGCCGTTTTTGATTACCTCGACGGCTGTTTTCGGCCCATAAAGGGGCAGTGAATCATTTTGGTTGCAAGAAGCAATTGCCATGCAGCATAAAGCCACATAAAATACCGGATAACGCATAAAAAAAATTGTATTCTTCGCTGTGCTTTTGGGGCCTACAGCAAACAACCTGTTACTCAAACGAGGGGCTAAAGTATTTTTCTTTCAGCCACTTTGCAACTTCGTCGGTAACTGGTTTGTCAATAAAGTCTAAAACCTCGGGATAAGATTTGGCTTTTTCGTGGTCTCCACGAAAATCGGAGGAGGTAAGGAGGTATATACTTGCTTTGCTTTTAACCTCGTGGGGGAAAGCCCTGAATTCATCCAAAAAATCCCAACCGGTTTTTATTGGCATGTTTAAATCAAGCAGAATCAGGGTAGGATATTCATTCTCCAGTTTTTCAGCTACTACCCGGTGTAACTCATCCATGGCCTCATCGACAATTTTGAATTGACGGAAGTTAGTGAGCCCCACATCCTCAAGCATGATGCGGGTAAGGAAATTGTTTGCCTTGTCATCATCAATAATATAAATCACCTGTTCTTCCACGCGCTGTTGTTTGTTGTAATCGTTTTATTAAAACAATTACAAATTTTTAATATTATTTGTTGCGACAAAGAATACTTTGAAAAGCATCAGGAATGGTGGTCTTAATGCCTTTAAAAGTTTGAGTTTCTTACCTCTAAGTTAATAATTGTTGTTTCATTTGAGAAAATTAAATTTTTCGGTGCCGGTAACTTCAAAATATGCCATGCCATAAAAACCAAAGCTTAAAACAAAACATGGCGAAAACCGGTTTAAAAGCTGGTTTGTAAAGTACGAATCAATTAAGTTTGCAGATATGCCGGAAACTACCACTCCTCAAACAAGGGTTTTAAAACCCGAATGGCTTAAGATAAAGCTGCCATCGGGTAAAGAATTTAGCGAAGTAAAACAGAACGTTGAGCAGCATAAACTGCATACTATTTGCGAAAGTGGCAAGTGCCCAAACCAAACCGAATGCTGGGGCGCCGGTACAGCTACTTTGATGATTTTAGGTAACGTGTGTACCCGCTCGTGCATGTTTTGTAGTGTTGCAACCGGTAACCCCGAGGTGGTTGACATTACTGAGCCTTTACGGGTGGCTGAGTCTATTAAACTTATGGGCTTAAAGCATGTGGTTATTACATCGGTTGACAGAGACGATTTGATTGACGGGGGCTCAAAAATATGGGCAGCAACTATACGCGCCATCAGGAGGCATTGCCCTGGGGTTACAATGGAAACCTTAATCCCCGATTTTAAGGGTAATGCAGAGAACATTCAGCGGGTGATTGATATAAAGCCTGAGGTAGTTTCGCATAACCTGGAAACGGTAAAAAGATTGACACGCGAGGTACGCATACAAGCCAAATATGAACGGAGCCTTGAAGTTTTGCTAATGCTTAAAAATGGTGGCATTGCAAGGACCAAATCGGGCATTATGCTGGGCCTGGGCGAAAGTGAAGAGGAGCTTTTTGAAGCTATGGACGACCTGCGTAACTCGAAGGTTGATATTTTAACTTTGGGCCAGTACCTGCAACCCACCAAAAAACATTTACCGGTGGTGAAATATGTAACCCCGGATGATTTTGCGCGGTTTAAGCAAATAGCTTTGGATAAAGGCTTTAGATATGTTGAAAGCGGACCCATGGTAAGAAGTAGCTACCATGCTGAGAAGCATTTGGTTTAACGGCGCTAATTGGCCGTTGGTTTATAGTTTTTAGTTATTAATGCAACTTTAAAGACCTGCTGAAAATTCTCCAAAAAATTCAGTTTGTATTCCTCAAAATCGACTGCCCGATTCAATTCCTTTTGTAGAGATGTAACGCCTTTTCCTTCCAGCCCGCAAGGCACTATTTTTTCAAAATAGCTGAGGTCTGAATTTACATTAAAGGCGAGGCCGTGCATGGTAATGTTACGGCTGGCTTTTACGCCAATGGCTCCTATTTTACGGTCGTGCGGTGTACCGGCATCATTACGCAGCCAAATGCCGGCTGCATTTTCAATGCGCTCGCCCTTAAGATGGTAAGGGATAAGTGATTGTATAATTGTTTCTTCAATGTTAAAAATATAGTGGGCTAAACCTATGTGCAAACTATCTAAATCAAGTATGGGATAAACAACTAATTGCCCCGGCCCGTGAAAGGTTACATCGCCTCCCCGGTTCACTTTATAAAATTCGGCATGCAGGTCAGCATCGCTAACAAGTATGTTTTCTCTTTTGCCACTCTTGCCAAGCGTAAAAACCGGGTAGTGTTGGCACAGTATCAGGTAGTTTTGGGTAGGCTCGCCTTTTTGCTTCGCTTCCAGGTTTTGGTTAAACAATGCCTCCTGTAAATCAAGCACTTCCTTATAAGGCTTTAAACCGGAATCAATAATCTGGACGGTGTTTTTCGACATAGTAGCGTGCATTACTTGCCGCGTTTTCCTTTTCTCTTTAAATCGTTGGTATTGTCCATTTCCTTATTTAAAACGCGGAAATAAGCTTTTTCAAGATTTGAACTCATTTGCGAGGCGCCTTTTATAAAACCACCCAAATAAACAGGTACATAAAAGGGAAATGGCTCCTGTAGCTGCGTTAAAGTAGTATCAAGAATTACCAATGCGCTTGTGCTGGCCGTTGAGTTGGATGGCTCGGTTTTGTAAACCCCCGAATAATGGTATTCGTCTACCCGCTCATTACTGGTGTACGAGCCGTACTCTGCTATCAAAAAGAAATCTTCCTTTAGTTTAATAGAGGTGTCGGGCTTTAGTTGTGGGTCCAAAAATATATTGGGCTCTCTTTTTAGCAAGGCATCGGTGTTTTTAGCGTAAATAAAATACACAGGGCAAAAAGTAAAGTAATACTTAAACGCATCTACAATTTTTTGATTTAGTACCTGCCGCTCGGCAACAATTTTATCTGCCAGTTCGTTTTGCCCTGCCTTGCGGTAGGCCTCAATTGATTTATCGTTCGTTTTTAGCCTCACAACCAGTGCACCTTTCTTTAAGGCTTTTATTTGCTCGGCAGCGGCATAGGCATTAGTTGGCGAACGACGAAAAAGACTATCCTGCGCATGCGCTAAAAGGCAGGTGATTAAAAGCAGGCAGGTAATAAAAAATGAACTCCGCATTTATTTAAAGTCTTTAGCAATTTCCTTCGGCACAAACTTTCCTACTTTTCCCTTTCCGCGGATGATTTCGCGTACAATAGTTGATGATATGGATGAAAGTTCGGGTTGGGCCAATATTAAAATGGTTTCGAGTTGGGGTAGCATGTCGTGGTTGAGGTGGGCGATTGTTTTTTCGTATTCAAAATCTGCCGAGCTACGTATGCCCCGCAACAGGTAGTTGGCTTTCTTTTTCTCGCAAAAGTTAACGGTCAGCCCCTCATAGCTTTCAACTTTTACTTTTTTCTCTCCTTTAAAAACCAGTTCAATCCATTTAATTCTTTGCTCTAACGAAAACAAAGCTTGTTTTTGCGAGTTAATACCAATGGCAATAATTACCTCATCAAAAAGCGGTAAGGCGCGCTTCACAATATCAGCGTGCCCGGTGGTAATAGGGTCGAAAGAGCCGGGGAAAACGGCTATTTTTTTTCGGTATTGCACCGGCGATTGTGTTTTGCTTGGCATGTGCTGTTTTTTGAATCAGTCTGTTGCGGTTTCCGCTTCGGGTATTACTTCGTTTACAAAGATAGAAAAGATGGTAGTTCCGTAGTTTTTGCTGCGATAGAAGTGGGGGTGCTTTTCAAAATTGTGGTCGGGGTTATGTTCTAAAATAAACCAGCCCTGACCTTCAACAAGCTTGTAATGGAAAACCAGGTCGGGTATTGTGTCCAGGTTTTCCAGTGGATAAGGGGGGCCTGCAAAAATTACATCAAACTGCTGGTTGCAATTTTGAATGTAGTCAAACACATCGCGCTGGTAAACTTTGACACCGGTAAGCTTTAACTCTTCAACGGTTTTTTTTATGAATGCTGCGCATTTAGGGAAAATCTCAATAGTTGTAATATCGGTGCATCCGCGCGACGAAAACTCGTAGGATATACTACCAGTGCCCCCGAAAAGATCGAGCACTTTAATGTTATCGAAATTGAAATTGTGGTTAATGATGTTAAACAGCCCCTCTTTGGCAAAATCGGTGGTTGGCCGGGTTGGTATATTTTGCGGTGGTTGAAAACGAATGGCCTTTAATTTGCCTCCTATAATTCTCATGCGCCCAGGTTATAAAGATTAAAGTGAAGGTGTTTTGGATATGTTTCCAAAGGTTTTGAAAAATGAACATTCTCAGGCTTTCTCGCAAAACTTATGTACCTGAAATACCGATAACACGCCTCGTAAACTTTTGATTGTATGTCTACTTCACCGCTTAAAACCAGTTCCGTTTTTTCGTGGTCCATATTCAGTTGTTTGCAGCAAAGCAGTAAAAAATAAATAAAGTCGGTTTGCGATACAAATTCATAACGGTTCATTATTTGCAATCCGCCTTCTGCGTTAAACGCTATTACATCAAAACGCTGTTGCTCAATATTGACGAAAATTTTTTGATGCTCTTTTTCAATGCATTCGGCAAAACCGGTGAGTAATGTGGCATTGAGATGAACGATGCTGTAATGGCGGAAAAGCAATGCAATCCTATCGGTTAGCTCTTTATCCGCTTCAAAAGCCAGTGTAAGCCCGAGACGGTTGATAGGTTGATTAAAGTGCATGCCATCATTGGGTTGTGGAGGGGCAAATGCCGATGGAAGGAGGCTGTAAGCTCCATCAAGGCCAATTAATGTTTTCGAAAATGCGAGTTGTAATACATCATCCTTTTCGACAATCCTTTCAAGGCGCTGGCAAAGGTCTGATACGCTTTCAATGTGATGAAGCGTGTATTCGCCGAAAAAAATTACCTGATCGTGCGTAACTGATTGAACGAAGTAGCGGATATACTGGTTATTGATAGCTATCTTCAGCAATAACGAGTTGGGTGGGATAGATGAATCTACCACCCCAATACTAACAAAGCTGTTTTTTATTTGCGCCGACGACATTGCGCGAAAATAGTGATTTGAAGGGTTTGTTACAGATAAAAGCTGTTATCTGTTGTAATCACTTATTTATTGCTTTTGCCATTAATCCTTTCACAATAACTTTGTTATGTTTGAAAGGTATGAAGAAACTTGAGGCACGCAACCCCAATTACAGGGAATATGTGCAACTTAAAATAACGCTGAACAAATTTATAAGTGCTATTGGCCTTGAGTTTACAACTATTGAGCCGGGCTATCTGGAGGGGTATATTATTTTTAAGGAAATGCTTGAGCAACAAAATGGCTGGCTGCATGGCGGCGTTACCTCGGCTATATTAGATATGGTGCAGGGCTTTGCCTCGTATAGTATGGTTGAAGACGGGCAGAAGGTATTTACAGTTGAAGCCAAAATATCATATTTCAACCCCGGTACGGCCGCCAAATTTTTTACCCGCGGGGGCGTTGTAAAGGCAGGCCGGCGCTTTCATTTTTGCGAAGGCGAGGTGTATTACCTTAAGGAAGACGGAAGTGAAGTAACCGTTGCCAAAGGCAGCGCAACAATGGCGGTGGTTTAGTGTTTAGCAATGACAAAAGTCAGGCATTGTAATTGAATAGAGTTATATTATTGACCAGGTTTTTAATGTTTTATGAACTAATACCTTGCTTTGGCCCAGTTAAAAGCTACATATAAGGAAATTCTTGCTATTTCGCTGCCATTGGTGATAGGCAATATTGCCTGGACCTCGAACGGCGTGTTTGATACTATTTTTGTAGGGAACCTGGGCAAAACGGAACTAGATGCCATTGGTTTTGCCAGCATTTTTTATTCGGTGCTGTTTATGATGGGTTTCAGTTTCACCCGTGGCACACAAATGCTGATAGCCCGCCGGATGGGTGAACTGAATAAGCATGAGGTGGGCAATATTTTGGATACGACCATTATTTCGATGGTGAGTTTTGCCATTCTGTTTTTTATTCTCATCAAGGTTTTTTCGCATGAGATACTGAGCTTTATGCTTACCAACGAGGCCATCATTCAAAAGTGCGACTTGTTTTTGGGTTACCGTATATGGGGCTTAATACCCAGCTTTATAAGCTTTGTGTTTATTGCATTTTATTCGGGCATTGGCAAAACTACTATACTGGCAGTTTCGGTTGCGGTAATGACGTTTTTCAATATTACGCTTAATTACGGGTTGGTGTATGGCAAATTTGGCCTGCCTGTTTTTGGTATTGGCGGGTCGGGCCTTGCTTCTAGTATTTCCGAAACGTTGGCGGTGTTGGTATTGCTTGGTGGTACCTTTTACAAAGGCCGTTTTCACGAGTATTTTCTCTTCAGGTTTAAAAAGTTTGACCTTGATTTATTGAAGCAGATGAGCAACATTGCGGTGCCGCTAATGCTTCAATCTATGGTAGCGGTAGGTGCATGGTTGTACCTCTTTGCCCGTATTGAAACGAAATTAGGCGCAGATGCTTTGGCTATCTCATCCATTTTCCGCCAGCTAATTTTATTCTTTACCATTCCTTCATGGTCATTAGGATCAACTGCTAATACCATCATCAGCAATATGGCCGGGCAAAAGGACTTTAGCGGTGTAAAAGATGCCATCCGCCGAATTAGCATCGTTAGCCTTGGGTTTGCCATACTATCGTGCGTGGTTATTTATGCTTTCCCCAACTTTTGCATTGGTATTTTTACCAGTAAGCAGGATTATGCCCTTATACCTATGGCCCATAAAATAGTGCCGGTAATATTTGTGGTATTTATACTGATGTCGTTCAGCAACATTATTTATAATGGGGTAATAAGTGTTGGCGATATTTACATTGCACTTGGCATACAGGTAGGTGTAGTTGCCCTCTATATAATCTACTTTACGATTATGTTTAAAATGCCGTTTATCAATACCTTTTGGATTTGGACCTCGGAATGGGTTTATTGGGTAGCCATTTTAGTATCGTCGCTGGTTTTTTTCAGATATAAGCACCTGGAGATAGTATAAAGGCCAACAGGATGTGCAATTTGGTTTACATCATGTTTATTTGTTGACTCTCTCAAATCATTTCTGTTTACTTTTGATAGTATGGATGAAAACGTGCTTAATTATAGCCATGTAAATATTTACCAGGACAACGAACTTGTGTTGAGTGATGTAAATATTGAGATGAAACAAGGTGAGTTTATTTACCTGATTGGCAAAACCGGTGCCGGTAAAAGCAGCCTGATAAAAACCATTTATGGCGAAGTGCCAATTAAAGAAGGTGAGGCAAGCATCTGCGGTTATAATTTAAAAAAACTAAAACGCAGCGACCTGCCTCATTTACGCCGCAAACTGGGCATTGTCTTCCAGGATTTTAAACTGTTGAACGATCGTACGGTGCACGATAACCTTGACTTTGTATTGAAAGCCACCGGCTGGGAGTCAAACAAAAAGCGGGAAGAAAGAATAGCCGAGGTTTTGAATGAAGTAGGATTACCAACCTTGTCCTTAAAAATGCCCTATCAGCTTTCGGGTGGAGAGCAGCAGCGATTGGTGATAGCCCGAGCCATGCTCAATAACCCACCCCTGTTTTTGGCCGATGAACCCACCGGTAACCTCGACCCTGAAACATCGGACGATATTTTAAAACTTCTGATACGCATCAACCAGGAACATAATACATCTGTATTAATGGCTACGCACAACTACCAGCTTATTGACCGTTACCCGGCGCGTATTTATAGTTGTGCTAATACTTCGGTTACTTTGGAGAAGGGGATATCAGTTAGGTAGAGAAGTTGTTTATAGGGCTTCTTAAAACACTTCCTTAGCAATTTTCAATGCACTGGCATGGTCACTAAAATCTGCTTCAAGTATTGTACGGCGCTTGTCGATGTCGTGTTGCGTAAATGGTATCTTCATCAAATCAGTAATAATGCGTTTGGTGGCCATGGGGTTGTCTTCAATAACGCAAAGCTTTTCGAGGCCGGTGTTGTTTACCATTTTGCTGTTTACCACGCAGAACCTGCCGCGGTACAACGAGTTGAGCAACTTTAATTTGATACCCGTATTTTGAAAAGTGAAAAGCAGGTTAATGTGTGCATTGGCCATTAGCTCGGCCATTTTTTCAAAAGGCGGGCTATCTACCAGCTCAACATTCGGAATATTTTTAACGCACTTTTTTAATGCCGAGGTGGGCTCTTTGCCGGCTATAATAAATTTAAAAGGCATGCCCTCGGCAACCTTCATGGCAATAAACATGGCGGCCTGGTTGTTTTCGGCTACGCTTAAGTTGCCCTGGTATAAAATGTAATTGCCCGAGCCGGCGGTGCTGGTTACATCGGCATTGCTGTGAAAGGCCGGTACGTAATAAATATTCTCGTAGCTAAACCGCAAATACTCATAGTCGCTTTTGGAGATGGCGAAAATTTTATTGGCATACTGCAAATCATCCTCAAATTTCTTCAACTTCTTCGACTCGCGCGAGAAGTAGAATTTAATCATGTAATTGCGTTCGGCCTCTTTAAGGCTGCGGTAATAATCCCACTCAACATTGTGCATGCGCACAGCTTTTAATTTATCTTTTAAAAGCGGGTGGTTAAGGTAAAGGCAGGTGTGTAAACCTTCGAATAAAACAGGATAATTATCGGCCGCCAAATTGCCCAGCAATTCATCGCTTTTGCGCGAGCCAACTATGTATGGCACCTTGCTGTAAATGGCCTGGTAAAATTTGCGACGCGGATAGTAATAAACTTTCTCGCAAATTTTATCCAACTCTTCGCTTTGCTCGCGGCCGTAATGAAAACAATGCAGGTAAATTTTTATACCTAAATCGTGCAAGGCTTTTATTTTGTAAAACACGTCTATCACGCCACCATAATCGGGCGGGTAAGGCACATTAAATGATACAATATGTAAATGCCTACCTGAATAATCGTTCATACAAATTCAATAACTTCTGCTCTTCCTGTTGCCAGTTTAAATTGCGGGTGCAAACCTCACAATTTTTTTGTAATTTTTGGTATAAGTTTTCGTCGGTTAAAAGACGTGTAACTGCTACACTTATTTCATTCTTTGAGCAGTCTTTTGTTAATACCGCCACATCGTATTTTTCATTCAGCTTTTGATACTCCGGAAACCCAATGCAAACCTGTGGAATACCGGCATGTATATAATCAAAAAATTTGTTGCTGAGCGAATAGTAATAGCTCAATCCAATGTTCTCAACCAGGTTAATACCGATGTATGCTTCAGCTGTTAACTGCTTTAAATCATTGGGTTGCACAAAGCCCAAAAAAGTAACCTTTTGCTCTACCCCGTTTGCTTTAACCCGGTTACGCAATTGCTCCGAAAGGTCACCTTCGCCGGCAAGTTTTAAAGTGCAATCAATATCCTTCATCGCATCAATCAAATGCTCCAAACCGCGGCCCTCGTTTAATGCGCCCTGGTAAAGAATAAACTTTGGGTTTTTGGTGGTGGGGTAATTGGTAGCACCCTCAACTAAAACGGGTGCGTTCATAATAACGGAAACGGGCTTATTATATTTTTGATGGAATAAATCTGCCAGGCTTTCAGACACGGTATATAGCAAATCGAATTTTGGAACAAAAGTTCGTTCTACCCACTGCCACACTTTTTGCACTGTTGGCCGACGGACTACCTCAGGCACTTCGGTAAAATATTCGTGGGCATCGTAAATCAGTTTGGAGCCTTTTAGTTTGCCTATGATACAAACGGGTGCAATGGTATCAAGGTCGATAGCACAGGCTGCATCAAACTGCGAAAAGGTGAGGTAAATAAGCAGGCGAATGTTATATTCCAGGTAAAATAACTTGCCCTTGTTGAAGATGCACTTTAGACGCGTTTGCTCGAAGGGCTCTTTGGTTAGTGGGATTGAAAAATCACGCTCCCTGCCCACCAGTTCAATGCTATAACCGTCACCCGCCAGACTGCGACAAATTTTTTGCATGCGCTGGTCGTACGTCAGGTCGTTGGTGACGGTAAATACAATTCGTTTTAACCTACCCATGTTAAGTTCAATTCCGCCGACCATGTTATTTTTCCGGCATCGGTTAAAAAATCAACTACCTGGTTAAAATCGGTGTCCTGTATTTGTAGCTTTGTTTTTATTTGCTGTGCGTTTAACGGCGTTTGCTTCAATTCATTTTCGAGCGCTGCCACAATTTCGGCAAAGCCCCTGTTTGTAAGGGTAGTTTTTTTGCGGTCGGCGCACACATCGCAAATGCCGCAGTCCTCGGCGGTTTTTTCGCCAAAATATTTAACCAGCAAACGGGTGCGGCAAATATCTTTTTCGGTAACGTAAAACTTAACTGCTTTTAGTTTTTCTTCGAAGTTGGCCTTACGTTTTTTTATAAAGGCAATATCAAGCCGCAGGTCCTCGCGCTTTACCCTGTATTGCAGAAATATAACCTGTGCTGTTTCTTTGCGTGGTTGGTAGTTAATTATTTTGCGCTCGTGTAACGCTTTTAATTGCGCAACGGCTTCACCTACTGTAATTTTTAAGCGTGATGCAATGGTGGTTTCTTCTACCGGCACAAAGTCCATAAATACACCTTCGGAGGTGCGCAAAATAAACTTAATAATGGCCTCCAGCTTTTTGTGCGATTCCTGAAATTTGTGGATGGCATCTTTTGCTGCAATGGCTTTTACCTGAGATAGGCTGAAAATACTCTCGGTTAAATAAATCAACTCCTGCTGCTCAAGTATTTTAAGAGCGGTGTATGCCTGCAACGAATTGAGTTTGCTGTGCTCGGAAAACGCCCGGAGATCAAAATCAAAACTGTGGTTTATACCACTGTTGTATGCAATGCGCAGGTAAGTGCAAAGTGCCTGGTAAACGTCTTTAATAAAATCAATGGTGGGGTAACTTTCTTCCAGCTTTTTATCCAATTGTGACAGGTCGCTGTTATCTAACAATTGCACGGCGTAGGCTTTTTTTTCATCGCGCCCGACGCGGCCCGCTTCCTGAAAATAGGCTTCGATAGTATCAGCCAAATCCATATGTATCACCAGGCTTACATCGGGCTTATCTATGCCCATGCCAAATGCATTGGTTGAGCAGATTACCCTTGTTTTATTCTTTACCCAGTTATCCTGCTTAGCCGAGCGCTCGTTGGGATCTAAACCTGCGTGATAGTAATCGGATTTAATGCCATGTTTATTGAGGTAATCGGAAAACTCTTTGGTCTTCCTTCTGTTGCGCGCATATACGATGGCACTGCCGTTGACCTTACCTAATATTTCAAGCAGGCTTTTGTTTTTATTGGATGTTTGGCGCACTACGTAACTCAGGTTTTTGCGCACAAAACTTTGTTTGAAAACATTTGATTGCTTAAACAACAATTTCTCCTGTATATCAACAACCACCTCGGGGGTTGCGGTTGCGGTAAGTGCAATTACAGGAATATTCTTAAGCGTTTCGCGCACTTCGGCAATTTTCATGTAAGGTGGGCGGAAATCGTACCCCCATTGCGAAATGCAGTGGGCTTCATCAACTACCAGCAGGCTTGTTTTCATCTGTGCCATACGCACTTTAAAGTCATCCATAGCCAGCCGTTCGGGTGAAATGTACAGAAACTTATAGTCGCCATAAATGCAACTATCCATCAAGGTATCAACCTGCCGGTACGACATGCCGGAGTAAATAGCAACTGCTTTAATCCCTCTTTGTGTAAGGTTTTGCACCTGGTCTTTCATCAATGCAATAAGTGGCGAAATGACGAGACAAAGACCATCCATAGCCAGTGCCGGCACCTGGAAACAAATTGATTTACCACCACCGGTTGGTAGCAACGCCAAGGTATCGTGCTTATGCAATACAGATTCAATGATTTCGCGTTGCAATGGGCGAAACCGGTCAAAACCCCAGTATTGTTTCAGTATTTGATCGATGGATTGCACAGGGTAAATATAAGAAATGCCTATGCCATCGGCAGTAAGGATGTGGCAATGGTTTCAATGCTCCAAGCTTCCGGCTTTCCATTAAACCATTTTTTTACCTCGTCCCAGGTGCTGGTAAATAGTTCAGATTGTCGGTATTTTTCAAGTGCCTGCTCGCTTTGCCATTTGCTGTAGGTAAAGAAAATATTGGTTTGGTTGATATCGCGAAGAAGTTCAACGCCGCTGCAGCCTTCAAAATTTCCGATGAGATTTTTACGGGCTTCAAAGGCTTTTATAAAATCATCGGTCCTTTCGGGTTGAAAGGTCATTTTTACTATTCGTATAAGCATGGTGCAAATATAATCTTGATTACACCGATTAGGGCCACATTAATCGGCTGTTAATTCCATAATCCCACAAATCCAAATTCCGACAGTTATATTTGCCTTTAATGGGTTACAAATCAACCATAGCAAAACTTGCTGCTAACATTATTGCCCCTGCTATTTATAAGGAGCAGCAAAACGCAGTGGCCATCCAACAAAACCTGATGGGCAGTTTTGTTCGACAAGCGGCCCAAACCGACTTTGGGAAGAAGCACCATTTTGCTGATATAAAAACCTATACCGATTTTAAAGCCGCCCTACCGGTGCGTGATTATGAAGACATTAAAGATTACATAGAATTAATAGCTGACGGGAAAGAAAATGTGCTTTGGCCCGGCAAGCCTTTGTATTTCTGCAAATCAAGCGGTACCACAAGCGGCACCAAATACATACCGGTTAATAAATTGCAGATTGATGAAATGATTCGCGCAGCGCGCAATTCGTTGATGATATATGTGGCGGAAACTGGCAACTCAGCTTTTTTCGACCATAAAATGATTTTTTTGCAAGGCTCGCCGGTTTTGGATAAGCACGGCGTTATACCCGCCGGACGTTTAAGTGGTATTGTTTACCACCATGTTCCTTTTTATGTTAACCGTAACCGGATGCCGTCTTACAATACCAATTGTATTGAAGATTGGGAACAGAAAGTAGATGCTATAGCGAAAGAAACGATGCACCAACGCATGAGCCTGATAAGCGGTATTCCGCCATGGGTAGTTATGTATTTTGAGCGCTTACTTGAATTAACCGGTAAGCAAAAAATAAAAGACATTTTCCCGGATTTTAAAGTGTTTGCCTATGGCGGTGTAAACTATGAGCCCTACCGTGCCCGCATTGAGGAACTGGTTGGTTTTAAAATTGACTCGGTAGAAACCTACCCCGCGAGCGAGGGTTTTATTGCCTACCAGGATAAACAAAACGAACCCGGTTTATTGCTCAACGTGAACGGCGGCATTTTTTACGAGTTTATTAAGGCTGATGAAATTTTTGAACCGAATGCCAAGCGCATTTCGCTGGTTGAGGTTGAAGTTGGTGTAAACTATGCATTGATACTTAATAACAACGCCGGTTTGTGGGGATATAATATTGGCGACACGGTAAAGTTTGTTTCGAAAGACCCATACCGCATTTTGGTAACCGGTAGGGTAAAACATTTTATTTCGGCCTTTGGCGAGCATGTAATAGCGGAGGAGGTTGAATATTGCATGATGCAGGCCTGCGCACAATTAAACGTGGCCATAACTGAGTTTACTGTGGCCCCGCAAGTTAGCCCGCAGGGCGAATTGCCGTACCATGAGTGGTTTGTTGAATTTACCCGCCCAGTTGATAACCTGCCAGCCTTTGCACAAAAAATTGACGAACTGTTGCAACAAAAAAACAGTTACTACCTCGACCTGCGGCAGGGTAATATCCTCCAACAACTAAAAATTAGACCCCTAAAACCCAACGCCTTTATTGAATATATGCGCAGCCAGGGTAAACTGGGTGGGCAAAACAAAGTGCCGAGGTTGACGAATGACAGGAGGATTGCGGATGGCTTAGTCACATGGGTTTGTTAGAAACGACAACTGCATAAAGTTGTCATTTTTTGTCTTTGGTCAGATGCCTGGTATAACCTATTTTAGAGTAGCAGAGCAAAGCGAACAAAATGAAAAAAACGACATTCTTTCTGCTCTTATATTTCATCATCGTATTTTGTGTATCGCTAAACGCTCAATACACGTGGCGCCACCGGGCTTGTTTACCGGCACCTGGGCGCACCAGTACAACATCATTTGTTTTAAACAATAAGGCGTATATAGTAGATGGAAAAACCGTTAACGGAGCCTTGCTAAGAGAGGTTTGGCAATACGACCCGGCAACAGATACCTGGGTCCAAAAATCGAACTACCCTGGCGCTTTTTTTGGGCCCAGTGCTTTCGTAATCAACGATACTGCTTATGTAGGCCTTGGCACGGATTCGGTTGGAAACTACCTGCAAAGCTTTTGGAAGTACAATGCTTCCGCCGACCAATGGACACCCATTGCTGCCTATCCGGGTTCGGCACGCAATATTGCCAGCACGTTTGTAATTAATGGTATGGGCTATGTTGGTTGTGGATTGGGTTTAGTTCAAAATACCAATTTCTATGCTTACAACCCAGCCTTAAATATTTGGGTACAAAAGGCTTCTCTTCCGGGCCCACCCCGCCAGGGCGCAATTTCAGCATCCATAAACGGTTATGGTTATGTGGGTACGGGCTGGGCGCCGGGCCCCACATTTTACAGCGATTTTTATCGGTATAATCCCGTTTCAGATTCATGGATACCGCTAACCTCATTTGCAACACCCCGCGAATGTGCGGCATCGTTTGTTTTGAACGATACACTTTATGTTTTGAATGGTGATAATACAACCGGGTATTTTAACGATTGCTGGCGCTATGATTCGGCGGGAAACATTTGGGTGCAATTGCCGGACCTAGGCTGCGTTGAAAGCCCGCGTAATACCTTTAATGGGTTTACCCTAAATGGCCACGGATATGTTTTTGGCGGAGGTACTACTACCTCACGCTTCTCTGATTTACTGGAATATGGCCCCGAGGATATAGCGTTTACCATGCCGGTTGATATTTTGGGGATAGATACAAGTTATTGTGGAACTTTTAGCAGGCTTTTTTCTGTTTCGGATTCGTGCGCACTTTGGTCAACCGGTGTCATTGGTTCAGGTATAACTGTCAATGCACCCGGTACTTATTGGGTACGAATAAATGACAGTTGCGGCGTTAGCGCCGATACCATTCATATTGCATCAGGCATAAGCACCCCCATTCATTTGGGTAACGATACTACTTTGTGCCTGGGGCAAACCATGGTATTACGCGCAACTACCACAAATGCTACTTATCAATGGCAAGATAATTCCATCGACTCTTTGTACCAGGTTTCAGCCCCCGGCCGTTATAGTGTTACCGTTACTACCCTTACAGGATGTAGCTCATCGGCGTTTATAAATATTAGCTACAATGCCCAGGCCCCGGTAGTTAATCTTGGTAATGACACCACCTTGTGCCAGGGGCAAACGTTGATATTACAAGGGGCAAACCTTAATGCTACTTACCACTGGCAAGATAACGCTACCGACTCTGTCTACCTTGTATCATCCCCGGGGGTATATAGCGTTACGGTAAGCAATGCCCTGGGCTGTAGTGCAACTGGCCTCATCAATATTAACTATACCAATCATTCGCCGGTTGTTTATTTGGGTAATGATACCAGCGTTTGTGGTTCATTGTTAATCTTAAAATTAGGGATTCCCGGGGCCCAATACCATTGGCAGGACAATTCAACCGATAGTTTTTATATAGTTAAGGCTTCGGGCAAATACAGCGTTACGGTTAGCAACAATTGCGGAAGCTCAACTGATTCGGTTAACGTAAGGATTTACCCTGACGAATGTGACCTGCTTATACCAACCGGCTTTTCGCCTAACGGTGATGGCAAAAACGATGTTTTCAGGGCAATTTCATACTGCCCAGTCGATAAATTTTCGATGCGCATATACAATCGCTGGGGCGAACTTGTTTTTGAGAGTAACGATATAAATGCCGGATGGGATGGAACTTTTAAGCAAGCAGCCCAACCCATTGGCGTGTTTGTTTACTATGCCCAATATTTTAATTACTGCATGGGTCAAATAAAAGCGGTGCAAGGCACCGTAACTTTACTGCGATAGCATCTGGATAAAGTCCCTTTACTAATATGAATACCTGAAACCTGCGAACCCCTCGCTTTTGCAAATTATTTATAAATTTTACATCCTTAAAACCCGCTTAAACCCCGTAAACGGCCCGTTCAGGGCAATTAGGCACCTCTACCCTAAACTGGCACCCAATTTTTCATACATTTGCGCCTCATTAAAATTGAAAAATGCTTATTAAAGCCGCGCAGTTACTGCTTAGCCTCTCAATACTTGTTTTAATTCACGAGTTTGGACATTATATCACTGCCCGCATGTTTAAAACCCGGGTTGAGAAGTTTTACCTGTTTTTCGACTTCCTCTTCCCAATACCGACTTTGTTAAACTTCTCGCTTTTTAAGAAGAAAATTGGTGATACTGAATACGGAATAGGTTGGTTTCCGCTGGGGGGCTATGTAAAGATAGCCGGTATGATTGATGAGAGCATGGATGATGACTTTCTAAAGACCCCGGCCCAACCCTGGGAGTATCGTGCAAAAAAGAACTGGCAGAAGCTAATTATTATGCTGGGCGGTATTATCATGAACCTGTTGCTTGGCTGGCTGATATACTCTCAACTTCTTTTTTGGCAGGGCGAAACCATTTTGCCAGCGGAAAATGCCAAATATGGTATTAGTTGCGATTCGATAGCCCTATATGCGGGGTTTAGAGATGGTGACGTAATCCTATCGCACGACGGCGGCAAAAAGTTTGAGAACTTTAATTACGTAGCGAAGGAATTGCTGCTCGATGGGGTGCAAACTGTAGAAGTTTTACGTGACGGCAAACCTTTCACTATTCATATACCGTCAGATTTTTTGGATGTTGCGGTTGCTTCACGTGCACGTAATTTCATTGATTTCCGTATTCCCTGTATTGTGGGTGTGTTTGCAAAAGATAATGTGGTAGAAGGGAAACTTCAAAAGGGAGATGTAATTATTGCGTTGAACGATTCAGTTATTCACTACTTTCAGGAAGCGCCAAAAGTGCTTGCTGATTTAAAGGGAAAAGATGTAGCAATAACCTATTTAAGAGGTAAAGACACGCTTAAAACAACGGTTAAAGTGCCTGAAACAGGGCTGCTTGGTTTTAGGCCACCGACAGATTTTAGAGATTACAAAGGCCGTTTAGATGTTATTGAAACGCACTTTAACCTGGTGCATTCGTTTACCCATGGAGCCACCGTGGCCGGCAAAAAAATACGGGATTATTTTAAGCAATTTAAGCTGGTATTTCATCATAAAGGTTACAAGCAATTAGGTGGGGTTGGTACCATCGGTTCTCTTTTCCCTGAAACCTGGGATTGGGTGGCTTTTTGGCAGCTAACCGCATTTATATCGTTGATGTTAGCTATTGCGAACTTATTGCCAATTCCGATGTTAGATGGTGGATACGTAATCCTGTTATTATTTGAAATGATTACGGGCATACAGTTAAGTGAAAAGGCGGTGGAATACATTAACCGCGTTGGGTTTGTGATTATCATTTTCCTGATGATTTACGCCAACGGTATGGATATTTTCCGTGCGTTTTTTGCCGGGCATTAATAAGATTCATTATTGTTTACCAGATAATATAAAATTATGGCAACAGGTTTTTTTAAAGTTCCGGTAGCGCATAACGAGGTTGTAAGAAGCTATGCTCCGGGCAGTGAAGAAAGAGCGTCGTTAAAAAAGAAACTGGCCGAAATGCGCGCCGAGGTGCGCGATATACCAATGTTTATTGGCGGCAAAGAAGTAAGAGGAGAGAAGAAGGTTGAGCTTCGCCCGCCACACGACCATAAGCACCTTTTAGGCCATTTTTATAAAAGCGAAAAGCAACACGTTGCACAAGCCATTGATGCGGCGCTTGCTGCGCGTGAGCAGTGGGTTAATACCAGTTGGGAACACCGCGCTTCTATTTTTTTAAAGGCTGCCGAATTAATTGCGGGCCCTTATCGCAACGAAATGAATGCGGCCACTATGTTGGGACAGTCAAAAAATGCTTTCCAGGCGGAAATAGATTCGGCTTGCGAGATTATTGATTTTTTGCGTTTCAACGTTCAGTTTATGAGCGAGATATATGCTATGCAGCCTCAGAGCTCGCCGGGCATTTGGAACCGCACGGAATGGAGGCCTTTAGAAGGGTTTGTGTATGCGCTTACACCCTTCAACTTTACGGCCATAGCCGGTAACCTGCCAAGCAGTTGCGCATTGATGGGTAATGTTGTGGTATGGAAACCCAGCAACACACAGGTTTATTGCGCGCATGTTTTAATGAAGGTGTTTCAACGCGCAGGTGTGCCCGATGGCGTTATCAATCTTATTTATCCAAGCGGCCCCGATGCTGCAGATGTTATTTTCCAGCACCCTGATTTTGCGGGTATACATTTTACCGGTTCAACCGGTGTGTTCCAGGATATTTGGAGGAGTATTGGCAATAACATTCACCGCTACAAAACTTACCCGCGCATAGTTGGTGAGACGGGTGGTAAGGATTTTATCCTTGCCCATAAATCTGCTGATGCGCGGATTGTAGCCACTGCCATTGCCCGTGGTGGGTTTGAATACCAGGGCCAAAAATGCTCGGCTGCTTCGCGCGCTTATATTCCTTCGAACTTATGGCCGGAGGTAAAGCAAATGTTGGTTGAAGATTTGAAGAGCATGAAAATGGGCGGGGTTGAGGATTTTGGCAATTTCATTAATGCTGTTATTGACGAAAAGAGTTTCGATAAACTGGCTGCTGCAATTGACGCCGCAAAGAGCGATCCTGATGCCGAAGTTATTATTGGCGGCAAGTACGATAAAAAGAAAGGCTGGTTTATTGAACCTACTATCATACAGGCAAAAAATCCAAAATACAGCAGCATGTGCGAAGAACTCTTCGGCCCCGTGTTGAGTGTTTATGTGTACGACGAGGATAAATATGAGGAAACGATTGAACTGGTAGATAATACCGGCCCATACGCCTTAACGGGTTCCATTATCGGGCAAGACAGATATGCTATTGAACTCGCCACTAAAAAGTTAAGCAACGCTGCGGGTAATTTCTATATTAACGATAAACCAACCGGTGCGGTTGTAGGTCAACAACCTTTTGGTGGGAGCCGTGCATCGGGGACTAACGATAAGGCAGGTAGCTTATTAAATTTGTTGCGTTGGGTTTCGCCACGTACTATTAAGGAAACTTTTGTACCGGCAGTTGATTATCGCTACCCGTTTTTGCATTCGGAGCAATAGGGCTGTGTTAAGGTGCGAAGGTGTTAATGTGTTAACGTATTTGTTCCGATTTGGTGGTTAATTTCTCTGAGTATTTAGTATGAGTAACCTTCAAAATAAAGTTATCTGGTTAACCGGCGCGTCTTCAGGTATTGGTGAGGCTTTGGCTTGTGCGTTGGCCAAAGAAAACGTTAAACTAATTCTATCGGCTCGTCGTGAGGATGAGCTTCAGCGGGTTGCCGACAAAACAAAGTTACCTGCTTCGGAATATTTAGTCCTACCCCTGGATTTAAGTTCTCCTGACACTTTTGAAGCAAAGAAAAATGAAGCTTTAAAGAAATTCGGGCGCATTGATATTTTGATTAATAATGGTGGAGTTAGTCAGCGTTCGCTTGCAAAAGATACTACGGTTGAGGTTGACAGGAAGATTATGGAAGTTAATTACTTCGGCACCATTGCGCTTACCAAAACGCTACTTCCCGATTTTATCAGGCAAAAGGATGGCTTGTTAGTGGTGGTGACCAGTGCGGTTGGTAAATTTGGTTCTCCATGGAGGAGTGGTTATTCTGCCAGTAAGCATGCTTTACATGGATTTTTCGATTCATTACGTGCTGAGTTATATGGTGACGGCATTAAAGTTTTGCTGGTCTGTCCGGGCTTTATTCAAACTAATGTTTCGGTAAATGCGTTAACTGGTACCGGCGCCAAATTGGGTAGTATGGATATTGCTACAGCCAACGGCTTAACTGCCTATGAATGTGCCCGTCAAATTATTTCGGCTATAAAATCGGGGAGAGAGGAAATTGTTGTGGCAAAGTTTAAAGAGCGTTTTGCTGTTTTTGCTAAAAGGTTTTTTCCGGGTGTTTTTTCTTCTATGATACGCAGGATGGCTGTTCGCTAGTAACTTTGCTTTTATGTTGTAAAAAGCAATAATCTTCCTGCATTGTTAAATTTATTAGGAATGGAGGCTCTGCTATTTCCAGGGTTTCGCAATTCAATGGGTTTTAGGTAAATATGCAAGCGCGGGTTACATGTTGTTACCGAATATTTAATGATTCATTAACAGAGAAAAATTCATGCACTCGCCTCTAATAAGTTGTTTTGCGCTAACCTAAAAATATACCTATGACCCTGAATTTTACCCCTGTCCGCATTAACAAAGGTTTATCAAAAGCGGCAATGTCGTTCCTGTTCGGCATTTTTGTTTTGGCGTTTCAAAATACCAATGCCCAAACCTTACCGCACCCCGATCATATCATCATTTTGATTGAAGAGAACCAGGCCAATAGCCAGGTAATAGGTAACACAACCTATGCTCCGTACATTAACCAAATAAAGACTGATAGTATAGCCACGACATTCACGAAAATGTATGCCATTGAACATCCCAGCCAGCCTAATTATTTCGATTTTTTTGCCGGAAGCAATCAAGGCGTTACCGATGATAACGTGCCTACCGGTTATCCTTACTCAACAGCAAATCTCGCCCGTCAACTGCTTGACAAAGGCCTGACTTTTGTTACTTATTCGCAAGACCTTCCAGCAGTTGGTTCAGATATAGCAAGTTCGGGTAGCTATGTTCGCAAACATAATCCTGTTACAAACTGGGTGGGTACAGGCACGAACCAGGTGCCGGATACTTTGAACCAACCATATACCGCATTCCCAACTGATTTTAGCATGTTGCCAACCGTTAGTTATGTTGTGCCTAATGAAGATAGCGACATGCATAATGGTTTTGGAAACCCCGCAATTGCTGCAGGCGATGTTTGGTTTAAGGAGCATCTTAAACCGCTCATGGATTGGGTGGCAAATCCTGCCAATAACTCCCTGTTCATTTATACTTTTGATGAGGATGATGGCCTGGCTAATAACAACATTGCAACTATTTTTTATGGCCCCATGGTTAAAGCTGGTAATGATGCTACCCAATATAATTTATTCAACATCCTGCGTACTATCGAAGATATTTACAGTACCGGACATGCTGGTTCAGCGGCGACTGCTAATCCTATTCTGGATTGCTGGAGGGCCCCGCAAACGGGAGTAGGCATTAACAAATTAGCGGGTGCATCAACTTTAAAAGTATATCCAAATCCTGTCTCATCAACAGTTCAGTTTGACGGTGATGCTTTAAGCGAGCCTAATAGCAGCATTGTAATTACAGATGTAACCGGCAGACAACTTGCACATTTTACTACTAACGGTGCAGGCAAACTGGCGGTTAATGTTTCGGATTACTCTTCCGGCCTTTATTTCTATGAACTGCAAAAGGGCGACCGCACATTGCAATCGGGTAAGTTTGTTGTAACTCATTAATTTTTTATCGTAAATAAAAAATTATTCGCTTGCAGAAAACAGCTAATGCAATGTTGCTAATTAGCTGAAAGTTTTGCGCGATTAATTGAAGATAAACCAGGGATATGAAAAAGTACGTAATTATAATTGGCTTGTTTACTGCTATTGGCCTCAAGGCGCAGGATGGTAGCATCCGGATGTATGATGATTTAAGTGCGCGCGATAAAGATACGACCGGTTCCTCAAAAAATAACCTAATCAATATTCTTCGCGAGTTTCGCTTTCAGGCTTATATACAGGCAGAGTGGCAAAAGGCCGATACCACGGGCAAGGTGCCTTATGGCCCAACCGGGTATAACGGGGTAGGTACTTACCGGGGCGGCACTTTTCCGGCGTCAGGCAATAATAGGTTTTTACTGCGTCGCGGCCGTTTTAAGTTTTCGTTTGAACATAAAAACGCTAAGGATTTGAAGATACTGGACTTTGCTTTTCAATTTGATGCGAACGAAAAGGCTTTTACAGTAAAGGATTTTTACGGCCGGATTATTGACCCATGGACCGGCTGGTTTAGCCTGCAAGGTGGAGTTTTTTTAAGGCCCTTCGGTTTTGAAACACCTGCATCGCCAGCATTTTTCGAATCGCCTGAATTTGCGCGTGTAAACCAAACTATTTTACCCAATGAAGTAGAATTGGGTGAGGCGCTGGTTATTGAATCGCCGGCTAAATTTGAGAAATTGTATTTTAGGTTAGATGCCAACGTTGTAAATGGCCAGGGTGTGGGTGTGGGTACCGCGACAGGCGCCTACGAAAGCCGAAAGGATTTTATTGGCCGTATTAAGCTGGGTAAAATGTGGGAGCTGAACGGAAGCCGGTTTGGCATTAACGCCGGTTTTTCTTACTACAACGGAGGCGTTTTGCAAACAACAAATTACGTTAATGTATTGCAGCGCGATTCGGCTTCGGGGTTATTGGGCTATGTTAATATTGCAACCCCCGCAGGTGTGTTGCAAAAAACATATAAGCGCGAATACTACGATGGCTACATTGAGTTGAAGGCTGATTACCCTGCCGGCATCACTACGTTCAGAGCAGAATACATTGGTGGACTACAACCGGGAGGGGCAACCTCTTCAGCAGTTCCTACCGGTACTTTAAATGGTGCGCCGGTATCGGATTTATACCTCAGGCATTTTAATGGTGGCGCCATTAACCTTACGCAATCGTTTAAAACAAAATTCAGGTCGCATACGATGATGCAGGACTTAACTGTAAAGTTTGACTGGTATAACCCACAAACGCAGATTAAGGGTAAAAACCTGGTTGATACAGGTTCGTTGGGCCGTTTGGGGTTAAGCATTACTGATATGAGTTATTATACCATTGGTTTTGGGTATAGCATTGTGCCATATAACTGGTTTAAGCTGATGATTTGGTATGACCTGGTGATGAACGAAAACACCAACCTTACCTATTGGAATGGTGATTATAAAAAAGATAACGTGCTTACCATCCGTACCCAGTTTTACGTCGATTCTTGGTGGTTTAATCCTAACAAAAGCAAGTACAAGGATAACCTGATGCTGAAGAAGTATTAAAAATGCTTTCTTATTGCTTTACAAACCGCCCGGTATGTGCGGGGCCGGTGTCATCACTAATGCTTAGCAAATAAATCCCTGCATCTACATCGGATACATTGATTGGGCTGATTGGGCTTTCAAGCCTTGTACATATAACAAGTTTGCCAGTGATATCTGTCACTCTTACTTCTGCCGGAAAAAGCGCTGAGCTGGCGGAAACATGGAGATAACTACCGGTTGGGTTGGGATAAATTTTTACTGCGCTACCTGATACCTGCATTGGTTCAATACCAGTAGGATAAACATAAACCTGCTGACAATAAATGGCTTTGCATGGATATAAATTCTGACATTCTGAACTTAGCATAACCTCAACACACACGTAATAGCTATCGGTTACGGCCGGGTAGGTATGCACAATGCTATCGCCCTGTGTGGCCTGGGCGCCATCGCCAAAATCCCAATGAATGGAGTCCCAAGTGCCGCAGATATCGGCTTTAAATGTGCCGGTAAACCCCTGCAAATCGCAATTAAACCTAGCGGCGATGCACAGGTCATCTACATGTAAATTACGGCAGTATTGGCTGGTGCAGCTGTTATCGGCGTTGTGTATGGTTAAGCAAACCTGTTCTATCCCGCTATCGCCAGCTTCATATGTAAATGCAGGGTTTTGAAGGGAGGAAAAATCCCCGGTTCCAAAAGACCATTCATAAGTTGTGCTGGAGTCCTGGCCGGTTGAGCTATCTGTAAAAAAATAAATGGACTGCTCAGGTTGCGAAAGCTCGGGATGATAGGTATAATTGAAATAAGCGTTACACTGAGCCGAGGCGAAATTAACCCCTGCCATCAGAATTAATACGGCCAACACATTTTTTATCATTTGCATATATCTAAAGTAATCGATTTAAAAAGATAACCCGGAAACATAAAGCTTACCGGGTTATCTTTTTTGAAATTGTTATTTGTTACTCATTCTTATTTCACCACTACAAACTTGCTTCTTCCAATCACGGCGTTTTGAGCGTTCAAAATTTCGAAGGCATACATGCCGTTTGATAAATTCTGAATATTAACGTTGTTGATATTACCGTTCAATTCGGTTGAGAGAACGAGGTTGCCAACCAGGTCGTAAATTTTACCGCTGCATTTGCCGGGATTTTCAAACTGAACATTCAATTCGTTATTTGCCGGCACCGGATGAAGGTTTACTGATACCTCAGTTAACGGCTCAATACCCGAATTGGTAGTTACAAATACCTGGCAAAGTGCCTGGGCAGTTCCGCTGTTTACGTTCAAATCGCTATAGAAAATGGAGTCGAGACCCAGAAAGCCCACTGTTGGTGTATACTTAATGCTATTGTTAGCAAGCACAGTTGCAGTGCCGTGATGTGGGCCTGAAACTATAGATACGGTGAGCCCCTGGCCGCTGCAATCGGTATCATTAGCTAGTACATTAAAAGTATCGGTGTGGTACTCATAAACTGTATAAATATCGTTTTGGGCAAAAGGTGCAAAAGTGTAACCGGTGGCCAGCGTATCGTAGCTGATGTCATCTACTAACAATTTGCTGCCAGGTACAATGGAAGAGCTACCGGGTATGAAAGTATAAACGTTAGGAGCGCTTGAGGATAAAAATACAACCAGCGTATCGGGCATTTCGCAGGAAACATACTGGAAATTTGCGCTGAACGGCATGTATGTGCCGGTTGAATCGGTGCTTTTAAATATTGCATTGGCTACGATAGTTTTTCCCTTTCTAAGCACTGCCCATACTACGCAGGTATCATTGGCCTGGGTACCCGCATTGTATTTTGGAGCGTAATTAAACCAGCCTTTAATATCGGAAAGGCGTTGAGCTATTGGTTGCCCTGCGCCAGGTATTGCACCGGGGTTAATTTGGCTTGAGCTGGTAAAGGTTTTTGGGCCTAACGGAAACACACCATTGATAGCAAAACCCGGAAGGAAAATGTAAGGCAACGGCAGGCTTATAAGGCCCGGAGGCAGGATAATAGTATCGGTAACCATTTGAATTGCCGAAAGACCGGTATACGCACCGGAAGATTGTGTAACCAGCAACTTACCACCGAAGGAATCGAGCGCAGTAACAAAATTCGAACTTGTCCAACCTATTGGTTCATTGAAGCTAACTGTATCGGCGGGTAATGTTCCAATAGTATCAGCCGGCAAATAAAAGGTATCGAGCTTCCATTGCTCAAAATCATTATTTACAATCTGGGCATTTAATTTCGAAAATCCCAATATCATAAACAAGGCAAATGCAAGTAAAGTGTTTTTCATTTCAGGGGTATTTTGGGTTTAATAATGGCTTTAAATTTAGTAATGCGATAATCTATTTTTCAGTTACAATCAACTTCTTTAAGCCGGTTCCTTCTTCTGTAGCCAGTTTTATAAAATAAATTCCCGGCGCTAAATCCGATACGTTAACCTGCCGGGTGTTCATGCTGCTTTGGGCCGAAGTGTTAATTGCCTTTACCTGCTGGGCATTAACATTGCAAATTGTTATTTCAACCTGCTGGTTATATGTTAATGCGTAGCTAAGTGTTATGCTGTTATTTGTTGGATTGGGATATACGTCAAGATTCATTTCGTTGGCTGTAATTGTGCTTACCGATTCAGGTGTCCATGATATTTTAACTGTATGGCCGTTAGTGTGCCTTAATCTTAATGCACCACCGGTGTTGTAAGCGGTCCATGTCCACGCTTGTGTATTCAGGTTGCTCTGCTCAGCCACTTGTACGCCATCAACACTTACCCATAAAGGTTTTGAGGTAAGCCTTAAGGTTTCGTAAGATGCGGTGTCATAAACGTTATAATCGATTTCGAGGGGCTGATAACTGATATAGGTTACCACTGAACTTGTTTGCAGCAGGTGGTTTGCACTTGCCGGTGCAATTTGCGGATAGGCCCCCATAGCCCTTATATAGTGGCGCACGTAATCGCCGTAACCATCGGTATACCAAACGCTGTTTTCGGAGGGCGAGAACCTGCATTGGCCGGTGGTATCGACAAGGTAAGTGGCCCAGTTCAGCTCTCTTATTGCTTCAGCCACCCGCGAGGTATCGCCCGTCCTTTCGCTATAAATCAATTCGGTTGAAGCGTAGCGCGAGGTATGGCTGCCACCGGGTTTTAAATCGGCAGTTTGCTCAAAAATGGCTGTGGCGCCGTATTGATTCCAAGCAGTATCGGCAAAGGTGGCAAAGGTCCAATCAAGTATGGCGCGGGCATCTTGTTTATAGGTGCTATCCCAGGTGGGGTGGTTCAGGATATAACGGGCCATTGTAACGGCATTGGTTTCGGTGTTACTGGGGCCAAAGATGTCTTCAAAAAAGCAACCCCAATTGTTATTGTGTTGCGGGTACCTTTGCACCCAGGCCTTAATAGTATTATAGGCAGAATCGTATTGCACCACATTACCTATGCCCATGGCCGATAGTGATTCGAAAAGTAAAAGGGTTGGCACCACGTTGCCCGTAAAGTTTGCACCCGGTAGAAGCGAAGGTAGTGCGCCGGTTTGGGCATTTACCTTAAACGGGTAAGGTGAATTTGTTGAATCGCCGGGCGATACTTTATTTGCCAATGTGTTGGCAATGTTAATAGCCGCAGTTAAATAAGCGCTATCGCCTGTAATTTTGAAAAGCACAACCAGCTCGTTTCCGAATGAACCTGCCTTATCGGGTTGGGTATAACCTGCGCCTAATAAAAAGTCGCCATCGTAAACCGGTAATGATTGATTGGAAGCATTACATGGAAACGGTAGGTTAGGCCAGGCACTGCCACTGCCCGAAAGGCTATTGGCTAAGTAGGTATTGGCTATGTAAGCCATGTTTTCTATCAGGCTTGTGTCGCCGGTATACTGGTAGTAAAGAGACCATGATGAAAGAGCCATGGCAAACTGGTCACCGCCAACCATATTAGCTGCAAGGGTTGGGCTATAGGTATGATCGGTCATGTAAAACTTTGTACCCAGATTGGTAGGCACGTTTTTCCAAAAATTCCATATCAGTTGAAGGTCGTGGTCGTAGCTTGTTCCGGGATCGGCATTATACCAGGGTATCAGCTTACCGGCGGAATCGGTTTGAATGGTATGAAATACCAGCACCGGTTGGGCATGGCCGCATAAAAAAAACATCACAAAAATAAGGTAGCACGTAAAGCTTTTTTTCATGGACACGCCGGTTGTTTTGACCTTTAAATTTCCAAGCCCAAAGCACACTATAAAACACGGATAGTGTAATAAGCGTGGTTTAAGTTTTTGTTAAGTAAAGGTAAATCGAAAATCGATTTTACAGATGTTATTTTGCCTTTATAACCGGGTGTGAGAATTTTTTCTGTCCATCGAGCCGCAAAAAATATTCGCCTTTGGCAAGGGTGCTTACCTGGTCCAGAGTTACAATCTCAAAAGTGTTTTCTCGCAAGAAAACCTGTTGGCTTAAAACCTTTTGCCCCAACATATCAAACAGTTCAATAGTGCGTGTGCCAGCGGTTGTATTATAAAGCGAAACGTTCAGGTTGTCGGAAAAGGGGTTGGGGTAAACGGCTGCATCGTTGCTTAAACGCAAAACGTTACCGTTATAGTTTGTTTTTAGCAACAGGTAGGCGTTATAAAAGTTGGGTATACCGTAACCTAAACTATCGTTTGGGTTGGTATAACGGTCTGCACTTATCATTATAGCATCCTTTATTTCGTTGGCTGTTTTAGCAGGAAAAGCCTGCCATAAACAAGCGGCGCAACCCGCCAGTATTGGGCAGCTAAAAGATGTGCCCCCTCCGTAAAAAAGATTACCCGCTGCGCCAATAATTCCAACTCCCGCGCCCTGCGCACAGAGGTCAGGTTTTATTCTACCCGAGGAATTAGGCCCCCGGCTGCTGAAAGATACAAGGGCACGAGTAGAGTCAACGGCCCCAACTGCAATAACGCTGTCGCCATCGGCAGGCGCAATTAAGTAATGCCACGAGCTGTTTCCCTCATTGCCTGCACTATTAAAAACTAGTATACCCTTGCCTGCGGCAACATTGGCGGCCATTGTAATCATGGTTTTATTACCGCTGAGGTCCTGGTAAGTATGGCTTCCTAAATTATTATCAAAAATGTTATAGCCTAATGAAGTGGTGAAAATTTGCGCGCCATCGCTATCGGCCCTTTCGGCGGCGGCGGCCCAGTGGTATTCTTCCATCACCCATTCGGCGTAATTATCTTCAGTATGAAAAAGCACGAAACTTGCTTCGGGCGCTGTGCCAACATATGTATATGGTGTGTTGCCGGCAATACAGCCAAATGTATAGGTGCCGTGCACGCCTTCTGAATCGGCATAGATACTTTGCTGGTTCTGGGCAAAATTCCAGGTGTCTAAAATGCGCGGGCGCACTGAGTCGAAGAAAGGTAAGTTATCGACACTCAGGCAACCGTTATCCATCATCGAAATAAGTATGCCGTTTCCTTTGTAACCCATTTGATGAAGTAAATCGGCGTTCATCATATTCAACTGGTGATAGGCCATGCCATGGACGTCGGGATAGATTATCTGCTGGTTGACCGGTGTTAGCTGCTCAAATTTATTTTGTGAGAACAATGACCTGTACGGGTAAGTAATAATGGTAGCAACGCTATCTACAAACGACAAACGCTTAATCGAATCTACGTTGGTGCTATCTGTCATCCTTACCACAATCATGTTAAACCACTTAAGCTTATGCACTAATTGTGTGGTGTAAGGAAGCACAGCATCAATATAACTTTGGGTAATGGGCAGGTCGCTGCTGTCGATAGCAAGGCCTTGTGTGGTACGCCTGTCGATAGACCTTTGCGAAAGAAACTGGTTGGGGTTAGTAAGCGAGTAACCGTTGTTATTCTTGTCTTTAAACTTAATCCAGAAGTATTGGTTGCTGAGATTTTGGCCAATCAGCAAGCAAACCCAGAGGGAAAAGGGGAGGATAAAAAAGAGCCTTTTCATTGTTTAGGGATTATGCGATAAGGCCCACATATGAATGCTAAATCCTTGTGTTGCACCGGTATCCCATCCAATCAGGGTGCTTCCGCCCTGAACGCTTAATGCTTCCCATTCCTGGTATATCATGCCAACTGTGGGGGCATAAATTTCGGTTCGCACGGTTTTGTTAACCACGTTTACGTTGTTTACTTCTGACACTACAACGCAGTTGTTATATGTCTGTCCGTTTATGGAGATGGTGGTATCTATATTTTCATAATAATAATTCCAGTTGCCAAAAACAGCATAGGGGCCGCTGGGGCCGGTGTAAGGCACATATAAATTACCGTTCCAGGTTCCGTTAAGCTGTGGGGGGAAAACCAGTTTGATAAAACGGATATCATTTTCAACCGCCTGTAGGGTGGTCATAGTGCGCAAGCCGTATGTACCGTAAGGGGTGCCCCAATTTGAATTGTTATCGGGGCGGGTGCTGTAATATACCCTGAAGTTAACCGAGTCTAAAAGGTCATGAATGGTATCTCCGTAAAACGCCTGCATTTGGTAATGAGAAGTATCGTAGTAATGTTTAACTCCATCATAGCTAAAATTTACCGAATCGACATTGTAAATAATCCAATGCCCCGAATCGACAGGGTAGTAGTTATACATGTAGTTAATCGAAAGGTTATTGTTGTTATCCTTTTTGCAACCGGCAAAAAACAGCACGCAGGTAATCACCATTAAACCGCTAAGTTTCAAAAAGAGATTTTTTCTATTCATTAAAAATGAAGTTATAAAAAATAACCCTGCTTTAAGGGATGATGCCTTTGTGGGGGAATGTTATTGTTAACCGTTAAAGGTTTGTTGTGCCCATTATTGGTCAAAAAGCCTCTTAATTTTTTTGCCCGTTAAAACTGAAATTAGAAAATATAATGCCGCCCCCAATCATATCATCACCCTCATAAAACACGGCGCTTTGCCCTGGGGCAATAGCCGATACTTCGGTCATAAACTCAACTTTCATGCGTTGGTCAACCTGGGTTAAAATACTTGATTCGCCATCATGTTTGTAGCGCACTTTGGTCAGGGCACTTGTGCCCGGCAAAATGCTCTCGTATTTTTGAAGGTTTAATTTGCCCACCCACATACCATTGCGGTTCAAATCTTCTTCTTCGCCTAATACTACGGTGTTGGTTTCGGGTATTATTTCGGTTACAAATACGGGCCTGCCAAAAGCCATACCTAAGCCCTTGCGTTGGCCAATGGTGTAAAACGGGTAGCCTTTGTGTTTGCCCAATACTTTACCGGTGGCATCAACAAAATTGCCGCCATCTACCTGCGCTTCCAATTCGGGTACACGGCGCTTTAAAAAGCCGCGGTAATCGTTATCGGGCACAAAGCATATTTCATAGCTTTCGCTTTTGTTGGCCAGTTCAACGTAGCCCATATCGCGCGCCATTTGCTTAATGGCAGGTTTATGAAATTTGCTTACCGGGAAAACAGTACGGCTAAGGCATTGCTGGCTTACCCCCCACAAAACATAGCTTTGGTCTTTATTCTTATCCAACCCCTTTGAAATGACGTAGCGGTCGTTCTCCTTCCTTAGCTGTGCGTAATGGCCGGTAGCAATAAACTCGCAGTCCATCATATCGGCGCGCTTTAGCAGGGCTTCCCATTTAATGTGGGTGTTGCAGAGTACGCATGGGTTAGGGGTACGGCCGGCCAGGTATTCGTCAACAAAGTTATTGATTACAAAGTCACCGAACTCATCGCGGATGTCAATAATAAAATGGCTGAAGCCAAGGTCAACGGCTACCTGCCGGGCATCATTAATCGAATCGAGCGAGCAGCATCCTGTTTCCTTTTTGCTACCACCTGAACTTGCATAATCCCATGTTTTCATGGTAATGCCCACTACTTCATAGCCTTGCTCGTGCAGCATAACGGCACTTACCGTGCTATCAATACCGCCGCTCATGGCTACCAGAATTTTTCCTTTTTTACTCATAAAACGGGTGCAAAGATAAGCAGAAGTTAGGAGAGGTGAATTAAAAAAGCCCTTTGCACGCATAACGCACAAAGGGCTTAATATGTTTTAACGAATTTGCCTTAAAGTTTTATCAGCTTAACAGCATGGTTTTTTTGTGCCGAGCTAATCCTCATCATGTAAACGCCCTGAGCCACCTTTAGTTCAAATTCGGATTGGATGGCTTTAACTTCGGTTTTAAATACCAATCTTCCTGCTGCATCATAAATTTCGCAAGTGCTTCCAATCCAGTCGGCGCTAACATCCAAATGCCAGTTGCCATTGGCCAAAGGATTTGGATATACTTTTACGATGGAACCTGCGGTCAATTCGTTGATGCCCAAAATGCCTTTAACAACTTCAGTCCGGGTTTTGTAGCTGCAGCCGTTTTGATCGGTAGTTATTACGTAATAATTGCCATCCTGCGTTGGTATGTAAACACTTGAGGTTGCCCCTGAAATAAGTGCACCGTTAAGGTACCATTGAT
>Ga0206832_10015_pt1 | contig 41798 bp, 31 predicted proteins | sample Alteio_BWOrgCont_74_FD_152896 | JGI IMG/M metagenome (GOLD analysis project Ga0206832, IMG submission 152896) | Enriched cells from forest soil in Barre Woods Harvard Forest LTER site, Petersham, Massachusetts, United States -... | ecosystem: Environmental > Terrestrial > Soil > Temperate forest >... | reverse complement strand
ACTACCTGGAGCTTGAATACGATTTAAGCCGTGTGCTTTTTGTGGCTACCGCTAACTCATTGCAAACGCTACAACCTGCTTTGCGCGACCGGATGGAGATTATACCGATTGAAGGATACTCGATTGAAGAGAAAATGGAGATTGCCAAACGGCACCTGTTGCCTAAGCAAATTGGTAACCACGGTTTAAAACCCAAGCAAGTGCAAATTGGCGATAAGGTGCTTGAGCGCCTGATTGAAGAATACACCAAAGAAAGCGGTGTGCGAGAGCTGGACCGTCAACTGGCTTCGGTAATGCGTAACGTGGCTAAAAAGGTGGCGGGTGAGGAAAAATACAATCCTACTATTAAGGATGAGGAGCTAACTAAAATACTCGGCCCCGAAAAATTTGATAAGAGTATTTATACCGAAGAAAACATGCCCGGTGTGGCTATTGGCCTTGCATGGACACAGGTGGGCGGCGATATTTTGTTTATAGAATCAACCCTTAGCAAAGGTACCGGTGTTATAACCTTAACCGGTAACCTGGGCGATACAATGAAGGAATCGGCCACTACGGCGGTAACTTTTTTAAAGGCCAATGCCGATAAGTTTTTTATTAACCCCGATGTGTTTAGCAAAGTAAATGTGCACTTGCATTTTCCGGATGGGGGTGTGCCTAAGGATGGGCCGAGTGCAGGTATTACTATCCTTACTTCGTTGGCCTCGTTGTTTAGCCAGCGCAGGGTGCGGCCTTACCTGGCCATGACCGGTGAGATAACTTTACGCGGTAAGGTAATGCCGGTGGGTGGTATTAAAGAAAAGATACTGGCCGCCAAGCGCGCAGGCATTAAAGAAATTATTATGTGCGAACGCAACAGCAAAGATGTTGACCAAATTAACCCCGACTATATCAAGAACATGAAATTCCATTACGTAAAAACAATGGATGAAGTGATTGAACTTGCCCTGATGAAAAACAAGGTGCGTAACGCGCTTGACTTTAGCCAGTTTATGGTGAAGGAGGAGAAGAGGGAGTTGGTGTAGGGAGAGAATACGGTTTCGCACGGAGGCACGGAGTTTAACAGCCGAGGAATACCGAATACAGTTTGACGCAAAGGAAAATACAGAATACAGTTTCACGCAAAGTACGCAAAGTGATGACGCAAAGGCCGCAAAGAATACAGTTTTCTTTGTGGCCTTTGTGTTTGTGTTGCCGTCGAAGCGAAAGACAGAGTTTTGAGCAAATTGCGGTTGACGGGGAGGCCGACCAGGGAATAATCACCCTCACAATAAACGTCGTAGCATTTGGTAAAATGTCAACTACGATAATTACATTTGGTTATATTAATAGGTGAGATGGACGGCAAAAAGTTAATCGACAGAAAAAGAGACTCTGGTGGGTCATCAAATATCGGGACTTTAGAGGATGGTGCGATTGAGGAAATGATCACAATCGAGGGTAGATTGATCATAATAAAAGAGAGATCCATCTATGAATCTATAAGGGCCGATGATATTGATCCCCAAAGAACAAATATTGGTTTACCTAATAACATTCATAGGTTGTTAGTAAACCAGGGTACGGAGTCAGAATTAGTCGGACGAACTTTTCTCACGGCCAAAACTCTTTTTATTCCTGCGTGTTACGATGTCCAAATTAAAACTGAAAGAGCATTAAGTCTAACCCTGCATTTATTAGAGGAATTAATAGTTCTCCAAGAAGAGATTAATAATTACTTAAACGAAGAAAAGAGAGTTTGTGGCGAGTATGAAAAACGAAGAACATTACCTGTTTCTTACGCAATTCCGACAATCGTCAATTTGGAAACCCTGTGCAAAACAATCTTCCAAAAAGCTGACCATGTTGAACAAATCTTGATAGAGATAGTAACCATTTTCTATCCAAATTCAGAATTGACAAAGCAATCCCATTTCCCCAAATTCCATAGTATATTAGTAAATAAATATGGAGAGCAAGACCCTTTTAGCGAATTTTTATCTAGAACTCTACCGTTTATGAAAATCATTAGATTATTAAGAAATGGTCTTGACCATAGAGCGGCGGGGACGGTTAAGGTAAGGAATTTTGAATTACAGGCTGATTCAAGTATAATTTCGCCGACCATTGAACTTGACCATAAGGAAGGAAAATTGGAGCGAATTTCGCTCTTTGATTTTTTGCCAATTGTATTAAATAATATATTAGTAATAATAGAAGATCTTTTAGCACATTTAGCAAGCAAGAATGGTACCGTTTTTGGTATATATGAGGTACGTCATATCCCTGAAAACGAAAGAAGATACAAATTTGTTCGATATAGTTTTTGGGCACCATTTGGTGATACTGGATTTTATCGCCAATGATACCCATCGCCCAAAATAGTGATATAAAAAATGATATTCCAACTCGTTAAAAATGAGGTTAACTTTGCGCCTGCGCAAAACTACTGTGCCCATTTTGCTGCTACGTTTTTACTATTCAGATTCACTACTTGTCAAGCTCTTCAGTCACCTTATTAAGGATGCTGTCAGCAATCCTATCTCTTAATACTATTACTTCAGACGGTTCCAAATAACTAAGGTAATCCTTATCTAATCCAAAGTCTTCATTGCCTGCGTACTTATGTACAATGCGATAGTTATCTTTATTAAAATAGACTAAAAATGTCTCTGTAACATCTCCCAGCCCGTAGTAGCTGTCGGATAGTTTAAACGTGAAATCTATTCTGGCATCGGGGTTAATTTCGACTTCAGAAGCAAAGGTCTGATAAGTAACAGCGTCGGATATTTCATGAGTATTTACTTGATTCCAGGTTGCCAAACAAATTATGGTAGAATGAGTTTTTGTTCTATCCATTATGTCTGATAAAAAACCCATTATAGGTATGTCAAATCCGCCTAGAAAATGTTCCAAAGCACGCCTTGAGAATATGGTAGTACCTCTACGCCCCAATATCCCCAATTTGGCCTGCAATGCCTGATGCTTTTGATTAATTTTTTCACCGAGTTCAGACATCCTTATGCTTTTATGGATAACAAATAATTCAAAGAGTTTCCAACTTTATCGGCTAGAAAAGCAACTAAAGGTTTTATTTCTCCAGTATCTGCGTTGCGTATAGCGCTTAGATATTCACGTCTATCCTCATATTTGGTGACAGGAGGGGGGAATCCGTATTTTAATAAAATCAAACTAGAAATAATTCGAGCAAGTCGTCCATTGGCATCTATAAAAGGGTGAATTTTCACTAAGTTGTAATGAAAAATGGAAGCCAAAGTTAATGGATGCAATGTACTGGATTCAACTTCGTCATTGTACCAATTGATTAATTCGTCAATATGTGACTCTATTTGATCGACTTTGGTAAACGGTGGGGTAATTATATTATTGTAATCCTTTATTATTACATCTTGTTCTCTCCACTTGCCTCCATTTCTAATTATTTCTTGGTGAATCTGAACTATAACTTGCTTTGTAAGTTTCGTCTTGGTTAAAAAGGTATCAAAGAGGATACCTGCAATTTTACTATTTCGAAAAAGCAGGCCGTTTGTTTTAATTTTATGACCTTGATTCGCTAGGCCCGATAGCAACACGGGCTTGGTGGCTCCAATATTAAAATCATCAGAAAATCCTTCCTCCGCCTCTCCCCAATCCAGTCGGAAGTGAGGTACAAGTCTAAGTAACTGATTTGTAGATAAGTTCAGCATATCTAACTGCCGCTTTAACCTATCAATGTTCGCCTCTATCTCTTCAAAATTCATTTTTCAATAGTTTTATTATTTCAAATTAAGCAAGGAGGTTTTGTGTGTGGCATTTAAAAAAAGCAACTCAAGTTGTAGCTAAGTTATTCAAAAACCTAAATTAATAATTAAAAAATGGCAAGCCTTTCCAATTCTTCTTTCACCCACAGCTGTCCAAGTTTAGATCCGCATAACGTCGCCCACAAAATTTAATAAGCCCGCTTTATTACCCGCTTGCCTTTTTAAAGACAAAGTTGAAGATCGCCACGAACAATACTCGTCCATTTTTTACGGTCCGCCGCGGCGGATCGCAATGACATTTGTTTTATTTTAAATGCAAACAGCCGTATCGCAACCCTCTTACTCTCCCGGCGATGAGCCGGGATGAAACACCCAAGGGGAGAACCGCTATCCAAAAAGCAGAATAGCCAATGCGTAGAAATACGTAATTTACTACTAAATAACAAAAAGATATGCACACCCCTTGTGGCGTTGTTAAGCATGTTTTATATTTGTGTATTATGAGAAAAGAACATAAGCACAGCAAGGAGATTGAGCAGTATGCATCGGATTTATTTTTTGAATGCTATATAGCGCAGGACCAGATACAGGAGGCTATCATTATTGAGGGCCGGGCTGAAACTGCCAATGAGCAAAGGACGCGCTTTTTATTACTTAAATTTGCTATGATGATTTCGGATTTTATGAATTTGGAGAAGCACGTTTGCCTTAATTGAACGGCTAATATTCAGGTTGCGGAAGCACCGGATGGTAAAGAATGGCTCAGCAAAGCCTCGCAACGCCAAAGTCGGCTTAAAAAACTACCCAAAACTACGCAAAACTACCCAAAGTGAAATTGTCATAAGTTTCGAGTTTCTGGTTCCGAGTTTCGAGTTTAAATGCAAGGAGCCCTGCCTATCGGTAGACAGGCGGGCCTCAACCGACGTCGCTTCGCTCGTCACCCAATTCTTGGAATAGAGCGGGACTTCGATAGGGCATTTTGCTTTAGCATTGAAAATTTAGGAACGCATTAATTAAATATATGTGGGGTAATTACATTGCCCAAAACGTTGACGAACCTTTTAAATGATTGAAAATGGATTTAATAAATTTTGAGGAATTAGGTTTTTTGCTTGATGAGAAAAACCAGACCTGGCAGAATAACCAGATAGAAATTAGTAAGGCAATAAATAAGCTGGTACGCGATAATGAGCGCTTACCTACCCAGATTGAAATTGCCAAGGAGGCGGGTGTTGACCGCAGAACCGTTTATGTACATTTAAAGGAATTTAAGCGCCTGAAAAGGATGGCGGAGGATTTGGAACAGTATGAGGTGATGGCGCCCAACGTTTTTGGCAAGTTACTTGAGCTGGCGATGGATGGTGATACAAAGGCTATCAGGCTTTGGCTGTTTATTATGGGTTTTATGGATAAGAAGAAGGCGGAGGAGTAATGTGTGTTAACGTGCGAATGTGTTAAGGTGTTAACGTGTTCTTTGAAATATAATTCCGGTAATCTGGAAAATTTGGGCTCGGTCCAACTCATTCCAAGATTGCTTCGTCGCGGAGCCTCCTCGCAATGACGTGAACGGGAAGAGGGTTAGCGATAGGAGCGTAAAGCCCGGAGGTTGAGGCATTGCGAAACCGAGGACTTGTAGCGGATAGCGCGGGCCCTTGCGAAGCTTGGGTAACCCCGCAATATATGTTGAAGGTTAAGGAGCGAATGATTTTTTCCAGCTCACCACCGAAACCGTTGCGCTAATTGTGTTTGCACCGCTGCTAAACCGGATAATATAAACGGCCTGCACTAACCGTAATTAAGGAAGAATATTACTTTTGAATTCTTTCTCTTCAATTTTTGGGTTTGAATAATTTATGAAAAACACGGAAAAATCCGGCCATGCGGATTCATCTTCAGGGGTTAATTCCGCAAACAGCAAATTGAACCAAAACCAGGGTAGTAGCTACGATACCTTTTCGCTCCATAAAGTATTCGATAAAAATGGCCTATTCATTTTATGCGCGGTCCTTTTTATAATCACAGTAGTTCTCTTCAACAAGTATATATTTTTCGGCCGGTTGTTGCTTTTTTCTGATTGGGGTACAGACTCAATTAATTTTGATTGGCCACAGCGTTATTTCTATTCGAAGTATTTGCGCACAGAGGGTATTCCAACATGGTCGTTTGCGCAGGGGCTTGGGGCTAATGTTTTTCCCGGCTCGTTGGGCGATGCGGGTAACTGGTTACTATACATGGTGCCGCTGGCCAAATTGCCATATGCACTGGCATACGTAGAAATGTTTAAATTATTTCTGTCGGGAGTTTTCATTTACCTGTTTCTTAAAAAAATCAACATCAGTCCTTTTGCCGCTATAGTAGGCGGTGCACTTTTTGCATTCTCGGGGTTTATGACGATAGGCACTGTGCTTGCCTATTTTGCAACGGAGGGGTGCTATCTGGCCTTTCTGCTTTACAGTTTTGAATTATTGCGCAAAGACAATAACTACTTGTGGTTTCCGGTTGCGATTGCCCTGGCGGCATCAAACAATGCGCTGATATTATACATGCATTGTTTATTGCTAGCTGCTTACATGCTTTCCTCGTTTGTTTTAGATGGCTTCACAAAATCATGGGTAAGAGTTATTGGCAAAATGATTTTACTAGGGGCGCTGGGCTTAGGTTTGGCAGCATTTTTTATGTTGGGGAACATCTACCTTATGTTGCAAAGCCCGCGTGGCTCGGGCTCTGTTTCGCTGGCGCACACTTTAGCGGCGCACCCCATGTGGAAGTTGGAATACAAGGATTTTTACATTACCTTTTTGCTACGCATGTTTGGCAACGATATGTCGGGTTATGCCATAGGCACGGTTGATGGTTATCAAGGCCCGTATCAATATCTTTTGGGCCCGTGCCAGTATTGTGGTATCATAAGCCTTGTTGTATTACCCCAACTGTTTGTGCTTGGTAGCCGAAAATTAAAATGGATTGCGGCTGCGGTGATTACCGTTGCGGTTTTACCAGTGGTGTTTTCTTATTTCAGGTATGCATTCTGGCTTTTTTCGGGTGACTATTTCCGCACTTTTTCGTTGGTTTTTAGCATTACACAAATAGTGCTGGCCATAAAAGCGCTGGACCTTATTATCCGTAAAAACAGGGTAAACACCGTTGTGCTGGTTATTACCTGGGCGGCACTTACTGTGCTGGTAATTATGTTGAGCAGGTACAGCTTGTCGACCGCGGCGGTGTTTCTTCGCAAACCGGTTATTATGTTTTTGCTGGTAGAAGCAATTTTAGTTTGGCTTATTACAAAACCCACTTACCAAAAGCCGGCGTTTGTGGCCCTATTGGCAACTGTTTTGGCCGAATTGATTTTTTCGAACTGGGGCACTTATAATTACCGGATAAACAAATCAACCGAATGGTTGGAAAGCAGGACCGGTTACAATGATTCCACCATCGAAGCGGTGAAATTTCTACACGCAACTGACCATAGTTTTTTCCGCCTGGAAAAGAATTATGGATCGGGTTATGGAGGGGTTTACAAAAAGATAAGCTGGGATGTGCCGCGTAGCTATAACGATGCGCAAATGCAGGATTACTTTAGCTCACCCAGCTACTTTTCGTTCAATAATAAATACTACGTGCGCTTTTTGCAAAAAATGCAATTTATTACAGACACCACCGATGAAAAACAAACCCGGTGGATTGATGGGGTAGGGCAATACCCTTTAATGCAAATGTTGGTTAGCAGCAAATACCTTTTGCTTAAAGAACCGCATTTACCGGTGGATACAACAATATTTGATTCGATAGCGCAGATGGGCGATGTAAGGCTTTTTAAAAACAGGTTTACTTTGCCACTGGGCTTTACCTATAGTGCTTGCATATCGGGGGCCGAATTCGGTAAAACGGGCAATCGGAAACAAATGATGCTGTTTAAAGCGGCTGTGGTTGATGAGCTTACCTTGCATGGTATTTTAAACGATTTCAAGCAGCTTACAATTTCGGATACGGCAGGAACAGATTCTGCGGGTGTTATAGCAGCGCTTTATGCCAAATTAAAAGCTGATACCATGCAGATATCAAGCTTTACCCAAAGCCACATTACAGGCAAAATAAATGTTCACGACACAAAACTGATATTCTTCTCTATCCCTTATGATAAGGGCTGGAGCCCAAAGATTGACGGTAAACCTGTAGAGCCTATCATAATGAATTACGGTTTTTGGGGCTGCCTTTTATCGCCGGGGCAGCATGAAGTGGAGCTAACTTATACTCCGCCTTTTTATAACCTTGGCTTTACAATATCGGCGCTAAGTGTTTTTATTTTTATAGTGCTGGCCGTAATACGATACAAAAATAAATACAAGGCTATTGCAACAATGCCTGAATAGTAATTTATCATTTTCGCGGGGCCATTTTACAGGATTATAGCCGCCAATGCTTTTTTTCGCTAAACTTGCTTACTACTTTATGCATAACAAAATCAAACTAATATATGGCACACTGGCTTATTAAATCGGACCCCGAAACTTATTCGTTTGAGCGGATGAAAAAGGATAAAAAGACGCATTGGGATGGCGTGCATAATTACGCAGCCCGCAACCACCTGAAGGCCATGAAAAAGGGCGACCTTGCTTTTTTTTATGAGAGCATGAATGGAGAGCCTTCGATTGTAGGCATAGTAAAAGTGAACAAGGAACATTACCAGGACCCTACCACCACCGAAAGCTGGGTATGGGTAGATTTTGAATACGTGGAAGCCATGAAGCGCCCTGTAACACTTGCCGAAGTAAAAGCCAATAAGAAGCTGGCCCAAATGGCGCTTGTGCGCATATCGCGCCTAAGTGTGCAACCGGTGCTAGATGAGGAGTGGGAGGAGATACTGCGAATGCAATAGATGTGTTAATGTGCGAAGGTGTTAATGTGTTAAAGTAAATACAAAACAACTGAGCCACCTGCGCACATGAACACCTGAACACGTGAACACATTCAACGATGGCCAAATTTTCATTTAATAACCTGATTGATTCTATTTCGAAATTGATTTCGGAGGAGGAGGTTGTTGAACGGCCGCACCGGGACCCGCAACAGGCGGCGCACGAAATTGAAATACAAAACGCCATACTTGTTTTGGCTGCAGAGGTGATTAAGTGCAACCGCAATTATACCGGTAGCACCGAGGAGTTTGTTTTACAGTTTTTTACTAAACAGTTCGGCGCCAAAGGGGCGAAGCAAAGAATACGAACTATTACCGACCACCTTGAGATGGGTACCGAGCCCTTGCTTAAAATTTCGTGTAAGGAATTGAAGATGCTTACCACGCACCAATCGCGCATAAGCATTGTGCAGTTTTTATTTGGCGTGGCCGGTGCCGATGATTTTGTAAATGCCAAAGAGCTGCGCTGCCTTAACCGCATTGCCACCTACCTTGGGGTAAGCGACAAAGATTTTAAAGAAATAAAGCAGGCTTTTTTGCAGACAAGCAGCCCTTATGCCGTGCTTGGTGTTGATGAGGAGGCCACCATTGAGCAGGTAAAAATTGCTTACCGTAAGATGGTATTAAAGTTTCACCCCGATAAGCGCGAGGCGCATATTACCGAAGAGGAAGCCAATGTAAAGTTCAGAGAGATACAGCGGGCATTTGAGTTGATAAAAGAGAAGTTGGGGTAGTGTGTTCACGTGCTCATGTGTTCAAGTGTTCAAGTGTTCAAGTAAATACCTACTCTTAATTAGTATTTGGGCGGTTGAACAGATTATTATTCAACTACTACTTTTTTGATTGCAGAATTATGCTTTCCAATAACATTCAACAAATAAACGCCCCTTGCCAAATTAGCCACCGGTAGTAAAACCTTTGTTGCCCCCACGGTTTTTGTTAGCAGTATGCGGCCTTCGATATCCATTAACTCTATGTTTTGAATGTTCTCTCCTGCTTCGATGGTTATTAGGTTGTTGGAGGGGTTGGGGTAGAGGGAGACGGTGAATGGGGTGTTGACAGGGATTGGGTTAATACCTAAAGTCTGTTGGCCAGGAATGATGTGGTGTAAGTAGAATTGGCGAATGGTATCAGCATCTTTCTTAACAGTATCGATGATAGCCAAATAATTGGAGGTAGAATCATAAGCAGTAGTAACACCAAAATCAAAGTGAAGCGTTTGTCCCGGATTAAACCCGGTGGTAATGTTTGAACCGCTCCACATGGTTCTATCACCCGGAGGCAGGCCAGATGTAACATCAGACCATTGAGCAGTGTCGACGGGATCACCTGGGAAAATAAATTTAGTTGGTGTCCCGCCCGAATTGTACCCCGTTTTGCCGTATTGAAAACTAGTCCCATCCCCCCAAATCCCTTGTACAAAATTTGAGAATAAAGAACATGGAGCCCCAACCGGATCTGATATAGCCGGCGTTACCTGGTCCGGAAAGCCAGCCCCAAACACGTCCATATGCCCGTCCAGAGCCTGAATAGCTAATGCTACTGGCAATGAGTCATATCCACGTTCCGGTGCACAATCAGGGTCATAAGCCACACCGTTATATGCAAACATCAGGTTTCTGTTAGTATCGCATCCCACGCGGTCGTTATTAAAGCAACCAATATCAGGATCTACCCAAAAGCCTAAGTGAAATGCGGAATACCGGTAAAGCGATTTGTTCTCAATTTCATATTGAATGAACACGCTGTTATTTATGGCCCGCTTGTTATAAGGGATGCTGCTGTTACTAGTATCGGTAAAACAACTTGCCATACCCCTTACCTCAACTCCTAAAGGGGTTCTACCCGCATAAAGCTGATAACCGCTAATATCATTAAATACAAAAAATACAACCTGGTCGCCAACAAAGGCGGGGTAATCGCCTTGTAATGGGTCATAAATACCATTGTGATTTGCATCCACAAACGGAGCCAAGGGCGAATCAATACTTACCCCATAATCGGTTAAAACCGAAGGGTTACCCAGCCCGGGCCAATACAAAATTGTTGAATCTACCTGCGAAGAAGAAACCGGAAAATTCAAGCCCCTGAACGCGTCAACTTTAGATTTATCTCCTTTAAATACGCGCTTATAATATTTGTAATATGCGTTACTGTAATAAGGCGCAATTGGACCATCAAAATATTCGTTATATCCTTGAACCGGATCAGTTTGTTCAGAGCAATTAAGACTCCCATCCTGGTCCCACCCACTCATCCATAAAGTGGCAGTATAAATTTCTGCCTTACCAGAACCCTTAGGGGTTTCAAACAAACCGCCGGTCAATGCTGAAGTCCCCTCAATGCTAAACAGATTGCCACCAATTGCTATACCGGCCTTAACAATATTCGCATCAAGGTATGCAATAGTTTGAGCATTCAGCGTCGCGCAATTGACCCAAAAAATCAAAGCAGCAAAAAGTAGTTTTCTTTTCATAACCGGTTATCTAAAAGTAAACATTGAAATACAAATAACTATGAGGTATTTCTTTGACTCCCCTATTCAACCACCACTTTTTTGATTACAGAATTATTCTGTCCAATCACATTCAGCAAATAAACGCCTCGGGCCAAATTACCCACCGGTAGTAAAACTTTTGTCGCGCCAACAGTTTTTGTGAGCAATATGCGGCCTTCAATATCCATTAATTGAATGCTTTGAATGTTCTCTCCGGCTTCAATGGTTATTAGGTTATTGGAGGGGTTGGGGTAGATGGATACAGATAGCGGAACAAGCACCGGTTTTATGCCGGAGATAAACTGGCTGGCGCAAGGTAATATGTGGTCGTAATAGAAGGTATTGATAATATCGGCATCGCGTTTAAGGGTATCAACAATGCCGACATGATCTGAGGATGAATCGAACGACGTAAAAAACGCATAGTCAAAATGCTTGATTTCGCCGGCATTAAAAGCTTGGTGAAAAGTGCTGCCAAACATTCTTCTATCGCCGGGCACATCATGCGATTCAACCTCGCTCCACTGGTTAGCAATATTAGGGTCGCCGGGGAAAAGATACGTGGTAGTGTCAACGCCGTTGTAACCGGTGTGCCAATAAGTAAAGGGAGTTGTATCCGCCCAAAAACCTTCGCTGTAATTGCGGTATTGCGGCGCTGTTTGAGGGTCAGAAACCGCGGCACTTGCCGCACCCTGGCCGGTAAAATATCCGAAAACATTCATTGGCTGGTTCAACATTTTTATGCCTAATGCTATGGGCAAGGTACCATACCCCTTTTCGGGGGAACAATCAGGGTCGGTAGCGTTGCCATTGTAAGCAAACATTAAGCTACGGGCGCTGTCGCAACCTACAAAGTCGTTATCAAAACAACCCAGGTCTTCATCAACCCAGTTGGCTACATCAAACGAAGTATAATTAACGGCAGATTTATTTTCAATTTCGTACTGCACAAATACTGTATTATTTACAACCCTTTTTGCATAAGGTATGGTCGAAGTTGAATCGGTATATTCATTGGCTATGCCTCTTACCTCAATGCCCATAGCCTTGCCGTTAGTTTGGGTGTGTGCGGACCGTGCATCGTTGTACACAAAAAATACCCCCTCATCGCCGCAAATACCGGGGTAGTCGCCTAGTAGCGGCTCGTAAATACCATTACCATTTACATCAACAAAAGGAGCGAGGGTTGAATTGATACTTACGCCAAAGTCACTCAGCACCTGCGGGTTGCCCTTGCCTGGCCAATGAAGGATGTTGGTATCAACCAAATTAGCGCTGGTGGGAAATGTGAGCGCTTTGAATTGCGCAATCTGCGGCTGAGTAACCTTCCAAATGCGTTTATAATAGTGATCGTAAATGCTGTCGTATGTGGCAACTATGGGGCCATCAAAAAAATCGTGGCCATAATCCCAGTAACGGTTAGCGGCGCAGTAAAGACTATCGTTGGCATCGCGCGCAGTAATCCATAGACTCTGTGCAAAAATAGCCTGCACGCCTGAACCTTTCGGTGTTTCAAACATGTGGGGTTGTGCCAGCGAATCGTAATCGGTAAACAAATTGCCACCGATGCTAATACCGGCATTAACATTATTTGAATTGAGGTATTGATGCCTTTGCGCCGGCAACAAAAAAACATTTAAAGTAATCAGTAAAAGTGCGAAAAAGAATTTGGCAGGGAGGTTATTTTGTTTCATAGTTACATTTTTTAATCATGATAAAACATGATGTAAATATAAATAGTAGAAACTACGTAAGTGTCACGGAATTGTAAAAAAGCGTGTTAACGTGCGAAAGTGTTAATGTGTTAACGTAAGCCGGCATTATATTAACTTTCGCACTTTAATACATTAATGCCTTCGCACACCACTAGGTCTTATGTTTCTTCTTTCTCGCAGCAGGGAATAGAACATTATTCAAAATCAACCGGTAGCCGGGTGAATTTGGGTGAAGGTCGAGGTTGGTGGGTGGGTCGCCTACCAGGTGTTGGTAATCTTCGGGGTCGTGGCCGCCGTACCAGGTCCAAAGACCTTTGCCGTATTCGCCGTGTATGTAACGAGCCTCGTTGGCAGACTTATTTTCGCCCATGATAAGGGTACTGGTTTTAATATATTTTTTGTTGAAGGCCGTTGTTTGCCCCATAAAACCCTTCACTGTTTTGGTATGGTCCTGGCAAAGCATGGTAGGTACGGGGTCCCACTTCGCGCTGAAATCAAACAGGGAAAAGTAATCCAAATCTTTAGGCACCTGACGGGTTTGCGAAACATCTATATCGCTCTTGGCATAATCCAACGGATTTGTGCGCACATGAAAATTCTCGAAGGCAAAGCACTGGGTGTAATCTAATTTTGATTGGGCCTGTGGGTCTTCGGCATCATGGTCGTACATTACATCGCATATATCGGTGTTCTCGGCCGCAAGGGCAATATCATACGAATCGGTAGCGCTGCACATGGCAAACATGAAACCGCCGCCAAAAACAAAATCGCGGATGCGGTGGGCTACTTCTAATTTCATTTTGCTAACCTTGGCAAAGCCGCGGCGTTTAGCGCGGGCTTCCTGGTCGGCAACGTCTTCCTGATACCAGGCCGCATTGGCATAGGCCCCGTAAAATTTACCGTACTGTCCGGTAAAATCTTCGTGGTGCAGGTGCAGCCAGTCGTATTGCAAAAGTTTGCCATCCAAAACCTCATCATCGTACACAAGGTCGTAAGGTATTTCGGCATAGGTAAGCACAAGCGTAACGGCATCATCCCATGGCTTTTTTGTTTTAGGCGAATACACCGCAACCTTAGGTGCCTTCTCCAATTTCATTACATCCATGTTGGTTTCGGGATTGGCAATGTCGCTTAATATGGCGTTGTATTGGCCATCGGCCAGCACCTCGTAACTAACGCCGCGTATTTTGCACTCACTTTCTAAACCGCTGGCCATTGGTATAGCAAAACTTCCGCCGCGGTAATTGAGCAGCCAATCAACCTTTAAACCCTGTTTAAGCACATAGTAGGCAATACCATAAGCTTTAAGGTGATTGCTTTGGGTAAGGTCCATCGGTATCAGTATCTCTGACGCGGTTGCAGTTAAAGTTGCAACTGCCATTAACACAACCACAGTAATTTTCTTCATTAACATAGTAACGCTTTTAACCCTTGTCATACCAATTGCAACAGCCGACCCCTTCCGTCCCCCAAAGGGGGAAACCAGAGCCGGTTCTGGTTCCTCTGTACGCAACAGAGGACGCTAACAAAGTTCGCAGAAAAATCCGGTTTTTGGAGGGGATTGGAATATGGATTGTAAACAATTAACTAAACAGACTAAGCCCGGTGAAAATGCGGGCTCCAAAATTTTTCGGCATTAACCCGGTGCGCACGGATTTTGCGAGGTCGAATATCAATATCTCCTTACCGCCCTAACATTATATTTCTTGATTTTTTTATCGAAGTTGGTGCCTGCGCTACCGAACCCGTAGTGAAAATCTACGGCCCATGCGGTGCTGATATCATATTCGGTAGAGCTCCAGTAACGCGAGTTGAATTGAAAAGTATTGGTGCCACCCAGTACTCTGCTAATAATCATAGAAGCATCATAGCATTGCTGCAACTCCCAAATGGCGGGCAGGTACCAATCGGTATAACCCCCACCGGTGTAATTTTTACAAAGTAAAGCGGCACTGGCCGTTTGGCCTACCTGGCTTATAATTGCCGGGGCGTTAACCTCGCCGGCAAATGGGCTTTGCGCAGTAGCGCCAATCAGGGTTGAGTCAACATTGCTCCATGCGGCATTGGTGCTCTGGTCGGTTAAGGCGGCGATTAAGCCGTGCTCGACACTGCTATCCTGCCATACCGATACGATGATACCGCCTTGATAGAGCTCGCCGATGTAATGGGAAAACAGGCCAGAGCCTGTTGCTCCTGTGGAGCCAATGGCACCCAAACTACCGGTAGCACCAGTGGCGCCATTTAAGCCTGTGGCACCGGTAATACCCGTTGCTCCATTACTACCTGCCAAGCCCGTATTACCAGTTGGACCTGCTGCGCCGGTACCCATAGGCCCTGTTGGCCCCTGTGGACCTGCCGCACTGTTGGCGGCAAATAATGCGTAAGGAACACTGAGCAATTGCGCAGTGCCCATTTCGGCAAAATTATTTCCACCAGTGGGGTCCATCTCAACCTGCAAATATTTAGCGCCGTTCGACCAGTCAACTATGGCGAGGTTACCCAGCGACCCGATTTTTGTTTCAACCAACCCAAATTGATTTACAGTATCGGTTTGCGTCTCAACAAAATCAACGGTGCCTGAAATTTCGCGGATGGTAAAGCGCATTGAAATTATAGTATGGTTAGCCAGCGGCTGCCCGGCAGCGTTACGAACTACGGCCTGGTAGTTGATTAATTGCGGGGCCTGGGCACTTGCGGTAAATGCAGCTACAAGTACAACAGCAAGTAAAGCTACAGGGCGCATCGGGTAATTATGTTTCACAGATGAAGGGGATTATAATTATTAAAGAACCAATTTAATCGAAATATAACTTAAAAGTAGATAAAGATTTTGAGGGGGTAAGGTGCATAATTTAAGAGATGGAAACAAGCCGTTGGTGCGATACCGGTTTAGCTACGAAAGCTGAATTTTATGCTTTCTATTTTTAATAATCATTCAGTGCAGCTTCGTAAATAAAGCGCACGGCGCGCACCAGGATGCTGGCTATGCCATAAAAAATTACAATGGAAAGCAGCATCATACGGTATTCTTCTAAATGCCAGATGCTTATGCCCGAAATATACCGCGCCGAAAGGAGGAGCACCACCAACAGCCCAATAAAAATATAATAAGAGGGGACTGTGTACTTGAAAAAACTTGGGTGCGCCAACGAAACTACCGTGTTGAGCAATGAGTAAAATATGATGGCGATGAAAGCCGCAAAGTAAGGCGAAGCACCCCCAAGGCCAAGCATTTTACAAAGCAGCATACCCGCCCAGCCCATGCCTAGCGCAATAGCTACCTGTGTTAACGGGCCTATGCGGTGTTTAGCCAACGTAAAATTTACCTCGAGCATCATAAGCGAAAATAGGGTAAATACCATTAGTTAAACAGCCGAAATAGATTATTGTTTGCAATAACAACTATGTTGAAACGGGACAAGGCACATGGCAGTTTTAGCAATAAAAAAAGCCGGTTCTTTATGAACCGGCCTTTTTATTACTTGCTAAACTTTTATGGACAAATATGAGCAGTTTCCCAGGCCTGAAGGGCAGCAATGGCAGCCTCAACATTGGCCGGGGCAGTATAAGGCGGCGCGCCACTTAACTGGCCCAATGTAGCTAACCAGGTTTCGACAATTGCGGCATCAGCCACAATCTCGGCGGGAGGATTGGCACTGCCCGCACTGATTTTTAATGAGGCGATAAGAATAAAGCCAGACCGGCTATCGCTTGCAGGCGAACTGTAAATAAGGTTGGCCACCGAAGGGACATAAGTAAACCCTGCAACAGTAACCGATGGCCCGTTTGGCCAGGTAGGCTCGCCCTGAAATAATTGGCCCGGGGCTAAAACGCAACCCTGACTGCACGATTGTTTACATACCGAAAAGTAGTTAATAGTTCCGCAGCTTGCATTAATGGTTGCACCTGTTGCCCATGCACTAACCGTGCTATTGCCGCAGCCTGAGCCATTGCTTACAGATACATTTGCTGCTACGCAAAAGCAATTGCTAAGTGAGGATAACGGAATTTTGACCGTGTACAGTTGTGAGCGATCATCAATAGACTCGTTGTAGGTGAAATGGTCAAAACACTGGGCGCCCCCGTTGTTATCACCATGGCCATCATCGCCACCACGGCCATCACCGCTGTGTCCATCGCCGCCAAAACCATTGTTAGTGTTGCAGCCTTGGTGTCCGGAACCGCCATTATGATCATCGCCCTGGTTGTTATTATCGCCGCTGCCATGGCCGCATGAGCCACCATTGCCGCTACCAGCTAAGGCTGAAAGTATAGCGCAATCGCCAACAAATAAATGAACAGCATTTAAATACCCCCTGCCCGAAGCCGAAAAGGTTACGAATAAATTAGCCGTATCGTTGCCAACAGTAACAGTGCCAACTACCGCGCCGTTAGAGGCAATTAAATTAACCCGGGTGGAGGTACCACAGGGATTGGCCAGGGTATCGATAATGCGTAAGCAACGGACCTGCTGTGCAGGTTTGTTTATATCGGCCTGCATACTACCTGTATTGCCGGGCGATACCGCCTCCTTCTTACAAGAAAAAACAGCAACTACCAGTGCTGCTGTAAGAAGGAAAGCTAATGGGGTAATTTTTCTCATAAAAAATTGTTTTTGTTTTAAAAGTTAATGTGCAATCAATATGATGGCATCTATGCCAATTGTCAAACAACATTATGATTGTTACATACAAAGTATAATTTGTTCACATTCGTTTACATCCGATTGAGCTATTGGCCTTTGCCGGAAAAATGTTTCGATAAAAGAAAATTCAAGAGGTGTGCCAAATTGAAAAGAAGGGCAATAAACAGAGTTTGCTTTTCCGTTTTATTGAACAACATGCATTAAGCCTGTTTAGCGAGGACCTGAAGTAAAATTACCGGTGGAAATAAAGTCCCCAAAGTGGGTAGAGAAGGCTCGGATTTTATTGGGACCGGATGACTGCTGTTGCCAAACAGTAGCAGGACTTAAACAACAAACCCCTGCAAAAATGCAAGGGTTAATTGTCGGTTTTAGCCGGTTGTGCGGAGAAAGAGATTCGAACTCTCACACCCTTTCGGGCGCTACCACCTCAAAGTAGTGCGTCTACCAGTTTCGCCACCTCCGCAATGAGGAGCTCAAATATACCGAAAGAAAGCATTTTGCGAAATGAGGAGTTAGATATTTACCACTAAGGCGCTAAGGCCACTAAGAACCACTAAGATAAATTGCAGTATTTAATCTGTTGCTTAGAGTATTAAAGACGGTGGTTACTTTTAATTTAACGCTCCGCTCCTACCTCACAATTTTAATATCTCCATGCCCCGAATAATAAAGCGAATCGCGGGAGTTGTAGAAGCCGAAGTACATCCGGTAGCTGCTATCGGTGCGGAATGAGGTTTGCGAACGAAAATCGAAGCCCAGGGTGATGGGGCCGCCGTTAAGGCCATAGGTGTTAAAATAAAGTATATCCTGCGCGGTGCTGATGCAGACTACTTTTAGTTTGCATTGACGAGACGGATTGACGTCCCACACAAAAAAACCGTTGCTTGGATTAGGGCATGGCGGCGACATGCTAATAGTAGCACACACCGAATCTGAAATAACAATATTATCAGTGTAAATAAGCCAGGCTGTATCCTCTGCCCGGTTTAAGACGTTGTTGACCCATTGAGTAGTGTCGATGGTGCCTGTAACGCGGCATTCTTTATCGGTAGCAACGTAGTGCGTATAGTCAATAATACGAACGCTGTTTTTTTTGCACGATTGTAAAAGAGCAAGTAGTATGAAGAATGAAAGGACGGTAAAAACAATCTTTTTCATTACAAGGTGTTATAAGCACTATCTTTTGTAACCGTTTTTCGCTTTACAAACCCGGCTGTATTTACCGCCAGCGTAAAGTAATTAAGTGTTGCCCCCTGCGGCATGGGCTGGAAAGCATAGCTAAAATCGAACTGCTTGATATGTATGCCAAGGCCGAAAGAAATGCCCGGTAGACTGCGTTTAGTGGTAAGGGCCATTTCCTGCTGGCGCTGGTGGTTGTAGGCAACCTCAAGCCGCACTACTTTTTTGATGTTAAACTCTACGCCGATAATAATGTGGCTGAATAAATTATCTACAATGTAGGTTTTGGGCTTTTGCGATGAATCGACAAACAACTGGCTTTGGGCGTTATCAGCAGGATTGTTGTAGCGTATGTTCCACCGGTAAAGGTCGTGGAAGGTAAAGTGGAATTTAAAGGGAACATGCTTAAAGCCAAACGATACGCCTGCCTGCAAATCGAAAGGAATAGGCTCAAGAACGCCTTTGTTGTAAGGTTTAATGGGCCCACCCAGGTTTTTGGCAACAATGGCAGCGCTAACGTTGTGGGCGGTATCGTTTACCATGGCGGCAAGGTCGGTTGCCATGCCAATGCTGTTCCAAGTAGATAGTTGGGAGTAAATAAACTTAAGGTTGGCACCGGCCGAAAATATTTTGCCAAACTGGTAGCCGTAACCGGCATAGGCATTCATTTCGCCGGCATTAAATTTACCGGTTACGTTGGCGGCCTCATCGGTTTGCTCGAAACTGCCGTAAGCAATATACTGGACGCCGAAGCCAAAAGTGCCCGGTATTTTGAAATCCTGAACGTAAGAGGCATTACCAAAGTTAATATCGCCGGGGTAAACGGCACTGCTAAAGGCCAGATGCCTGTCCATTTGCGGGTTAAGGGCGGCGGGGTTGGCAAGTTGCACGGTGGGGTCCTGATCAAAAAGGGTTACGTTGCTGCCACCAAGGGCCGTAACGCGAGCCGATGGCGACAGGGCCAAAAAGTTGTAAGTGCTTGTTCCACCAATTTGTGCCTCAGCCATTTGGCAGGCCAGTAATGCAGTAATTAAAAATAAAATCCGATTCAACCGTTTTTCAATTTTGATGCTAATTAACGGAATGGTTTGGATATTATTTCATGTCATTGAAATAAATACACTGCCAAAGGCTATTTAACACAAAGAATACAAAAGATAAATGCGCAAGAAAACAAAGAATACATTTTATAATGTTTGAATTGTTTATCTTGTTTTTGGGCTGATTAGTAAAAGTGCATTACCAATAAAACGCCGTATTTATGCAGTAGTTTAGCCATTAGTGATTATGAATATTAACGTACCTGAAGTAAAAGTTCCGCGCATGGTTATAGTGGGGTGTGGCTTTGGAGGCATGGAACTGGCCCAGACATTGCGCAATGCCGAGGTACAGATTGTGATGATTGATAAAAACAATTACCACACTTTTCAGCCGTTGCTTTACCAGGTGGCTACTGCCGGGCTTGAGGCAGATTCGATTGCTTACCCGATTCGCAAGATATTTAAGGGGCAGAAAAATTTTTATTTCCGGATGGGCGAGGTAACGCAAATTTTGCCCGAACAAAACAAAATAGTAAGCACCATTGGCGAATTGAAGTATGATTATTTGATGGTAGCCACGGGTTCGACCAGTAATTTTTTCGGCAATAGGGATTTTGAAAGCCAGAGTATGCCGATGAAAAGTGTTACTGAGGCTTTGAATTTGCGCAGCCTGATATTGCAGAATTTTGAACGGGCATTGTTGACTACCGATGTACATGAACAGGAAGCCTTAATGACCGTTGTGGTAGTTGGCGGCGGCCCCACCGGTGTTGAATTGGCCGGGGCAATTTGCGAATTAAAGAGGCACGTTTTACCCAATGATTACCCCGAACTTGATTTTAGAAAAATGCGGGTTATACTGGTTGAAAACGGCGCCGAGCTTTTAATGGCGATGTGTGCCGATAACCGGTTAAAAGCGAAAAAGTATTTAGAGGAACTTGGCTGCGAGGTATGGCTAAACACCGGTATAGTTAAGTATGATGGCATGTTGGCGGAAACAAAAAACGGTAAGCAGTTGCGCACCCTTAATTTAGTTTGGACTGCCGGTGTAAAGGGCGTTATTATTAATGGACTGAACCCCGATTGCACCAACCAGCGCGGCCGTATTTTGATTGATGAATATTGTAAGGTAAAAGGTTACGACAATATTTACGCAGCAGGCGATGTGGCCTGCCTGAATTGCGAAAAATATCCTAACGGGCACCCACAGGTGGCACCGGTGGCTATACAACAGGCACAGTTAATTGCCCATAATTTTTTGCGTGGCTTTAAACAACAGCCCCTGCAAAAGTTCGATTATTTTGACAAGGGCAGCATGGCTACCGTTGGCCGTAACAAGGCGGTGGTTGAAGTGCGCAAAATAAGGTTTGGCGGTTTTTTAGGATGGTTTGCATGGATGGCGTTGCACCTTATGCTGCTAGTGGGTTATCGTAACAAGATTGTGGTATTTATTAACTGGGTATGGAACTACATTAACTACGATCGCAACATCAGGCTTATCATCAGGCCGTTTAGCAGGAAAAGCGATGCTACTGCGCCCGGACAGTAATTTTTATCCAATCTTTTCCCTTCTTACTTAACACCCTTGGGGTCCAACATTTTAACGGAGCTTCCTTTGGCTTGTATTACTTTAATGGTAACCCTTTGGCCAGTTTTTAATTTGAAGGTGGGAAAATTGATAATTCTACGTTGCCCACCCGGCAGTTTAGCTAAAACATCAACGTCATTCAATAGCACCCTTTTAATATCATTTGCGGCGATGTCGGATTGAATAATGGCCATGTTACCGACGACGATGCCTGAGAAAGTGGTTGAATCCAATCCCCCCTTAGCATCAACGGATGGAGCTTCCGGCCGGTCATCGCTGCCCGACACATTAGCCTGCCCGGGGTCGAAGGTGAGGCCGTTGGGTTGTTGAAGGGTATACTTACACCCTTTTGCATGCACCAATTTAATAGTAAACCTGTCTCCCTTTTTTATGTTCGACAGATAGCAGAACATAGTTCTATTATCATAGTTAGTGATTATATCGTTTCTCTCCTTATCGTTTATTGAAATTGTCCTTATATCCTGGTTAGTTGCGCAAGTGCCTTTAAGCCAGGCGGAGGGGTTATCTTTTTTTGCCGAACCGGTATAGGTAATTGTTTCGAGTTCCTCATCCTTGCATTCCGTAAAGTTACCTTTAGCATCAACCACCCCGCATTTTCCGTTCAAGGCTACTACGGCCTTTCCATCATTAAACGTGTTAATTACACCACCACAATGGTAGCAACGTTTTTGCGCTTCGGTTGTTTGTTTATCATATTTAATGGCGACCACAGCCGTACCCGATTTATTAATAAACCCAATTTTACCGCCCAATTCCACATAGGCAAGTCCATCGGTAAAACTGGTTGCATACTCGTATTTATAAGGAATTACCAGAGTGCCGTTTTTATTGATGAAACCGCATTTTCCACCCACGGTAACCGGTGCCAACCCTTCGTGAAAATATCCGGCCTCATCAAACTTAAAAGGTATTTTGGTTGCACCGGTTGCATCAATGTAGCCCCATTTGCCATCCTTTTTTACGCCTGCTAAATTTTCATATTCTTCAACAAATGTAACGTTGGTTGTTTCATCGTAAATTGCAGGTATGGTAAGCGCTTTAATCAAGGGATAACCGTTCTGGTCTTTTTCGGTAAGGCTGGGATAACCAAAGCCATATTTGCGGTTAACCAGTTTTGCGGTTAGTGTGGTTGACTGCGCAAAGCCGGTAATGCCGCTTATTATTAACCAAACCATAAGGATAAGCTGCTTTTTCATTTTTATGGGTTTTATAGCTGATGAAATTGCAATTTATTATTTTAATTTAAAAGCTGCAAGACAGGATTTTGCCCACCGGTTTAAGGCGCTTTTCAAAGCACGTTTTGCAAAATTGAACAATAGTTTTTATTCTCGGGTATAGAAACTTTAATTTGCCATTAAACCGGCTAATTTGCCTTTATGAGCGTATTGCTTGAAAAGTTAGAACAACAATTTACCGATTTTAAGGCCGGCAAAATAACCGGTTATGATTGGTTTAACTCAATGGCATCAAACATGTTTGCCTTGCGGGGCGAAGTATTGCCTTTGTTGAATAAAGCTTATGCCGTTGCAAAAGAAAATGAGGCACGCGACCCCAAATTTTTGGGCCTGGTAACCATGAATTTTTGCCAACTTGCGATGCATGAGGACCGCGTTGAGGACGGCTTAAAGCTTGCAGCAGAAGCGAATGAAATATTTGCCAACCTGAACGATGAAGATGGCATTGCGCTTACTACTACCCTATCGGGTTCGTTTTACCGCACCCTGGGCAATATTGATTTAGCGCTTAAGGCGCAGTACACTACATGCAATGTGCTTGGCGCAAGTGGCAGATATCCATTTTTTTATGTTGCGAGTAGCTACCAGTTGGGTGAGCTATTTGTTGAAACCGGGGCGTTTGACAGGGCGATTACCAGTTACGATGATTGCATCAGGGCTTCGGAGCAGAACAATTTTTTGGGCTTTTTTGCACTTGCGTTTGATGGTAAGGCAACTGCTTATCATCGGCTTGGTAAACAGGATTTGGCAAAAGAGGCATTTATTAAGGCTATAGCAGCCAGCGAGGGCGATATGTTTATTACGCAACGTACGCGCGTATTAAGCGACTTTGGAACCTTTTGGCTTGACGAAGGTGATTATGACAAGGCCATAGAATACCACCGGCAGGCCATGACATTGCGCCTTACTGTTAAAATGATATTTGCAGCCATTACTAACATGATTCAAATAGGTAAAGCATTTAAGCTGCAAAACAAAACTGCTGAAGCCCTAAACATTTGGCAGGAAGCATTAGAAAGTGCTACTAAAATTAATGCCAAACCCAAAATAAGCCAGGTGCACCTTTTACTATCAGAGTTTTATGCTGAAAATAATGACACTGAAAAAAGTTTATATCACTACAAAGCGTATCACACGGTTGGCGAAGAGGTAAGCCGTGAGGATGGAGAGAAAAAAGTAAAACGCGCTGAAATATTATTTGCTGCCGAACAAACTGCCAAGGAGAATGCCATTATTAAAGCCCAAAAGGCAGAGATAGAACGCAAAAACAAAGCCTTACAGGAAACCATTGATGAGCTAACCATAACTAAAGTGAGCAGGCGGGCAAAGGCATTGACACTGGTAGTTGCGGTGGCGATGATTTTGGTGGAAGAGCCGATTTCAAGAATGGCGCACCACTACATTGGCGAAGAGAACTTTTACATTAGTATGGTTGCCAAAATATTAATTGTACTGAGTTTAAAACCTATTGATTCGGCTATTGAACACTATCTGCTAAGAAAAATTATACTAAGGAAAAAACAGCCGGCGGGGCAGTTGGCTGAAGACTTAGTATAAGGTTAATTTTTGACTGAGCATTTGATTACGCCATCAACTCGTCTTCTGTAACATTCAAATTTGCAAGCACGATATTCTTGACCTTGCAGGCTCTATCAAAACAATCGTTTACCTTAATCAGGCAAAAACAATGCTTTTGTGAGGCATCATCACTGGCCATGTGCTTACATCCAAAGCACGACATGTCAAGTGTTTTAAAACGGGGTTCATAATTGGCGCAGATGGCTACAAGGTTATCTATGCTGTCAGTTTTGTTAAAATCGGCCGACTTGCTTTCGAGAAATGCATGCAAAAATTGATTTATAGCCTGGCGCGAGTAATGACATCCTGAAAGAGCTATAACATCTTCATCGGGATGGTTTAAATCGTTAACCACATTTTGAAGTGTTGAGATGGCGCTTTTTAACGAATTAATGGTGGTAGGGATTGCCATATAATATTGTTTTAAACAAAAATATTTGTTTAAAACCTGACGGGGAATGATTTTTGTCAGTGAAAGCAACTTTGGGAAACAATCAGGTAAAAAACGCGATTCCCTCTTTGTTTGGAACAACGTTGGGTTTGTAATACGCTTAGCTAATTTTCTCCAGCACTTTGGTAAGCATATTTTTTATTGAGCGCTTGAGAACGGAGCAGTACTCAGCTTCTCTCCTTTATCTGTTCTCTTACAAACATCTTTGGTCGGAAGAACTGCATTAGGTATGCGCTTTAACTAGCAATGCCCGGCAATAAGGTGTTGGGATGATAATTGTTTATCCTAATCATTAACTATTAGCTTACTCATTAGTACATAATAATAACCTGGCCGTTGCCACCTGCTGCCGAGTTGCCACCGGTGCCAATACCTGTGACCCAATCAATATCGCTTGCCCCGCCCGAGGTACCACCGGTACCTGCGCTGGCATTGGTGGCACCGTTAAATAAACCGATATACGATGAGCCGCCCCCTCCGCAGCCGGTATAACAATCGGCTCCCGAGCCGCCCCCGTAATAGCCGGCGCCACCCCCGCCACCCGAGTAGCAGTAATTTGCAATATTTACGTTAGCTCCGGTTAAAAAACTTCCGGCATTACCGCCGCCGCCGGTACAATAAACAGTTCCGCCACTGCCGCCGGCGGTTTGTGTACCACCCAGCCCGGCATAAGTACCACCAAAACTGCCGGTGCCACCGGTGGCAATACCTCCCACACCGCCGGTACCCAGCTGCAGGCTGCCTGCCCCACCACCACTACCGGCTATTGCAAGCCAGCTGCTTGTAGTAGCATTGTAAATGCCGCACAGGCCGCCACCGCCACCGGCTATTTGCCCGTTACCGCCACCACAGCCGCCCCAATTGGCATAATTACCGTAACCACCACCACTCCAAGCGGTGGTATTGCCATTATTAAATATACCGCCGCCGCCTACATAAATAGTTAAAACGTTTCCGGGGGTTACATTTAAGTAGCCTTCAACAAAAGCCCCGCCACCGCCTGTGGCATTAGCGTGCCCGCCACCGGCGCCACCTGCACCCCACACTTTTACAAAAATCTGGCTGATACCTGCAGGTACTGTATAGGTTTGAGTTGCCCCGGTGTAAGAGAAAACTGTTTTTATATTAGGCGAAAAAATGCCCGTGTAATGTAACTGTATCCAGGCCTGGGCCGATGCATCCCAAATAAGGCCAAGCGTGGTATAAGGGGCATTGAAACGGTATGTATTTCCACTAAGCAGCTTAAGGTTGGCCGAGGTATCTATTTGGGCGCTACCCTGTGGGCCGCTGGCAGCCAGTTCAAGTATTAAATGTTGCCCCGGCACACCGTTGCTTAAAGTAAAAATACGCGAAGCAGGGTCGGCGTAATTTGAGGTTAATGCGATATAACTACTGTTGCCCACGGTTACCACCTGGTTATTGGCAGTTAATGAAACGGCCTTAACGCGGGTTGATATGCCGCCGTTAATATCTAAAGTGGTATTAGGCGCATTGGTATTAATACCCACATTAGCCCCGTTATTAAAAATGTTGCTTGAGTTTAACACCCATTGGGTTCCATCCCAGTAGGTAGTGTTACCTGCGGCCGTACCGCTTTGTAAAAGCCCGGTTGCACCGGTAATGCCTGTTACCCCATCGTTACCGCTTGGCCCCGTGGCACCGGTTGCACCATCAGTTCCGTTGTTTCCTGTAGTACCAGCCGGGCCGGTTGCACCATCAATACCCGTAGCTCCAGCCGGGCCAGTAGGACCTGTAAGGCCGTCGCTACCACTTGGCCCCGTGGCACCGGTTACGCCATTCGTTCCATCGTTACCGGTTGGCCCTGTTATGCCGGGCAAACCATTGCTACCCGTAGCACCGGCCGGGCCAGTAGAACCAGTAAGGCCGTCGCTACCGCTTGGCCCCGTGGCACCGTTTACGCCATTGGTTCCGTCATTACCGGTTAGCCCTGTTATGCCCGGCAAACCATTGTTACCTGTAGCACCTGCAGGGCCAGTAGCGCCTGTTAGGCCATTGCTGCCGCCTGGCCCCGTGGCACCAGTTGGGCCATTGGTTCCATCGTTACCGGTTGAGCCGGTTGGTCCAATTAAACCATTGGCGCCCGTGTCGCCGGTAGGGCCGGTGGGGCCACTATTGCCGATTGGCCCGGTAGCCCCCGCTGCACCGGTAACACCCGATGGGCCTGTTGCTCCGCCACCGATTCCGGTTGCACCGGTTGGGCCTGTAGGCCCTGTTAAACCATTGCTACCACTTGGGCCAGTTGCCCCTATTAATCCATCGTTACCCGTAACGCCCATAGGGCCAGCGGAACCGGTAACACCATCACTTCCACTTGGGCCGGTGGCACCGGTTAGGCCTGCAACACCCGTTGGGCCCGTTGCGCCGCCACCTGTACCCGTTGCGCCTGTAGGGCCCGTAACGCCATTGCTACCATTTAGGCCTGCCGCACCCGTTGCACCGGGCAAACCACTGTTACCAGTTGCCCCGGCAGCACCGGCCGGCCCTGTAGCGCCAGTATTGCCGCGGGCGCCTTGCGCACCGGTTACACCCGCTGGCCCAGGTGAACTATTGGCGGCAAATAAGGCGTATGGCACGCTTAATAATTGCGATGTGCCCATTTGCACAAAATTATTTCCACCATTGGGGTCCATTTCAACTTCTAAAAATTTGGAACCCGTAGCCCAATTAATACCACTAAAATTGGCTATTGATCCTATTTTAGAGGTTACTAATCCAAACTCATTAGCCGTATCATGTTGTGTTTCGGTAAAAACCAAGTTGCCAGTGGGTGTTAAATCATGGATGCTAAAGCGCAAAGTAACTATAGTACCGCCGGCAACGGGGTTGCCTGCAACATTACGTGCAATGGCCTGATAGTTCATTATCTGCGGCGCCTGGGCCAGGGTACAAATAATACCAGATAATAAAAAAACAGGAATTAGAATTGATATCCTTTTCATTTCTGGCTATTTAATTTATTGCTACATGTACTTTAAAATTTAGGGCTCGTTAAAGTCAATAACGAGCGCATAAATTTTGCCGATTTGTATTGCTTCTGATGGTTAATAGGTGATTACAATCAAAAGGTGTTGTCGCAAAAATAAAAAAAAGCGCCTTTTGGGGCGCTTATGAAAGTTGCTTAACTGCGGACAGCTCTAACTGGCCTTCCGGAAAACCCGCTTTTGGTTAATCTTAATTTCTTTACCACCGGCAATTTCGCGGAGGATTATTTTGCTTATTTCTTTAGCGCGGTTTACTACCATAAAGTGCGAGCCACCTTTAATCCAATGGGCTTTGCGCACATAAAAACTTGGGAAAATACGGTCGCTGGTGCCGTGTATGTGAACCAGATTTTCAGGGACCTCCTCATTGTGCCAATGTATCACCTGGTCAACGGCCCATTCGTTAAACTCAATATTGGCTTCGCGTATCATTAACTCAACCAATTCCCATTCTTCTGAGCTTAGTTTGCCAAGTAACCAGTTTAACCAAAACCTAAACTGCACTACCAATTTACCCGGCAATAAGCGGTGAAACTTAAGCGAGTTAAGGAACATTAGCTTAAGCGGCCGCTCGTGGTGCGTTTTTATGCTCGAAATCAATACTATTTTATAAGGGTTTATCAGTTTTGCCAACTCAATGGCTACGATACCACCGAAGGATAAGCCAATAAGAACAGGCTGGGTATCGGTTTTAATTTGAGGGACCAGTTTCTTTACATAAGACTGAATGGATTCATTCTTCTTATGCTTAGGCCACTTTAAGTGGACTATTTCGTATCCCTGAAGGTCGAGATTTTTAAATACCTGGTCATTTGCTCCAACCCCGGGGATGAGGTATATTGTTTTACTCATAAACAAATCAATTCGTTCACTAATTTTAGATCAGTTTTACGTCCGGTAATATTAATTTCGCGGGGGTAAATAGGTCTACATTACACAATCGTTAAATGAATATGGTGTTTTCGTTTTAAAAGTCAAAATATATTTTCAACAATGGCAAATCAAATTGTTAAGAAGACTAAGCACAAAGAACTATCGTTTACGCCGGCCAGCAAAACCTTTGTTAGAACGTTTATGGCCCCGTTTAAGTTTTATTTCAGCCCTCAGTTTTACGGCCTAAAGGAACTTGATGTTACGAAACCGGCCATGTACGTATCGAACCACACCATTTTGGGCATATTAGATGGATTTCCGTTTGGCACCGAGGTTTACCTGCAAAAGGGCGTTATGCTGCGCGCTTTGGCCGATAGCACCCACTTTAAGTTCCCGGTTTGGAGGGATATCATTTCGCAAAACTTTGGCATTGTTGAAGCCTCGCGCAAAAACTGCGCCACTCTGATGAAACAGGGCGAAAGCCTGGTGGTTTACCCCGGCGGCGCACGTGAAATTTGTAAAAAGAAGGGCGAGCAATATGTTTTAAAATGGGCCGACCGTAAAGGGTTTACGCGCATGGCTATGGAGTACGGCTATGATATTATACCGGTGGCTGCTGTAGGTGCTGAAGAGGCATTTACCATTATTAAAGATTCGAACGATATTCTTAACTCGCCGTTTGGCAAGTTTCTAAAGTTTATAGGCGTTGCCGAAGGCTATTTTAAAAACGGTGAGTTAATGCCACCGGTGGTGAGGGGTATAGGCGGTACCATTATTCCCCGGCCGGCTAAGTTGTATTTCAGCTTTGGCAAGCGTATTTCAACCGCTAAATACAAAGCCAAATTTGAAGACCCGGAAACACAAGAGATGATTAAAAAGAAGGTAGAAGACTCGCTACACAAACAATTCGGCGAGTTGTTTGAGATACGTGATAACGATACGGACCGCAGTAAATGGAGAAGGTTGTTGAATATGAAAAAACCGGTTGTTGGTTGACAGTTTACGGTCTACAGTTTACGGTTTACAGTTGAATACAGACTTAGTTAATTATTAGAAGTTTGGGCGGTAAATATAATTTTAGAAGATGGCTACTATTCGGCGGTTTGAAGATTTGGAGGCTTGGAAAAAATCCAGGTTGCTATCGCAAGAAGTAATGAGGATTACCAGTAGCGGCACTTTTGTCCGTGATTATAAGTTGAAGGACCAGATAAAAGCTGCAAGCGGTTCAGCTATGGATAACATAGCTGAAGGTTTTGGAAGAGGAGGCCGCTTGGAATTTGTAAATTTTTTAAGCATAGCAAAGGGCTCAGTAGATGAAACAAAATCGCAACTATATAGGGCGCTTGATTGCGAACACATTAGCAAGGAGAAATTTGAAGTTGCCTATATTCTTGCAGATGATGCGGGAAAAACAATACAGGGATTAATTGATTACTTAAATTCATCGCCACTAAAAGGAACAAAATTTAAGGACAGAACGAAAGGCGTTTGATGGTAACCAGCCCTAATGGCAAAACCTGTATTCAACTGCAAACTTTTTAAACCGTAAACTGTAGACCGTAAATTAAAATTGAAACCCTTCCGCACCATCATAACCCCGCAAAAGCCTGGCTTTAGCATCTCGCACACCGACCGGTTGGTGAGTATAGGTTCATGCTTTTCCGAAAACATCGGGCAGCGGTTTGAGAATTATAAGTTTAACGTCAATATTAATCCGTTTGGGCAGCAGTATAACCCGCATAGCATAGCGCAGGCCATTGAGCGCTTATTGCAACCGGCACCCTATACCGAAAATGATTTGGTTTTGCATAATGAACAACACCATTCGTTTCACCACCATGGAACCTTTTCGAAAAGCACGGTGGAAGAAACATTAAAGGGGATTAATGAAAGCCTGCTTAAAGCTGCTGAAGATTTAAAACGTGCCACGGTGTTGTTCCTCACGTTTGGAACTTCGCATGTTTTTAAGTTGAAGGAAACAGGGGCCATTGTTTCTAACTGCCATAAACTACCGGGCACGCTCTTTAACCAACAGTTGATGATGCCGGATGAGATAGGCGCGGTTTTAAAAGCTGCCCTCGATAAATTGAAACAGCTAAACCCAAAAATCAAAATTATACTAACCGTTAGCCCGGTGCGTTACTTTGCTTTTGGTGCTTACGAAAACTCAGTAAGCAAAGCGCATTTGTTTAGCGCCATTTACGCGTTACAGCAAACCAATCCCGACTACTATTATTTCCCCGCTTACGAGTTGATAATGGATGACCTGCGTGACTATCGTTTTTTCGCAGATGATATGTTGCACCCAAATCAGCAAGCCATTGATTATGTTTGGCAAAGTTTAGCCGACACCTTTTTTGATTCGAAAACCAACGGTGTGCTGCAGCAAGTTGAAGAAGTACTACAGGCCCTTAACCATCGCCCGCGCAACCCGGAGAGCGAAGCACATAAAAAGTTTGTAGCTAAGAATTTGGAGAAGATGGCAGCTTTAGAAAAAGATTTGGGCTTGCAGTTTTAAAAACGCAGGCGCCTGACCATATCAGATATGCTTTAAACCCGCTTTTGCAACTAAGCATTTAACCGTATTTTCGCCCCATGGCAGCACACCACACTGAATTAAAATGGATTGACGAATTGAAGTTTGACGCCTTTCAAAACGGCAAAACGATTCGTATTGATGCGAACCCCGATGAGAGCACCACCACCGGTGTGCGGCCAAAGGCTTTGATACTTACCTCGCTTGCGGGCTGCACAGCGATTGATGTGATTGAAATGCTGAAAAAAATGCGCGTTGCGTTTTCTGATTTCAGCATAAAAGTAACAGGAGAGTTAACCGAAGAAGACCCTAAAACCTATCGTACCGTAATACTTACCTACCTTGTTAAACTGCACGACCATAACGACAAAGCCAAAATGGAAAAAGCCGTTAACCTGTCGCAGGAAAAATACTGCGGTGTTACTGCCATGGTTAAAAAATTTGCCGATTTAAAGGTGGTGATAGAGTATTTGTAAGATACGATGGGATAATCACGACCTGTTAGGGCCCCCATAAAAAGCAACAGCGCAATAATACAATTACCGCGCTGCACTTTAATTGCCCATGGGTGAATTGGGATCAAAATCTTTCCTTATTACCTGGCCACCACCAACTTTTTTACTGATATCCCCTTTTCTGTCAATACTTCAACTGTATAAATGCCGGGGGCCAAGCCTGTAATATCCAAAAGTTGCTGCGTAATCATGACGTTGGGTGCACACAAATGGTTGCCTGCCTCGTTACCCAGCATATCGATAATTTTAATTTGGCCAATGGCATAACCGCTGGTTACTACCAGTTTTTGATTGGCAGGGTTGGGATATAAATGGACCGGGTTATCGGCGTTATCAATTTCCCAAATATGAGTGGGCAGGAAGCCAATTTCTGTAGAGTCGTAACCGGTGCCCAGTGGCAGTATGTTACCAACGCTATCCACCATTTTTACATCGCTTATATAAAACAGTGCCTTGTAATACGAATAAGTTTTGCCATTCAGGTTATCGGTAGTTATAACAAAAGATACCGTGCCAATAGGGCCCGAACCGCTTTTGGTGAGGTGGTTAATACGGGTAAGTGCAATGGGTAGTTGACCGATGGCCTTAAAGTCCTTGGAGAGAGAAATTTTGTCGGCGCTGGTGCCCAGCCAGGAATTACCCAATGTTACTTTCGTTTTTGAAGTATCTACTACCGTTCTGTCATAATTTAAGGTAAAGGCCAGGCCGTAAACATTGGTAGCCGGTGTGGTGCTGTTTCCCAAAACCAATTGCACAGTAAGCGTATCGCCATTGTACACCGTATCCTGCGTTATACCGGGATAAAGTACCGGGCTACCTGCAGGGGTTTCGGCATTGCCGCCGCTGCGGGTGTAGGTAAGGCTGTAGTTTTGCATAATGGCAACGGTATCATCGGCGTTGATAATACCATTACCGTTGCAATCAATATATTTATAATTAATGCTATCCTGCAAACTGTCTGTCCAGTTAAGCGCGTAATGGCCAAACCAGGTAATCGAGGTATCGGCGCGCGCATAGCCGGTAGAGTCATAAGCAATACCAATGGGCAGAAGGTCGAAATTATTAACTACCCCGTCCCAATCGGCATCGCCGGGCCAAACACACTGACCCGCCACGCAAATACCGGTAACCAGCACCTGCCCACCATATACATTGCAACGCACAACAGGGCCGCTACCCACATCAATGGCATTGCTATTGTGCCATAAACCGGTTAACTGAGTGGTAAAGCTAAATACGGAATCGGTGGTATTAATGGCTACACCTGCAGTATCCAGCACCTGAGTAACCAGCGCACTGTAAGGCGGAAGGCCACCCACAAAGTGCACCGTAATTGTGGTGCTTTGGCCGGGCTCAATCGTATCGGGCGATGCGGTTATATAACTACTGAAATCGGGGATGCCCGATACAGGCACATTTATGTTGGCGTTTATAATCTGGCCCAAAGCATCCTTAATGGTCATGGTATAAGCACCGGTGCCAAAGCCGGCAATCGTATCAGCAAAAGGTTCGCCGTTATTTACATTATTTGAAATGGGGAAAGGCCCCAAAGGCGAAAAACCGACCGTTACCGGAACAAACAAACCCGTGTAATTAAGTACAATCTCGCCGCCACCAAACCCACCAGCACAACTATATACCGAATCGATAATACTATAACTACCGGAAGCAGAGACGGTGCTAAAAACAGTATCTTTTGCAATGCCCAGGGCAATGTAATTGGTATCCATTACCAAAACGGTGTAAATACCCGGGCCGGTAACGGTGCAGGGATTTATTGAATCGAGAAAGGCAACCCCGCTGGTATTAACACCGGTAAACCGGTATTTGAGCGGCGTAGATGTGCCGGTAACATTGGCGGTAAGTTGTGCAGTACCGGCCGGTGCGATGGTGCCCGGTGAGGCCACAAGGTTGACGGTTACCTGAGCGTTAACTGTGCCTTGGCAAAACAAGGCGAAAAATAACAGCATAGAAAAGCCGGGCCGCCAACATGAAAATAACTTGCGTTTCATAATTTCATTTTTTTGCTGTTTAAAACTCATCAGTGCTAATCGCTACGGGATTGCCTCGTCACAAAGCCTCCTCGCAACGCGAACTTTTTATCCTTCTGTTATATTTAACCTCTATTCCACCACCAACTTTCCAAAGCCAACCTGGTTACCGGTTACTATTATTCTATACAAGTAAACACCACCGGCTAAACCGTTACGGTGTATGGTAAACAGGTTGTTATTTATTGCCGGTATGCTTTGTTGCTGCCTGCCGGTTACATCATACAATTCGAAAGCGAATTTTTCAGTTAAGCCGGTTACCACAATGTTGGTTACATCATTAAACGGATTGGGGAACGCCTTTACCTCAACGGCAGGATTATTGCGTACCTCAAAAATATACGTGGGTTGTGCTATGGTATCGGCAACGGTATTGGTAACCACTGCAGCGTTGTAGTCGAAATAAATAGAGGCTTTGTTGCTGATAGAGACACCCGGTTGTAAATTGCCTTTGCGCTTAACAGTGAATCTTAAAAACCCTTTGCTGCCGTTTACATCGCTGAGGCTATCAGGTAAGAAAAGTGGGTTAAATGTCCAGGTGAGGACACCAGTGCCTGAAATAGCAAAAGTATACTTGGCACTGCTGGCTATTGTAACTACACTGGCAGGGTCAAGGTCGGGAGAAAGCGTATCGGTTACTATTACAAAATTGGTTGCCGCAGTACCGGTGTTTTGAAAATGGATAGTGTAGGTTAGCACAGTATCGTTTTCGGTAAGCGCACCGGCGGGCGAAACATCTTTTTCGTTCGGGTCGCGGCTGCCACCGCATGGGTCGCCGCTGACAATGGTGTTGTTGGCACTATCGCAATCGCCCTGGGTTGGGGTAATGGTGAATTTGCTTTGCAATAAATAATTGGGAGATAGTGTAGCCGGCACCATAAAATAAGAGACCAACTCGTTGGCAAACGTAAGCGAGGGCGTTGGCAAGTTATTTACCTGCCAGGTAAGCGTGTGCGCCGCAAGGTTAACTACAGGCAGTGGGGTATCGCTGTACTGATAAATCAGGTTACTATCGTAGGTAAATACCACCGTAGCCGTACCGGTAAAAGGATTAAGCGATTGGTTATAAGGTAATATCCAATATTTTTTTATAAAGCCAGGGTTAGCCTGCAACCAACCGGGGTGTATCATTAAATCAAAACCACCATTGGCGGTTACGCCAAAGCTATTGTTGGCAGATATAGGATTTGTGCCTGTTAGTGTAACCGTTTGCTGCCCGGTGCCGCACAAAGTAACCTGGTCGCAATAACCATAGAAGTAAGCGGTAAGCTGGTAGGTGCCTGAATCGGGCACAGTAATAAGATAGTTACCATAGCTTGAACTGCCATAGTAGCTAATACCATTGCTATTGGTAGCTACAACAAGCACTTGTATAGGTGCATCGCCCGAATCGAGTACGCAGTTGCCATTGGCATCGCTAAATGTAGTACCCGTTATTGCCCACTGGCAGGTATTGGCCACTAAATATGACCCATGCGCCTCGCAGCCTAATGAATCTATAACCCTGAAAAGGTATTGGCCGTTAGAGAGGTTTGTTATGGTATCAGTAGCCTGGCTGGTAGGCGACCACAAGTAACTGTAGGGCGGAGTACCACCACTGGCAACGGCAATAAGTGTATCGCTACCTACATCGCAATTGTGGCTTATAAAATTAGCGTAGGTGTAAAAATGCGGTTCGAAGTTTGCGGCTGCCAGGAAATAAGAAAATATAGCGCTGCACCCCAGGTTATCGGCAGCAACTACGGCGTAATTACCGGGGGGGATATTATTAGCAGTGGCGGTGCTATCGCCGGTGTTCCAGTTATAATGGTATGGGGCAGTGCCACCAACAGCGCTTACGGTAATGCTGCCGTTGCTAAAACCGGTGCAGGTAGCAGTAGTTGCCTGCACAAGGCCAATTTGCAACTGGTTATTTGTTACAGTATCGGTTGTAAAATACGAGCATCCCAGGCTATCGGTTACGCCTACAAAATAAACGGCATAACCAGCATAAGTGTGGCTATGCGGAGACGTAACACCGGAGTCGGGTGCGCTGCCATCGCCCCAATAAAAGTTAAGCAGGTGCGAGCCGCCGGTAACCGTTAACGTGGCCGTATCAACCTGGCTTACACAATCAACGTGGCTGTTGTGCAGGGTTGCGGTTAAGCCGCTATTGCTGTTAACTATAAACTGAGCGGTGCCGGTGCAGTTGTTGGCATCGGTAACTGTTAAATTATTTACACCGGCACAAAGCGTGGGGTTGGTGCGCGTATCGCTGCCATTCCATAAATAGCCAAATGGCGCAGTGCCGTTGGTAATTACGGTGTAAACGTGGCCATTGCAGGCACCACAGGCGCTTGGTGTAATTAGGGTATCGGTTATAACAGGCGGTAAGGTACCGGGGCCAATATTTACACTACCGGAGGCGCTGCAACCATTCGCATCTGTTACGGTATAGGTATAAGTGCCGGGGCTGAGGTTTGTAAGGCTTACACCCGTTGCGCCATTGCTCCAAAAAAAAGTAAAAGCCGGTGTACCGCTACTTGCGGTTATTATAATACTGCCATTATTTTGCCCACAGGTTACAGAGGTTTGTGTAACCGAAACATCTAAGGTCGGCCCCGCAGATACACCAACGAGATTAGTATCAAGAAGATTGAAAGCAGAGTCGAAAACAGATACGGAATAATTGCCAAAACATAAACCGGTTACCATTTGCGTGGAATCGCCGTTGCTCCACCGATAGCGATAATTACCTGAGGGCAGTACATTGCAGGTTCCATTACATGCGCCGCTGCAAGTAGGGTTGGTGACAGCATAATTAAAAACAACCTGGGCCTGTAAATCAACCACAAATAAAACCGCAAGGCATGTTAGGAGGAGTAACTTTTTCATACAATTGATTTTACGTTTTATAATCGTGTTCAAGTGCTCAGGTGTTCATGTGTTCATGTTAATACAATAAATACATGCTTATTCAATCACTAATTTTTTTACGACTTCACCTACCCCACTTTCGCTCACCTTTACCAAATAAATTCCTTTGGCAAGGGCGCCAGTTTCTAGTTTAAGCCTAGACCCGGTTATTTGCTCAGTTAAAATGGTTCTGCCCAAGTCATCGGTCAACATAAGTTGGCTGCCAATAAAATTATCGTTTACACTAACCATCACATAATCGTGTGCAGGGTTAGGATAAAGGGTTACATCTGATAAACTACAGCACAAAATACCGATGCCAGTTATGCTATCGCCGTAATAACTTTTTGTGGTGTTGGTTACTACTGCGCTGTTTAAATCGAAATAAATATTGGCCGTGTTACTAACGGATGTTCCCCATGGAAGATTATCCTTCAGCTTTATTTTGTACTGAACAAAGCCGCGGCTGGCGCTATCGCCGGTTAAACTATCGGGCAGGTTTATGTTTGGAAAATTAAATATCACAGCATTATCAAACAACTGCGTAAGGTTTTTTGCGCTGTAAGCCGTTAACTGAAAAGTTGAAGGGTCGAGGTGGCTATCAAGCGTATCGGTTATGCGTATATTTTGCGCCGGTGCCGTACCAGTGTTTTGAAAACGGATGGTATAAGTGAGCCATTTTTGTGCAGTATCGATATTACCGGCGGGCGAAACCTCTTTCTCGTTGGGGTCTAATGCGTTTACAATGGTAAAGCAGTAGTAACCGGTGGTTTCGGCGTAGTTGTGCCCGGGGGCGTTGGTGGTAACGTGCACAGTGAAGCAAACCTGCGTGCCCGGTGTGGCTGCGCTATCAATAGTAAAAATGGTATTAAAGGCCCACCGGTCGTTTACTGTGTCGAGGTCGGCAACGTTCCAGGTTATTGTATCGCCGCTAACTGATGTTGGGGTAATGGCGCCGAATAAAACGCCGTTGTAAGTTACCTGGCCGGTATAAATTAATTGCACCTGCACGTTACTACCGGCTGCGCAGTGCGCGCCATAAAGTTGCGAAATATCGCCGGCGGTTGTAAAGAGCGCAAAAGGCGTGGTGGGCCGCGGGTAATTTGCCCAATGTGTTATTATGCTTTGTACGCCGACATCAACGCCATCGGGACGGCACTTAAAGGCAAAACTATTGTTATATGACTCAGAATCTATTGGCGTGACCACGGCAGCAATTGTATTGTTGGCCGGGCAGCTTATTACAAAGGGGACGGTGGTAGTATCAATATTAATATTGTAATTGGTATTTTGATTGGCGAGAAACGAATAACCGCCGCCATAACTGCTGTAGACCTGTTGTTGCATGTTGCCGCTGGCGAGCTGCACTTTTACATACTCCTGTCCGGCATCGGTGCTATCAAAAATGCAATTGGTATTGGCATCATAATAAATTTCGCCGCTTATGTTCCAAAAGCGCTGGCAACCACCGGGGTTAAAAATGCCGCAAAGGGGCACGGTGTCCAGTGCAGGCAAACTGGAGGTAACAGTGCCATAATTGGGCAGGCAAGTAATACCGGTATTTGTAAATTCGAGATAAGCTATGGTTTTTAACTCGGGCAGACAGTATAAATCTGTATTACCGGTGCACCTGAAATAGCTCATGGTATCGGGCAGAGGCGGTATGGATGTTAGCTGATTATATTGGCAATCAATGTGCACCAGGCCATTAGGCAAAGCGGGTAGTGAGGTAAGGTGGCCGCCCTGCACATTTAGTTGTTGCAAGGTTTGCGGCAACACCGGAAGGCTATCGAGTGGGTCGTAATCGGTTGAAAGGCCTTGAAGTAAGGGCGGGAGCATGGGCAGGCTATGAAGGTTGTAATTATAACCACAACCAAGCTGAGTTAGTGTTGCGGGTAGGGTAGGTATCGAGGTTAAATTATCGCCACGACAGTCAAGCTGATACATGATAGTGCCGGTTAGTGTTGGCAGTGGGCTGGTAAAGGGGTTAAACTCGCAGGTAAGACTTTGCATGTATTGGCCCAGCGGCGGTATTGAGGTTATCAGGTTGTCGTCGCACTCAAGTATACCCATGTTAGGTGGTAATGTGGGAAAAGGGCCAGCTATACGGTTAGAAGAGCACCCGAAAATTGCCAACAATGGGGGCAATGGGGGTAAGGCCGTTAAACTATCATATAAACAAAACATGACTCTTAAGCCGGATGGCAAAGTAGGGAGGCTCCTTATTTTATTAAAACTGCAGTCGACATATGTGAGTGGCGAGGGAAGCGCAACGGCGGTAAGGTTGTTATTTGAGCACAACAAAGCAGTAAGCTGCGGCAAAGCGGGCAAACTATCGAGGTTATTATAATTGCAGTTAAAATAAATAATATGCGATGGCAGCGCCGGGATGTAGTACAGCGAATCGTTTGAACAATCAAGGCTATCGAGGTTTTTAAAATACTGCAGGCCGCTTAAGTCGTGAATGGCAACAGCGTAGCAGTTAAGGCTTACTGCGCTTGCTACTGTGCTGCAAGTGGTATCTAACTGATTACCATTCATACAGCCCGCATAGCCGTGACTTTGGAGCCAGCTTACAAATACAGGGTCGGGTATGGTTGCGTATTGGGCCCTGCAAGTATTAAAAGTTGCAAATGCAATCAATAAAATGGTGATGTAGCTCTTTTTCATGCTTTCGTTTAATGCTTTCTTAAAATCAATCTTATTCTTTCCACTACTGCACTACCAGTTTTTTCACCATCTCTCCTACCCCATCTTCACTCACCTTCACCAAATAAATTCCTTTAGCCAAGGTGCCGGTAGAGAGATTGAAACGGCCGGTTGTTATCTGCCCGGTTAAAATAACCCTACCCACAGCATCAGTCAACTGAAGGTGGCTACCAATTAAATCGGCGCTAATACTTATAGTGGTATAATCTTTTGCGGGATTAGGATAGAGGTTAAACATTAAGGAGCTGATAACCGGAGCCGGCGCAATACCGGTTGGTAAAGCCACTGTATTTGAGGTGGTATTGGTAACTACGGCACTGTTTAAATCGAAGTAAATATTGGCGGTATTATGTATTTGCGTGCCGATGGGTAAATCGCTTTTCATCTTTATTTTGTACTGCACGTAACCGCGGCTGGCACTATCGCTGGTGGCGCTATCGGCCAAGTTGATATTTGGAAAATTAAATACCACCACATTGCCAAACAACTGTGTAAGGTTTTTGGCGCTATAACCCAGTAACTGAAATGTTGAAGGATCGAGGCTGTTCTCCAAAGTATCGGTTACACGAACATTAACGGCAGCGGCGCTACCGGTGTTTTGAAAACGAATGGTGTATGTAAGCCACTGCCCGGTGTCAACCTTTCCGGCAGGCGATACTTCTTTTTCGTTAGGGTCGAGGGCGTTTACAATGGTAAAGCAAAAGTAACCGGTGTTATTGGCCATGTTGTAATCGCCGGTAAGTGGTGTTACGTTAACTGTAAAACATGCCTGTGTGCCTGCCGTGGCGGTGCTATCCACATAAAATAAAGTATTAAAAGCAGTGCGGTCATCAACTACTCCAAAATCGGGTATGTCCCAGGTTATAACATTGCCGTTTACGGATGTTGGGGTAAGTGCACCGGGCGCAACACCGGTATAGGTAACCTCGCCGGTATAGGTTAGTACTACCTGGCCGCTGATACCGGCCGCACAATGGGCCCCGTACAAATCGCTTATATCGCCGGCGGCAGTAAATAATGCAAATGGAGTAGCCGGCCTGGGGATTACCCAACTATTGACAATACAGTGAACGCCCAAATCAAAACCCGCGGTGCGGCATTGCATAGCAAAATTATTAGCGGTTGAAAACGAATCGGTACCGGTAACGGTTGAGGCAATATAACCGGATGAAGGGCATGTTAGCCTGAATGGCACATTTGATGTATCGAGTGTTATGAGGTAATTGGTATTGATATTGCCCAAAAAAGAGTAGTAGCCGCCATCGCTGCTATACACCTGTTGTTGCATGCCACCACTGGTTAAACTTATTTTTACATAGCCTTGCCCGGCATCGGCGCTATCAAACTGGCAATCGCCATTGCTATCGTAATATACCTGGCCGCTTATGTTCCAATAAACCCCACAGCCGGCGGTATTAAATATGCCGCAAAGCGGGTACGAGCCAAGCGAAGGATTGCTGCTGGTTATACTACCATAATCGGGCAGACAAGTAATAGCGGTACCGGTGAAAGTAAAATTAACTATCCGCTTTAGCTGGGGCAGACAGGTAAGGTTAGCATTTCCATCGCACCAAAAGTTGTACAAGCTATCGGGCAAAGTAGGTAGCGAGGTAAGCTGGTTATATGAGCATGTAAAATTTGTTACTGTGTTTGGTATTGGAGGAATGGCGGTTATATAGTTTGCTTCGCAAAATAAGTACTGCAGCGTAGGGGGCAATGTTGGCAGCCCGGTTAACTGATTACCGCTGCAATCAAGATAACTCATTAGAACAGGCAAGGTGGGTATAACAGTTAATTGGTTATAACGGGTATCGAGGTAGCTTAGCGATGCAGGCAGAGGAGGCAGCGCGGTAAGCTGATTAGCATAACAATTTAAATTTATTAATTGATTGTTCAGCGCCGGCAGGGATGTTAGTTGATTATTGTTGCAGGCAAGGCCCCTTAAATTGGATGGCAGGGTTGGCAGGCTAACTAAATTATTAACATCGCAATAGAGGGTAAATATACCATTGGGCAAGGCCGGAAGCGTGGAAAGTGCGTTGGAGCCGCAATCGAGTAATTGTAATGGCGCCGGAAGTGCGGGAAGTGAAGTTAACTGGTTAAAAGCGCATTGAAACTGGCTGAGCGAATCGCCCAAAGGTGGCAGGCTGATAAGTTTGTTATATGCGCAATTAAAAAAATTAAGCTTGGTTGGCAAGGCAGGGATATTGTATAATGAATCGTTTGAGCACTCAAGATACACGAGGTTCTTAAAATACTGAACGCCGGTAAGGTCGCGGATGTGCAGATTTCCTACCAATAGAGTGTCGGTATTAAGCACCAGGGCACAGGTGGTATCTAATTGATTGCCTGACATGCAACCACTAAAGCCATGGCCGGTGAGCCAGTTAATAAAAACGGTATCGGGTAGGGTTACATACTGCGATTTGACAGTTTGCGTCAGCAATAAGCAAGCTAAAATCGTTATGGCGCCTTTGGCCTTTTTGAGCATAATTTTTTGCATAAGTGCTGTTTTAAAAATGAACAACCTGACCTCTATAGAATTTCACGATACAAACATCTGCATTAGTTATCCGGTAAAAAAGTACATTATTATGGGTTAATACGGAA
>Ga0206832_10014_pt2 | contig 45304 bp, 59 predicted proteins | sample Alteio_BWOrgCont_74_FD_152896 | JGI IMG/M metagenome (GOLD analysis project Ga0206832, IMG submission 152896) | Enriched cells from forest soil in Barre Woods Harvard Forest LTER site, Petersham, Massachusetts, United States -... | ecosystem: Environmental > Terrestrial > Soil > Temperate forest >... | reverse complement strand
CTAGCGCGGATCGGCTGGATCGGTCTCTGGGCTGTTACCCGTCGCATCGACGCACTTTTCGGCTGGATCTACGAGAGCCGGCGGGAGTGGACTGCGGGATCGAGTTTTGCCAGCATGAAGAGCAGCCCCCCTTTACCGACGAACCATAGCGTTAAAGGCGCATCGATGCTACCCGCAGCGCGTGATGGGCGGCAGTCAACAAAACCTTGGTTTTCGCGATTTCTGGAAGACCGGGTGGCTGGGCGCTCGGCGTTTAGTGCGGTACTTTTGCGCCTTTGCGCAATGCGTTTCGGATCGCACGCAGGAGAGTGTTTTCATCAAATGGCTTGAAGAGGCTAGCGGCCGGTTCAGCTCGACGCATGATTTGTCTCGTCGCCGCGTCGTCGTGGGCGCTCATCAAAATCAGCGGGAGGTCCCGTTTGGACGCGGCCAAATTCCGATAGAGTTCAATCCCGCACATTTCCGGCATGTAGACGTCTGCCAGCAGACATGCGTTATCAGTTGGGAACTCGGAGGTCAGCAACTCTTTCGCGCTCTGAAAGACCTGGACGTCGAAGCCCAAGATCTGCAACTGACGTCCAAGGGCGCGGCGGATAAACGCGTCGTCATCTACCACGATTACTGTGGCCCGCAATTTTATCGGCAACTATCCGTACCGGCTCCGCGAAAGAACTTCGGCAAATCGTCCGCATCATCGAGTGCCAGTACATAGTGCGTCTCCCGTGGCCATTCGGCCATTGTACCAAAGTACAATATCTCTCCTCAGCGAAAATTATAAATCTGTCTCGTGCATGATCGGAGTTCGCGTTTCCGTGGTACTTGAGCTATTCGAGCACTCGCAAAGCCGGTGGTCGACACAGGCTCGCCGTGCCATAGCGGCAATTAACAGAAGGGCATCAGAGGTAGAAATGATTCTCAGGCAGAGAGTTACGAAGTACGCGACAGGTTTGCTGTCCTTAATGATCGCTGGAGTTTTGCTACCGGGATGTTCTCAATCTTCCGCACCCGAGACCAATCAAATCCAGCAGGCACAGACCGCGAATCCCGCACCTCCGCCGTCTGGTCCAATTCAGGGCGAGAATCCTGCTGCGCCGCTGGTTCAACCGCCTTCGGGAGTGGCAACTACCGGTCAATTCGAACAACCGCCGATTGTGGACATCAGCGAGTTTCTATCGCCAGGCATGCAAGCCGGACCCGGCTATCAAGTCGGGCAACAGGTGATGACCAACGGCGCGATGGGCCAGTACACCATCACCGCCGACGCAGCAGTGTTCAAGGATGACGCGGGCACCTACCAGATTGAGAGCCTCGACCTGCTCAAGATTCGACTGTCCGAGGTACCCGCGATCGCGCAACTGGAAAACATGAGTGCGACTGGAGCGTTCACCAAGGAGCTTGCCCAAAGCGCGGAGCGCCCGGTCGAGGACGCTGCACACATGGTGCTACACCCGATGGATACGGTGACCGGGCTACCCAGCGGGATCGGGCAATTTTTTGGGCGCGTGGAACTCGGAGCGCAAACAGTGTACTCGACGGCGACGAATTCCTCCGAAAGTGGAGGGCAGCGCGCCGAACAAACCGCGAGTGAAGCCGGCGGCATCACGGCTAACGCTCTAGGTTATGACCAAGTGCGTCGGTCCTTAGCGAGGAAGCTGCACGTCGATCCCTATAGTTCCGATCCGATTCTTACGAAGCTTCTGAATCACATGGCTTGGGTTCTGTTCTCTGCCCGCGTTATGGTCGACACCGCGGTCAGCGTAGCGGTGCCGGGCTCGATGCTCATCACGGGCGTGGAGTTCACCGACGACCTGGTCTATCAGACCCCGAAGGGTGACCTCATTCTCCTGGTCGCTAGGAAGCTTAAGAAAATGGGCCTCTCGGATGCGGAAATCTCCGCCTTCAGCCACAATTCCGCGATTCCGCTGAGTCTGCAGGTAACCGCGGTTCACGATCTTGAAGCCCTTGGAAAAATTCCGGGGCGACGCGCAGTCGTGGACGCTCTCGGCGGCGTGATAACGGAATACCAGGCGCGGTTTCTCGTGACGTCGCTGCAAATGCTCGCGACATGGAGCCAGGAGCAGAGTCCAATTACCGGGATTAAGGTTCCCGGAGTGATCATTGCGCGCGATCAGAATCACACCGTGATAATGCCTGCGCCGGTCGACTACATCTCGTGGACGCCGCGTATCGCAGGTTTCGCGACCGATCCAAATCTGCTCGCAATGCAGAACCGCGTGCTTTGGACCACTGGCAAGATGACCCCGCTCGCGCGCCAACAGTTGGGGGCCAACGGCTGGACAGTGCGGGAAGGTTCGCAATTCTAGCGTTTGGATTCTCGACGATGTCTCCGGGTTGAAGGCTCGTCCGAAAGCCACTCACTCGAACTCAAAACTCAGAAGAGTGAAAGGAATAAAAGAAATGAGACACAAAAACAGACGCTTGAAGCTCGCGATTGGCCTACTGTCCGTCACGTCGACTGGATGGCTACTGGCTGGTTGCTCACAGACCGCGGCGCCGTCGCCCAGCATTATCCAACGCGTGCAGGGAGAGACGCCAGCGCCTCCGCCGGCCAGCGGTTTTCTCGGCAATGACTATTCTTTGCTCACGCCGCCGGCTGAGGGGTCCGACCAGAAAGCGATGCTCCGATACGTTAATTCGAATGTCAACTGGAGTAGTTATACTCAGATCATGATTGCCCCGGTTACCTTTTGGGCCGCTGACGACTCAAAAATATCCGCCGCTGATCAACAGGCTTTGTGCAATTACGCGTACAACGAATTTGTCAAAGTTCTTCATAAGAACTTCCTCCTTACGAATCAACCTGGCCCCGGTGTGATCAAGCTCTCTGCTGCCTTGACCGACGCCACCTCAGCCGTCCCCGGTCTACGCAGTATTTCCGTTGTGGTGCCGCAGGCCCGTGCGCTCAGCGCGATAAAGATGCTGGCCACGGGTTCATACGCATTCGTGGGTTCGGCGCAAGGCGCACTCAAGTTGAACGATTCCGTATCGGGACAGTTGTTAGCAGCCGCCGTCGACGAGCGATTGGGCGGAACCTCTATTAAGAACATTGATGTGTTCAAATGGGGCGATGCCGAAAACGCCATCGACTACTGGGCAAACTTGACTGATCAACGCCTCGGGACGTTCGGTGTACAGAGCAGCGCGGCGGCGTCCGCCAACTAAAGGCTGAAACCCCGATCAAGGAAAGAGTGATCTCCATGGGTTGGCTAACAGGGAGGGAGAAATCGCTGTGCGAACGTTTTTGCCCGTGATGCTTGGCCTTCTGCTGTTGGCCACAGGGTTCGCTCGCGCCCAGGGTGTCGTGCTGCCGCTATCGCCGGAGGACCAGCAAAATATAGTCACTCAGCTTGGGCCGGGCGTCGTCAGTAAAGCGTTGCCAAGCGACCCCATCGGGGACCCGTCAGTCATCTTTCCACTTCGAGACAAGGCCATGACCTATCAGGTCATGGCCGGTCCTCACGCCGGAAACACGCAGACCCTAGGGATCGCGAAGACCAGACGTCCCGTTCGTGCCTAAGGCCATGCAGCCGGGCGAGACGCGATCGTACTCGCAGCAGGTCTCGGTGAACTATCTCGACGCATCCGATCAGAAATACTCCGGTTCTCTCAATGGCGCCTACACGTACGTTGGTAGCTACCAAGTGACAGTTCCGGCCGGAACATTCCAGGCGGTCCTGTTTCGTGTGAAGTGCGAGGGCAAGGTCGGTCCGGCTCATACGCATAACACCGCCTACAACTTCTTTGCACCCGGAGTCGGCATGGTTGCGATGATCTTGGAGGAGGACGTAACGGCTTTCTGGCTATTCAACATCGATAGCACTACAAAGGCAAGGTGCTGGTGTCGAAATGAAATGCTCCAGTGTAGCGAAGCTAGGACGTCGTCGTTGCCTAAGAAATGCGATGTCTGACAGCAAGTCTGAAATCTGCGGTCTGGTCTGCTCCTGTAATTACCGCAGGAAGTATTTCGATTCGGTTCAACGTCGTTTGCGTGATGTTCAACGGTCGCAACCCGGGTGCGAAGGTATGAGGACCAAACGGTTCATTCGTCGCAACGTATCAATGTGGGCGGTATTCACAGTAGTTTGGTTATTGACTGCCAGCACCGTGCGCGCCCAGCAAATCAACGGTGTACCAGGTTCGCCAGCGCGGCCGTGACGCTTGACGGGAACCAACTCCCGCCACTACCGATGCCGTTTGGCGGTGTCATCAAACAAAGCTACCTGGACTCGACGCCATACTGGCCGCCTCGAGTGGTGCCGCCCACGGGTGCGTCAAACATCCTCCTGATCATGACCGACGACCAGGTCGACGGCGTTTCGAGAACCTTCGGCAGCGTTATACCGACGCCCGCGCTGGACCGCATCGCCAAGGCGGGGTTGCGTTATACCCAGTTTCATTCCACGGCGCTGTGCTCGCCAACGCGGGCGGCGCTGATCACCGGCCGCAACCATCACTCGGTGGGCTACGGCGTGATCGCTGAGTTATCCACGGGTTACCCGGGCTATGACTCCATCATCGGTCCGGAGAACGCCACCATCGGTACAATCCTTCGGGACAATGGGTACTCCACTTCGTGGTTTGGCACCACAACATGCCGAGCTTTCAATACAGCGCTGCTGGGCCTTTTGACCAATGGCCGGTCGGAATGGGATTTCAGTATTTCTACGGGTTCACGGGCGGCGAGACCGACCAATGGACGCCTACCTTTTTCGCAATACGACTCCCGTGTTTCCGTGGATTGGCAGGCCGGGATACAATCTCACCACCGACCTGGCGGGCGACGCTATCGAGCATATGCGCTAATTGAACGTGGCCGCCCCTGATAAGCCGTTCTTCATTTATTACATGCCCGGTGGCACCCACTCGCCGCACCAGCCGACCAAGGAATGGATCGATAAGTTCAAAGGATCCAGGCTGTCACTGGGCGTTTGGATTAACCCGAGCAGGAGAAATAAATGAACTAGGTGTATTTACCTATTGGCTTTGGTGTCCGCAGTGCTGGGCTCAGGGAGCGTAGCCCGCGCGCAGCCATACCCAATCATGGACGAGATCGCCAACAAGGTAACACAGAAATACCGGAATTCGTCGTGCGAGCAGTTGTGGCAGCGGCGGAACGAGCCACATTCACCGAGGGAACAGCAAGCGATACAGTTAATGATCGTTCGAATGCCTTCGCTAATCGCACGTCATCGTTCTCTTGATAGCGGCATGCAGTGCCCGCAGTCAGAGCCTCGCTGCCAATTCTGCTGTTGCTGAATCCGAGGAAGATCAATTGGCGGACGAAATCGACGACCCAACTGCGATTCTAACACAGTTGAAATTTCAGGATCTCTACACGCCCCGAAACTTTCAGACGACGGCACAGACTAATACTTTTCAAATCCGTCCGGTTATACCGGTAGAGCCAATCGCATTTATGCCCTTCAAGCAAATCATTCGCCCGACGTTCAGTGTTCAAACCTTGGCCACGTCATCCGGCAGTTCGACCGCAACCCAGTTCACCGATATGGAGCTGTTCGATTTATTCTTAACCAACTGGCCAGATCCGAAGGTGACGAGCTTCGGCTGGGGCATCGGGCCCACGTTTGTATTCCCCACCGGGAGAGTTCCCCAGGCGGGCAAGCATGCGTGGCAAGTCGGTCCCGCGGCGGCTGCCGTTTATCGGGGCATTCCACACTTGATGATAGGTTTCCTGTTCCAGGACCCGATCTCGTTTGCGTATACCAATTCCTCGGCGACTCCCTAAAGCCAGATGGAGTTCCAGCCCCTGATCTCATACACCATTGGCCATGGATGGTGCGTGAAGTCTGCCGACTCGACGTGGACGGTTAACTGGCACCAAGGTAGCTCGACCACGATTCCACTCAGTCTGGGCTTCGGACGTGTTTGGAAGTTCGCTGGGCCTGAACTCAACACCTGGGTTTCGGGCGAATGGATGGCGTACCGCCAATACACAAACATTACGCCGATGTATACCGTCCGATTTGGTGTGACGCTGCTATTCCCTAATTTTCAGCTCTAGCGAGATGGTGATGAAAAGGCCGAATCACCAATTTAGCTTGTTTTGATCAAGGGCGAGCGGTGAGTATTCAACTAAGTATAGTACGCCTTAATTTCCCTGGGAATAGTTTCCGCCAGGCGTGCGCTTTCGCGGTTGAAGAGCAGCATCAGGGGTGGTCGGTGACTGTTGGTTTATGATTAACTGAATCGCACGCGATGACGCTGCGCGCTATTGTACGTCGGTACAATAGCCGAGCTCCAAGTACGCGAGCCAGAATCTGCTGACATCCGACGCAACCAGCGGCGGTCTAGCATACGGCGCAGCGTAGTCTGGTCATTTGTTGTGTGCAATTTACGAACGCGATTTCCTGAGCGGCAGGAGCGGTAATGGGCGAGGATATGTCTGAGCGGTTGCGAGGAGTTTATCCGCTACCCTTTCGCCCCAGGCGGTTCCCACGTGCCTAGCCAGACGTACAACGAGCCGGTCGCCGACGCGATGCTCGTTGTGTGCCCGCACTGCGACCTCTTGCAGCGGCTGCCTGAGCTTGCGCCGGGGGCTTCGGCGCGCTGCCCGCGCTGCAACAAGGAACTATGGCGCCGCAGGGAAGACTCACTCAATCGGACGTTAGCATTCACGGTGGCTGCGGCGGTGCTTTACATAATCGCCAATTCCGTCCCTATGCTCGGCCTCACGATCGTCGGACGCGCGGCCTCCACTACCGTGCTCGGGGGCGTCGAGACGCTCTGGCAGGATGGGCAGGAGATTGTCGCGGTGCTGGTGCTGTTCACTGTGGTCATCGCACCGGCCCTGCAAATCGGCTTGATGCTTTCGATCGTGCTTGGGGCCCTGCGCAAATCGGCGCCAAAGTGGGTGGGGACGCTGCTGCGCCATCACCCGGCGACAAGGACCTGGAGCATGATCGAAGTGATGATGCTCGGGGTTCTGATTGCGCTCGTCAAGATCGCCGATTACGCGACAGTGATTCCCGGAATGGCGTTGTTTGTACTTGGGGCGTTGGTCTTCGTGCTCGCCGCGATGCAAGCGAGTTTCGACCCACGGGAGGTCTGGGAGAAGATCGAGTGGGCTGAAGACGGAGTCCGGCATCCGATGGACGACGGTCGGACGCCCAAGGGGCCGTCGTCGTGAGTTCGACCGCGCCAACGGCGACGCACCCAACCGCGATGCTGGAGGGATTGCATGGGTGCGAGGTCTGCGGGCTGATCTCGCGGCCCACGCCGGGTGCGGACGAAGGGCGTTGCCCCCGCTGCGATGAGGAATTGACCTTTCGCAAACGCGCAAGCATCCAGCGCACCTGGGCCTATCTGATCGCAGCGGCGGTCTGTTACATCCCCGCCAACCTGCTTCCAGTGCTGACGACGACCACCGCCACCGGCACCGACTCCGACACCATCTTGCAAGGCGTAGTGCTCCTGTGGTCGCCGACTGGATGGCCCCTGTCGTTGATTGTTCTCGTCGCCAGCATCATGATCCCGAGTGCAAAGATCCTGGCGCTGGCCTACCTGCTGGTCACTTCGCAACGGGGCTCGATCCGGAATAACCATCAACGCATCCGGCTCTATCGGATGGTCGACTTCATCGGGCGTTGGTCGATGGTTGACGTGTTCGTTGACACGTTCACGGCGGCGTTGATTCAGCTGCAGCCTTTGATGGCGGTGTCACCGGCGCCCGGATTGCTGTTTTTCGCGGGAGTGGTGGTGCTGACGATGCTGGCGGTGGAGTCGTTTGACCCGCGTTTGATCTGGGATGGGGCGAGTATGAAAGAGGTACAAGATGGCTGAAGGCGGGCGGCCACTGCCGCCGGTACCGGAATCGCGGGGGCTGCCGAAGAGCCGGACGCGGCTGTCGCTGGTATGGTTCATCCCGATCGTGGCGGCGCTGGTGGGGGTGTGGGTGGCGGTGACGCGGATCATGAGCGCGGGGCCGGTGATCACGCTGGTGTTCCAGTCGGCGGAGGGGCTCGAGGCGGGCAAGACCAAGGTCCACTACAACGGCGTCGATATCGGGACGGTGACGGCGGTCCGGCTGTCGGAGGACCATCAGCGGGTGATCCTCAGGGTGCAGATGGTGCCGAAGACCGAGGAGTTTCTCGCCGCGGACAGCAAGTTCTGGGTGGTGCGGCCGCGGATTTCGGGGGCCAACGTGACGGGGCTGGGCACGCTGATTTCGGGGGCCTACATCGGCTTGGAAATTGGCACGTCGAAGGAGCGCCGGCGCGACTTCGTGGGGCTCGAAACGCCGCCGGTAGTAACCGGCGAGGTTCCCGGGCGGCTGTTCGTACTGAAGACCCCGGACCTGGGTTCGCTCGATGACGGCACGCCGGTGTTCTTCCGGCGGCTGCAGGTCGGCGAGGTGGCGTCGTATGCGCTGGACCCGGACGGCAAGTTGTTGACGGTGAAGGTGTTCGTGCGGGCGCCCTACGACCAGTACGTCAACCCGAACACGCGGTTCTGGCATGCCAGCGGCGTCGACGTGTCGCTCTCGGCGAGCGGGCTCAAGGTGCAGACCCAGTCGGTGTTGTCGATCCTGATCGGCGGGATTGCGTTCGAGACCGACGCGACCCTGCCGCTATTGCCGCCGGCCGACGCCGAGAGCGTCTTCACGCTGTTCAGCGACCGGACCGAGGCATTCAAGCCGGCCCCGCAAAATCCGCAGACCTACCAGCTGATCTTCAACGAATCGGTGCGCGGGCTGACGGCCGGCGCGCCGGTGGAGTTTCGCGGCATCCCGATCGGCGAGGTGGTGGACGTGCGCGCGCAGATCGACTTGCAGACCTTCCAGTTTTCGGTGCCGGTGACGATCCATCTGGACCCGCGGCGGCTCGGGGTCAAGGTGCTGGGGACGTCGGCGGGGGTGAATCTCGAGACCATGCGCCGCCGGCTGATCGATTCGCTGGTGACGCACGGGGTGCGCGCACAACTGCGGACGGGGAATCTGCTGACCGGAGCGGTGTACGTGGCGTTCGACGTTTTCCCGGGCGCGGCACCGGCGACCGTGGACTGGTCGCAGCGGCCGGTGCAACTGCCGACCGTGCCGGGGCAGCTCGAGCAGACCGAGGCGAGCATCAACAACATCATCAAGAAGCTCGACAAGCTGCCCTTGCAGCAGATCGGCGACAACCTGCAGCAGGCGCTCGGCGACCTCGACCTGACACTGGTGAGCGCGCACGGCACGCTGACCGCGGCCCAGGGCACGCTCGGCAACACCAGCACTCTGACGGCGCCGAACTCCGCGCAGGTCCAGCAACTCGACGCCACGCTGCAGGAGGTGCGCGGCGCGGCGCGGTCGGTGCGGGTGCTGGCGGACTATCTCGAGCGCCATCCGGAGGCGCTCATTCGCGGCAAAAAGGGGGGGCCGAGGTGATGGCGGGTCGCATAGCGCGTCTGATCTCAATCGCGATTGTCATGGTGGCGGTGTGTGGATGCGCCACCACGCCGGCGCGGTTCTACACGCTGGAGGCCACGGCGACCCCGGACGGCACGCCGGCCGCGCATACCGCGGTCATGGTCGGCCCGGTTTCAATTCCGGCGGCGGTCGATCAGCCGGAGTTCGTGGTGCAGGTCGCGTCCAACCGCGTCGAGCTCGACGAATTCAACCGCTGGGCCGCACCGCTGAGCGACAGCATCGCGCGCGCGGTGGCCGGCGACCTGGCGGTGCTGCTCGGCACTCCCGACGTGGCGACGGCGCCGATGGCGAACTTCAACCCGGCTTACACGGTCACCATTGATGTCCAGCGCTTCGAGTCGACGCGCAACCAGGCGACGCTGCTCGAGGCGGTGTGGACGGTGCGCCAGACCGCCGGCGGCACCACGCGCTCGGGCCGCACGGTCGCGCGCGAGGCCACCGGCGGCGACGGCTTCGACGCGCTCGCCGCTGCCCACAGCCGCGCCCTGGCCCAGATGAGCGCCGACCTCGCCACCGCCATCCGCACCCTCGCCCGCTCCCAGCCATAGCGCCAAGGGAACACAACTATGCCAATCGACAACAGCATCGCGAGCAAACCGCACAGTGCTATCGGCCACCGTCTTCATTCGCACCGACACACCGCTCTCCTGATCGCGATCATCGCATTGTTGGGGGCGCGTCCTCTGATCGGCGAATCGAGCGTCGCCACGGCTGTCTTCAGCGTCGCCATCACGCTGGTGCTCGTTATCGCGCTATACACCATACAAGTCGACGAATTAGTCGGCGATCGAGAACGTTTACTACATCATCGAAAACACCGCGGTGCCCTGGGATGGATGCTCGCGATCATCGCAATTGCTTTTCGTTTGGGTGATATCTTTTCCCCGAGCCATCAACTAGTGACCGCGAGTTCAATTGCATTGTTGTTCTTTTTTCTGTTCGTCGCAATTACTGAATTGCGCGGCGTCCTGAAACATAAAATAGTCACTCGCGAAACCATCAGCATGTCGATTTCGATTTACCTGTTGCTCGGACTGACATGGGGTTTTTTATTTATCGTGCTATTTGATTTTCAACCTCGCGCCTTTAGTTTTGGGGGTGCCGCCCCGTCCGAACAGCAGGTGACACCGGTTCTCGTTTATTTCAGCCTGACCACTCTGGCGACCGTCGGTTACGGTGATATCACCCCGCTGACCATGCAGGCTCGCTATGCGGCAGTTTCCGAAGGTATCGCCGGTCAGTTCTATCTGGCGATTCTGGTCGCGCGTCTGGTGAGCATGCAGATGAGTCAGTCTGCAAGCCAATCTGCGAACCCCGAAACTCGCGACCGCGACAATAATCAGTCAGACAGCGAAGACTGACGAGGTCGAGATTTACTCAGTCGCGTTACTTCTAAAGTTTGTTCGGTGCGCGGTGCCAAGCTCGAACCGGAGATTTACGAATTAAGAGTAACGGTTACCAAACTCAGATGGCCGGTCCCCTCGCTGGTCTGCAAGCTCGATCGGCGTCAGCAGCTCCCAACCTTGAGTGCGGGCGAACGTGATCGTCGTCATGGCGTAGGCCTCGATGATCTGCGCACGCATCCGCACAATAATTCCGCCAACAAATCTATCTCAATCCAACCCCTCTGGCACTTTTACAACAAAAACCTGTACCGGTCCGCCGATCGCGCGAGCCACATGTCCCTTGCCTGTCAGGTCGTCAGGGAAAAATTGTTCCCCCGCCGACCAGCGTCGAGTTTGATTGTCGCTTGTTTCAACTTCCAGCACTCCAGAGAGAATCGTCACGATCTGGCGCGCGAGTGCTGGATGCCAAGTGAACTCTGCGCCGGCCGCCATCTCATTATACTGTACGGATGGTGACGCGTACGCTTTCGACAACCTGACCTCGGTGCCCTCCAGAATCAGTTGTTCATTGAATGGAACTTCAAGCTCTCCAAACCGCGACTCTCCACTTAGCATAAATGCGAGTGATCTTCATCGAGAACTCCCAACTTCACGGAACCCACTCTCTGAAGCTAAGTGAGCCGGCATACCCTATTTGATTTGCTTTGCGGTACTCGAAACGCGATGCTTGTATTCGCCGTTGCGACTCGTAACCAAAAAAGGATTGATTGCACCCCTGAGTGTCGTCTTACCTGTCTGAGAGAAACGACGCCCAGCACTTATGTCCGCGCATCCCGCAGCAATAGGCATCATTTTCCAAGTTTCGGTGGTGGGCCGTTCCGGGCTCGAACCGGAGACCCGCTGATTAAGAGTAATATTCTGGACATGAATGACGCCATGTGATGACCAACAAACCCAATAGAAAAGTGCTCTTTTTGCATTGCGGCTTGGGGTCGTTTGGGTTCGGTTGGGAACCGTAGCGCTGCAAAACCGCTGCAATCCGCTACGCTGCTCGCACTGGCAGCACGGCCACTTTGGGCGCGTCGTTCTGGCGGAGATTGATGTACTCGTCGAGGCGCGCGCTCGCAGCCGCAAGATCCGACTCGCTCGTCACGTTGTACCGATCGAAGACGCTACGGGTTTTGTGCCCCGTTAGTCGCTTCGCTACGATCTCGGGAGTGCCCGACCTGACCAGATTGCGGATGCAGGATCGACGCATGTCGTGGATAAGTATCTTGCCGAGTCCTGTGGCCTTGAGCGCGTTGCGCCACGCTTTCCTGAAATCTCCTATCGGGCCGCCGCCGCCTTGGAAAAGATAGGGGCAATCAAGGCGCCGGTGGTCGAGGGCCCGCCTGATCATGGTGAGTAGCTCACCCTGTAGAGGTAGCGTCCGGGGTTCCGCGTTTTTGGAACGTTCGGGCCGGAGCCGAATTGCGAAGCCAGCAATGTCCACGTCGCGCCATTCCAAGGTCTGCATTTCGGATTTTCTCCACCCGCTCAGGTACAAGAATCTGACCGGGTCTTGCAGATAGGCGGGTAGGGCATCGTGCAGGCGCGCAAAGTCCGCCGGTTCGAGGAAACCTTGCCGCGGACTCGCCTCGCGGAGCATCGGAACGTGCGGCGCGCGGCCGAGCCGCTCGGCTTGGGTCATAAGCCTGAAGGCTCTCTTGAGCGCCGCCAGCTCCCTGTTGATCGACCCGTTGGCCGCGCCCTCCTTCTGACGCTCACACGTGAACGCCCGAATGCGATCCGTCGTGATGTCGAGAGCGCGATCTGTGCCGAAATATGCGCGCAGGTGCTGCATCGAGAGCCGAGCGCCACGGATAGAACGCTTGGCGTTGACCACGTAGTCCGTAATGAAGCCAGGTCCCCGAAGCTGACGCGCTCCTCGGCCGGGCCGACGAACTTGCCCGATGCCATCTCGCCCATGCGCTGTCGCAGCACGCGTTGGGCGATGCGCTGGCTGTCAGAATGCGTGCTTTCGTTATAAGCCTTGCCGTGGCGATAGTACTGGATCCAGTACGTCGTGCCACGCTTGTAGACGCTTCCCTGACCGTATTGCATGCTACACCTTCCCGCCGCCCTTGCGGGCTGCCCTTAGATACGCCGTCAACGCTGCTGCGACGATCACTTGCAACTGGCTGCCGGTCTTGGCCGCATGGATCTTCGCCGCACGGACCAGTTCCTCTGGCATTCGAACCGTGATCGTTTTCAACGTCTGCTTCTTCTTGGCTTCCATGCGTCAGCAGTGTAGCAGGGTTGCAGGATTAGCTGAAGCCCTGCGTCATTCAAAGCTTCTGGCGGTCTTCGCACGGATGAACTTTTCGATTCCCTTCAGGCTAAAGCGCACCTGCCCGACAGCGACGCCTACACGAAAGGGTAAATCCTTGCGCCGGTACAGAAAATCGCGTGTAACGCCCAATTTCGCCGCGGCCTCTTCGATAACCAGCAGCCTGTCACCGTCGATCGGCGCCGTGACATCCGTGACGGGATTGTCAGGGTCAAGAAGGGCGGTCGCCAACGCGCTCTCGACAGCCGCGACCTTCAGGAGCAGCGCCGCGATCACATTATGCGGTAGACAGGCCGCCCTTTTTGGATCGGCGGCGATCGCGTCTAGTGATGGCACGGTGTTCATTGCGTCCCATCCGGCCGACGAGGTAATACCTGGCTCCGGTGTTGTTTTAAGGTGCATCCGAGTTCCGCTTGTTACCAGAAAAGCTCAAACTCGCAGCTTCCGTCCGGCTTTTGGCTCCAGCTCATGTTCGAGAACTCGGACTTGAAGATGCGCGTGGCCGCGACCTTTTTGGCTTTTTCGTCGGCCCGGACACCGCCGTGCGCCTCAAGCGCACGACCGATGGCGTCGATCTCGTCTTGCCGGCAGACACCGCATTGTCGAGATGACCGCGCAAGATCGCGTGGCTCTTGGCCATGCTGTCCTTATCGCCGTCGTGCATCGCTTCGCCGAGGGAGGCGTGATGTGTCCCGGCCATCTTTATGTGATGGCCCATCTCGCTATTCGACTTGGAAACGTCTTGAAAATCCGAGGTGCCGTCCCAGCCCGGACGCCCTATCAGGGACGCGATATGCTTGCGCGCCATGTGGTGCTGCGCGACTGCGGCGCCGATCTCCTGGCCGGCGTTGGAGTGGTGCGCGCCAGCCATCTGCGTGAGCCCGAGGTTGTCCATCAGGCTGTCGAGGTGCTCTGAGGCCGCCGAGAGATGCTGATTGGCAGAGTTCGCGTGGTTGCGTGCGTGATCATCTGTTCCGAAGTCACTAATCACTGCATTTCCAATCGCTCCAAATAAAAAGCCCGCCACGGCTTTCGCCGGACGGGCTCGAGTGCTTCGATACCCTTCAGTTACTCAATCCTTCGTAGGGAATCAGACAGATGCAATACCCCCTCAGTTTTCCCATTACCAGTCAACCCGATCAACCGAAGCACGTTCTGATTGGTTTCCTTCAGGAGGTCCCGTGTTTCTTGGTTGAGCGCTCGGTTTTCGTTGTGCATCCGCAGATGGTCTTGGCGATCTTGCTCGCGCAGCTTCATCAGGTTGTCGATTTCCACATTATGCGGTTCAAGCATCAGCTCGTCGTGCGCCATATCCGCGAGCCTCGTTTCCTCCATCGCTCTCAACGCCGGACTCCGAGACTCCAACTGAACCAGGCTTCACCAAACCGGGCCGACTCCAGTAGATCTCTGATCTGTGCTGTCGGTATCTTCGAGTGTAGCGACAACCAATCGATCGAATGGTCCGATCGCTTATCGGCGCTCCAAAGCTGTCTCGCGTAGCCGCGCATCCACGCTCGCTCTGCCGCGATTCTGGCAGGCTCCAGCCGTCCATCTAGCGTTTCATCGGGCCTCACCAGACGACGTTTCTACGCGCCGGTGAAGGGACGGCCGAACCTCGCACCTGGTCGGTACTTCCGGTTGCTGCTTGGTCGGCTACTTTGAAGGGATCGACTCGGAACGCGGGATGGCCTGGCGCGCGAGCCACTCGTTGGCGGTGCGCAGTTTTCTGCGTTTGCCGGTCGAGGATCCGCCGCCGGATCATTCGACGATTTCCCGGACGCGGCGCGTGATCGACCTCGAGAGCCACCGCGCCGTCTTCACTTGGGTGCAGCAACGGCTGGTGGCGGCGGGCTTGCTCAGGGGCAAGACGGTCGCGATTGACGCCCTCTTCGGACGCGATCCCAGCTCATCCCGACAAACGGGCCCAGCTTTGGTCGCGCCGGGGGCCGGCTCCGTCGATAACCTGGCGGTGCAGAGAACGCCAGCATCTTCGCCACCGTCCGCGGGTCGATCCCAAAGCGCCGTGCTGCTTCCCGCTGACTGATTCCCTCTACGTAAACCGCTCGTCGTACCTGCGCGTATAGTTCCACCCGTTTCATCCCTCCGCCCACCTTTGCCGCTCCACGGCAAATGGGCCATTGCTGCCGGATTTTTACTCCGGCGCAACCGGTTTATCCGGCTGCTTCTGTGCTTTTCTCCGTTTGATCTCGCACCACTATTTGTTAATTGAGCGTAATGTCCCTGAAAGTTAGCGAATTATGAGAGCCGCGGTTTCGCAGTTGCCTGAACCGGCCGGCGCAGAGTCAACGGACCGAAGATAGTTTGACCGGAACCAAACAATCTTGCCGGCTAATCCGCCTTTTACCTAAAATTCGCGCGTCCGGTACAATATCGGACGGACTGCGATGACCAATCCGGCGATCTCGCAAAGGCGAATTTCCGTAGCTTAATCGCCATCGTGCTCGTGCTACTGACCACCGCAATGGGCTCCGCATTTCCGGCGAGGGCCTGGGCTACCCCCGCAGCTCCGGCGGATGATTTATTGCCGGGTACAGCCATCACCGATCAGAACTGGGGGAAATATCGAGCATTTATGTCCGAGGGTCTGATCGCTTTGTTCGAAGGAAGCCATTTCTGGCACATGCCAGCCGGGCTCAAGATCGAAACGGGCCCAACCATATCGATTCCGCTGCCAAAAGAATACCTCGCAGATACCGCCCGTTATTCCAGCCAGGTAGAGCTCACACCGACCCCCGAGGGCGGCTTTATTCCATCCGGCTACGTGTGGCGGGACTGCCTTTTCCGCATCCTCTCGAGGGAGACCCTGCCCTTATCGGCCAGCGGATCCTTTGGGATTCCTACTACCGCTATCAGCCCCGAGTACAATGGGCCCGACCTTTACTTATACACTCGACAGCTTCGGCAACATGACCCAGACCTCTGACGTAAAAACCGTATACTCGCAACTGGCGTTTCTGAGCGACGTCGGGTATCCGCAGACGGTGGCGGATTCCGCTGGTTACTACTTCGTCAAGTATAGCGAGCAAATCGCTCCCGAGCAGGGCAAATACTCCACTATTCTAGACCTGACTCCTGCGGATCCCCGGCTCGACGAACTGTACGAATATATTCCAACACTCCGAAAGTCGTTGAGGCTGTCGCAGGCCGCGCGCTGCGCACCAGTATTCGGCGGTGACTATCTAATCGACGACGAAAGGATGGACCACCAGGACTTCCGCAGTTGTACCGGATTGACTATCTCGGCCAAAAGAAAATTCTGGCGCTTGAACATTCCAATCCCGCCTCCTTTGATTCTCCCGGAAGGCCAGCGCAACTCGACAGCGAGTACTATTATCCAGGTGCGCTCGGCGTGCCTTTTCCGAAGCCTGCGATGGGGAAATGGGAATTGCGTGACAGTTAAGTAATTTCTCTGAGTCGACTCCCGAGCGCGGTCCGAGGTTACTGCTACTAGCGACGGGTGATGTACGTGGACAAGGAGAATTACTTCGGTGCGGGCGAGCTCGATCTGTATAATCCAGGCGTGTTTAAATCGCAGTTTGTCCTTCTATATCCGGTTGCGATTCCCAAGACTGCCGGTGTCGTGGTCGAACTTCTCTCGGGGCCTAACGTCGGATTTTTAGTCAATTTCACCAACAAGCACGTGACGGTATCTCCCGGCTTGAAGCCGTGCGTAAATTCAGATTGCGCGAGCGACAGATACCTCGATATTCGCAGATGCGCTAGTGTCCTGAGTCTAAAGTTCAGCGAATAAATAATCGCCGGCAATGATTGCGAATATTCGGCTTTCCTAAAAAATATATGTTGCGAATATCAAATTCAGGACACTAGCCTGGAGGCTCTGTTGAAAATCGTTCAATAATGAGAGACCTGTCACGTCAAAGGTGACAAAGGGCGCACGCATCAGGCGACGCGGGGATCGGATCTCCGCGACCAAGGGCAGCGCCGGGAGCTGCGTACTTGTTGCGACTGACAAAATTGCTGCCGGTTCTCATGATTGCCGCGGTCCTGGCTGCCAAGACTTCCCGGAGTTACGGACAGACCCCCGGCGAGCCGGGGGCTTTCTGCCGCTTCGCCAGCGATATTTTCGTCGGCGGTAACGAACCCATCCTCGATCTAAGCGGCTCCAACGAATGGTTCAGTGGGCTTTCAGTAAGCGGGTTTCTGCAGAACACTTCTGGGATGTGGGCGAACTCCTCGGCAGTGACGAATTTCGGCCGTCAAGCGGGGGAGCATCACGGCGCGAATTCCCTCGCCGTCGAGCGCGAACTTTCGCAATTCGATACGAATTACCTCCTTAACTCAGACAACCAGTTTTTCGTTCGCCTCTGGCTAGTCTACGAACCGCCATATCCTTGGGAAGCGCATAATATTGCGGGATCGAACCTGGTTTACAATCAAAGCCAGTCGCAAATATATAACCGGTACGATGTTCGCGATGTCTATTGGAAGACCACCGCGGGCCCACTTACATGGTTTGCGGGTCGTCAAATCGTCACTTGGGGGGAATCGATCGCTTTTCGCATAGGCGATGTAGTTAATCCACAGGACTTAAGCTGGAATTTCGGTTTCGCCAACCTCGAACAGTCTCGTATGCCCTTATGGATGCTTCATCCGATACTCAGTATTCCAAGCCTCGGCCCCCTCAACTCCAACTTTGTCGAGGGCATCTGGGCTCCGGCCTGGCAGCCGCTCTACACCGGGGTCAGTTATGCCGACCGAAGATACCATGGGCTCGACAGCGTGGCCGGCTCCGTCAACCTGTTGGCGCCGGGCGGCGGCCGCTTCGACCCTTATCCGTATCCGTTTTCGATACCCGCTCAGACCCCGGCCGGTCAGCAGGCAGCCTTTCCGCAGATACATAATTTGGTCAGCCCCTTTCAGAGCTATCGGCTACCGGCGGATAAGTGGGCCAATTCGACCGAAGGACTGCGCGTTCATACCATGGTACGAAACGCGGAGATCACCGCACTCTACTGGCACGCTCACCAATTGAATCCTACAAGCTTCGTCATTGGCGAAGCGCCTAGAGGACAAAATCTGCAGTTCCGGTATCCTGAATTCAACGACCTCGGCGTGACGATCAATCGACCGATTTATCTTGAGGGAAATGCTTTATCTTCGGTGCCGCTGGTACTGCGCAGCGAGGGCATTTGGCAGGACCGCACGCCGTTCAACACGATCAATCCGGCACGCTCCTCCGCGGTAGTCTATTCGAGTACGCTCAATACGTTGATGGCCTTGGATATCGACGACCTGGCCGTGCCATGGCTCAGTTCGACCGGCGGACTCACCACCAATCTGGAATGGAATAACTACACGATACTGAGTCCAAACAAGGATTTAGTCTATAGCGGTTACGCTCAACGTTGGCGGCATAATGAGGAAAATCTACTGTTCAACGCTAGCACCAGTTGGTGGTGGGGCGCGGTGGTTCCAACGGTCACTTCAATCTACAACCCGGACGGCAATACGTGGGAGCTATTTCCCAATATCGTTTTAAACCCGCCGTGGAGTAACAAGTATTCGCTGATGCTTCAGTATATCGGTATCTTTGGGAACGACCGATATAGTTCCTATGCGAGCGGCGTGTTCAAAGGCAAAAGCATCCTGTTGATGCAGTTTCAGTACAACTTCGAGCTGATTCGTGGCAATAGCTGAGCATACTTGAAGCCGCGTCTCAACATGACGAAGGGCGCCGACTCGAGGATGCCTGACAAACGACGGCAGCGAGACACCACTGGAGCGAAGGGTGACAAACTACTCTACAGCATCGTCGTCCCCGGACTCCGCCGGTGAGTTCACCACTCCTTGTCCGCGCTCATAATGAAGTCAGATGATCCCTACCCGCCGGTCAGCTCCATCAAGGTGGCGAGCACGTCGTAGGATTTGATTCTCAAACGCCATGATTGTGTGCGGGCTCTCCGTCATGTTGGCTGTGTGGCAGCAAGGTAGCTTCACATACTTTCAATACACACCACACCACTAAAGTGACTCTGTCTCGGCATAGTGCTTTGCAAGTCAGAGTTGACGGCCGGGTTGGTTAGGCTCCCCGCTATGTGGCATTCCTGGCTATCTGTTTTTTGGACTCCCCTCCGCCGATCTTGACGCGGCGTGAGATATCCCTTCGGCTGGAACGTCGAATTAAATAAATTTGCAGCGTCCCGTAACTTTTGCCCTCTTACTCGACAATTTCAACCAGCAGAGTGTCTCGCCAAGAAGAGACCTCCGCAGACGTTCCAACGCGCATCGGAGCAGGATCGCGAACGGCTCGCATGAATTGGAGGAGGACAAAGCAATGAGGACTAACATCGTTAAGGCATTGGTTGGTATTGGCGTGGTATTGATAGCGCTGGGAGTTGGACGGATTGCATTGCCGCCTCACGCGCTCGCCGCCGGCCTCTTCAATCCCTTTCTGCCCTTGCAGGTCTCGACGATTCCTTCGAACGGCGATCAGAATCCGTACGGGCTTGCATTCGTACCGTTCTTCTTTCCGTCGTCCAGCGCCCTCAGGCCCGGCCAGATTCTGGTCTCCAACTTCAACGATCAAACAACCCAGGGCCTTGGCACTACCATTATTTCGATCGACCCGAACAGCGGTCATACAGGGCTGTTCTTCCAGGGAGCTTCAGCGATCGGCTTTACCAATGCCTTAACTATAGCGCATGCGGGACTCGTTTTTGCGGGCTCGCTTCCAACTTCGGACGGTAAGCCTGAGCCAGGTCCCTTGTACGTCTTCGATCGGAATGGCGATATCGTGACTCAACTGGGCAGCAGCGCCCTAGTCGATGGGCCTTGGGGAATGGCCCTGAACGATCGCGGAACGACAGCACAACTCTTCATCTCGAATATATTTAACGGCTCGAACGGCTTCGATGGAACGATCACACGACTCGACGTCGTTTTGTCCTCTGGCTCAATCAATGTATTGAAGGCGACCACGATCGCTAGCGGCTATGCCTCCCACGCTGATACCGCGGGTGTGGTTGTCGGACCGGCAGGACTAGCGTACGACAGCAATCGCGACATTCTCTATGTTGCCGCCGAAGGAGACGACGCACTTTACGCGCTTAATGGCGCTGGGCGTGCGACCGGCAGTTTAGGCAAAGGACAATTGATTTATGGCGACCAGACTGTTTTGCATGGACCCCTCGGATTGCTCATCGCACCCAACGGCAATTTGATTACCGCGAACGCCGATCCAGCCGCGTTCCAGCCAGGTTCCGATACCAGTGAAATAATCGAAATCACCCGGACCGGCAGGTTGGTTAGAACATTCTCGATTGATCCCAATGCGGGCAGCGCCTTTGCGATCGCGATCGCCAATGAGGGGAGCGTTAACCAATTCGCATACGTTGATGATTTCGTTTCCAACTGCACGATCTGGAATCTGCCGTTCAGCGGATTGTTCTGACACGGAGCAAAAAGGCCACATTTGTCGGGGCGCCCACAGGAAGCGCCCTGGCCATGTATAAAGTCATTCAGAAAGGCCACGTATGGGCTTTCGATATGAATTACTCAGGTTTGTTCATCCTCGGTAGGGTTTGCATCCACGCGCAAGTACTCGTAGCCACTGTGAATGGTCTTGATAGTATCAGCCTTCATATGCGCCCGCTCAAACGGATCCCCGTCCACTCGCCGCTGACGCAAGTAATCTCAACTCGCGAGCCGTTCGCGCGGTGAGCGTACTTCGCTCGCCGTCTTTGATTTTGATTGACGAGAGCGCCATTAAGTAACATTTTTTCCTGTCCGATTTGTAACTTCTGACACTCACACCCACAAGATCTCATTAGTCACGCAACACGTCCTCTTCGGTCGAATGAGATTCCTGTGGCAGAAATGCCTTCTGAGGCACTTATGATCTCACGCCCCCGCAGATTCGCCAGCCTCTTCCTCACCGTGATCCCACTTATGTCGTTTGCGGCCGCAGCAGCCAGTGCCGCCAGTTCATCAACTAGCGACTTAGAACTAATTCAGAGACGGATCAACAAAATCGAAAGAAATGAAAACGCTGAGCGTGACCGGGTTAACACGGACGAGCAGGCAATTCGCCAATTAAAGCAGCAGTTGAGAGCAATAACCGCTCGCGACGCTGACTTGGTGAGCAAAGATCAGCACTTAGAGCTAAGCGATACCCAATTGAAGGCTCAGACCGAGCAGCAGATACAAGATGTTAAGGCACAAATCGCCAAGGGCGAATCCCCGTCCGAATTTGGTTCCGAGTTCGGGCGTTATCTAGGGTCGCATCAGTTCACCTGGAACGGGGCCGTCGCGGGTGATTTTATCTACGATCGCGGAAACAATACGAACACCTTCGCTCTTATCGCCCAACCACTCGTTATTTATCGGCTTAATGACTGGATATCGTTTGAGGCGGAGATTGAAGCTGCCTTTCCTCAGGGATCCGGCGCATCCTTCGATTTAGGCATAGGCATGTTCCAATTGTTTTTGAATGATTATGTTCAGATCAATGCAGGTCTTTTCGACCAGCCTTTCGGCGATTTTTATGAGGCTCAAAGTCCAGTCTGGGTGAACCGGTTCGTCACGGCGCCCCTGCTGTACGGTGCGGAGGCTATTATCCCTCCATCCGAACTGGGAGTGCAGTTTCGCGGCGGCTTACAATGGGGGTCGCTGGGCCAGGACTTTGATTACACCACATGGGTCGGGAATGGTCCGAGCTTCGATTCCTCCCTGCCTCAGCCTGTGGTTGGCCAAACTTTCAATCGCGTCAATAACATATCCTCAACGACGAACGGTAAAGCCTTTGGCACCAGACTTCGCTTCTATCCATTTCCGCTGGAAAGCAACTTGGGACGACTGGAGCTAGGAGCATCAACGTACGATGGCAAGTGGCAAAATGGCCTTTGGTTCAATTCATGGGGCGTGGACTACGCGTATCTCAACGGAAACCTACAAACGCGCGGCGAATACGTTCAGACCTATCGCCAAATGCCCGGCAAATCCTCGTCCGACAACCGGCAAGGCTGGTATGTTCAAATCGGCTATTTCCTACAGGGACTGCCACTGCCCCAGCTGCCCTTTGGTCTGGAAGACCAAATCCACAAGTTGGAACCCCTGGTTCGATATTCCGGAGTTAACCAGCGCGCAGTTGTAGCGGAAGAAATCTCGACGAGTCCCGTGGTGGGTTTTAGTGGTTCGCCGTCAATTTTTGCTCCACACGCTCGTGAAGTAGCACTGGGGCTCGACTATTGGATCGAGCCCTCGATCGTGTGGCAGACCGAGTTCGATCTGGAACTGCCCAGAGCTGGCGGCAACTTGCTCTCCTTTAATGGAGGAAATCAGGCAACTACACAGGGTATCGGAGCCACGCCGAACGATCGCGCCATTCTTACTCAATTCGCGATCGGGTTCTAACAATGCGTATCATCGTATGGACCACAATTTTGGTGCTGCTCTTAAGTGTGCGGCTGGTGGGCCTTGGATCGTCAGCGTTCGCTGCGGAGGGGTCCACGCCCGAAGAGAAGCAGCAGTTCGTTGAAGGAGCGAAGCTATGGCCAGTGTATTGCGCACAATGTCACAACGCGCGGCCTGGCTCCCAATTCTCACCCGCACAATGGAACGCGATCACCATGCATATGCGAACCCTGTCGAATATGCCCGCTAAAGACATGCGGGCGATCTTGACGTTTTTAAAGGAAGCACGTTAGAAGCAACCGATTTGCGTAGGTCGAACCAGCCACGGTCGAGCCGCGGTATTGGAGAGGAAGTAAAGGCAATGGAGATAGTGTTTAGAGGATTAAATCGTCGAACTACGCGGCGATCTCTGATCGCCCTGGTCGTTAGTGGAATTTGCGCCACGGCCCTGCTCTCAAAGATGGCTGCAGCAACCCAGACAGAAGTTGTTGTGAAGATGCTCGATATGCCGCCGGCTTTTCAACCGACTCGTGTGACGATAAAGGTCGGGCAGAGCGTCGAGTGGGAGAACGTTGGCAATGAAGTGCATCATGCAACTAATGATTCGTCCCTGGCTATCAAAGCCAAAGAAGTAACGAATCCTCCTGGAGCCGAGCCCTTCGACTCCGGCTTTCTTCGTCCTGGCGAGACTTTTACCCACACCTTCACCATTCCTGGCGAATACAGGTACGCGTGCGTGGTGCACGAAGCCAAGGGAATGGTTGGTACGATCGTGGTCGTCAAATGAATTTGGTCATGCGTGAAGACAAATCCAAGCAGTTGAATCAACGACCTTGCTTTGCCGGACGGGAACCATATATGCCCACTCGCGGTTGATGCATCGGATACCGCGCTTCATCGCATGTAGGCAGGCCTATCTTTGCCGCAATCTGACCAAACATGAGGAGAGATGATTGTTATGAAAACGACGCTGGAAAGAAGAACTCGAAAGGCCACGTTGGCGTTGGCTGTCGCTTTGCTCACGGCGGCGGTTACGTCCCAAGCACTGGCGGCGCAGACCTTCCTTTATACCCAGAGCAACCTGACCTCCAACTTGTCGAATCAGGCCGCGAACCAGGATACGAACTTGCAGAACGCGTGGGGCGTAACGCCACCACGAGACATGTGATCCCCGCTATCGTCGCGGTAACAACTTCGTTAGTCGGCCCGTCAGCGTCGAGCTAGAGATTTGCCAAATAGTCACGATTGAGCGTTCAGACTGTTTGTGAGGTTTGCGCCAGAGGGATGCCTCGACCTCAGTGACCGAGGCGATTGCGGAGATATTTGAGCCCTCATGGCGTTGGATGTGTTGGCTCCATGCTTCACAATCCATATCCAAATCGTCTGGAATAAACGTAACTGGGTGACTAACTCCATCTGGTTGGAGAGTGGCCGATAGCGAAGAACGTGGAACCGATCGATAAGTAGATTGAGATCGACGGCTCGGTAGAGCCGGCGTTACTATAAGAAACGTACCGTCAGGCGGTGGCTTGAGCGCCGGGGTCCAGGCGCAGACGCTTCCATTCTCGCGGCGTCAGCTCAAGGACCAGCCGCGCCGGATACGTCGAGACGCGCTCGATGACATCGCGCAAATACACGAACGGATTGATCTGCAGGTGCTTGCAGGTCTGCACCAGCGAACACAGAATGGCGGTGCGATGGGCGGCGGCTTCACTGCCCGCGAACAACCAGTTTTTACGGCCCAGCACGATCGGCCGGAGCGCCTGCTCAGCTCCGTTGTTGTCGATTTTGAGCCGTCCGTCTTCGGTGTAGCGCGTCAAGGCGACCCAGTTGCGCAACGCGTAGCCGATGGCTGCACCGAGCGGGCTCTTCGGTAAACAGAGGTACTAGGCGAAATCTAACGGCTCGCCGGCTCTTAGTTGGACCTGCTGCTGATACTAGCCCTGCCCCTTTTATCTCTCATAACGCGCGGTTATGTGCAGCATCGATTTTCTAGCGTCTTACTTTAAGCATAATCGATGACGCCTAGATCGACCGCAACCGGCAGGGGAGGGCGGTGTTCGCGCCTACGAACTCGTTGACCAATTCGTAATCGAGTTTGGTTCAAGCCGCAAATTGCTCAGGCGATAATTTACACCGATCGCTTGCAGACATTACCGTCAGCATCGCTTCGCAGATGGTAACCCGGCTGACTCACACCGGTATATTGGCGAACGACCTCGGTATGTCAGCTCAGTCACTCTACCTAGGCTAGGAACCATAGGGCGCCGAACGCGGGCGCCTGCGGGCTCTGAAGTCCTGCGAGCGTTAAGGATATCGGTGCAATCGGAAACGGTGTCTGGCGTTGACGAGAAGCTGTTAATGACGAATCGATCGGGGCGAGGAAGACAGTTTTCAGCGCCGGCCGCTATCCTTGCGCTGCTGGGGTTCCCGGTGACTAAAGCGGGTCTCCGGCACACCAGCGTAATCGTCTGGATTAAAGCGAGACGGTCGTCGCAACCGACAATTGTCCACTTTGCAGCGCTGGGCACGCCGGGATCAGATTCTTCGCTTTTTGGAGGAGATCGATCGTCGTGGTGCGGTCGCCAGCAGCCAACGCCCTTTTTGCGCCAATCAGCAAGGAATTGTAACGATCTACGCAGCATCCTGCGCTCGCTGGCTCGGCCACGGGATTGGAGGACGCTCGCGCAGGGATAGTCCGAGCGAGAGCTAGAGCTAATCCGGCCATTAAGATGACCGTGAGAACTGCAAGAATCGGCTTCATAGAGTACTGTAGGGCAATCTGGATGCCGGTTAAAGGTTCCGTGTTTTAGCCTGAAAACGTGAAGATTCTTATGGATCCTGAAGCCGTTTTAGCTGAAGCTTCGAGCACCTGCCTATTCGACGGTCAATTTTCATTGCTGCATCTCGCAGGCATCTGCACGATGTACCGATTTCAAGTGCGCAAGGCGTCGGTAAGATCAAGCCTACCCGATGAGGCCGCTCGCTCAGCCCACTTTCGTCGATGAAGACGATGGTGCGCCGCTCGCAGAGCGCTTTTTTTAAGCTGTGGCCAGCGCACTCGCTTCCAGTACCGGATCTTCTCTTCGTCGCGCTCCAGCGCCCGCCCGGTGGGCCGTTGGCAGCTCCAGCCGAGCTGGCGCAGGATGCGCCAGACGTGAGCTTCGTGATAGCGCACCCCGCATCGGTCTTCGATCAGCTCGCGCACCCGGCTCGTGGTCCACAGCCCGCTGGCGTAGCCGAGCGCCTCGGGTCCGCGCTTGAGCGCCTGCTCGATCTTGCGCAGTTGGCTGGCGTTCAGTTTGGGCTTACGCCCGGCCCGGCCCGCCTGCTTCAGACCCGCCCGACCGGACTGAGCCAGCCGCCGTGCCACCTCACTCTGGCTCATGCCCTGCTTGAGCAGCTCCGCCGCGGCCATCCGCCGCCGTTCCAGTCCCGCAAAGTCCCGCCGCACACCTGCTGCGTTGCCCATGTCAGCAGACTATCATATGTATCTATATTATACAAGAGTCAATAATCTCCGTAGTGCGCTCATCCGAGTTAATACTCTAATCCCGTACCGGCACGCATACGGTCGCCGCCGTGAATGATTCGAGCGACAAATTACTGATTTTAATCGTTGATGATGATGCCGAGTCCCGCGAAGCGCTTGCACACCTGTTAGCGAACGAAGGCTATGGGGTTATATGCGCTGAGAACGGCCGCCAGGCGCTCGACTATTTGATCAGTGGTTCAAGACCTGCCCTCATTATTCTGGATTTGATGATGCCTGTAATGAGTGGCTGGGAATTCCGCGCACGGCAAAAGATCGATCCCAAATTGAAGTCGCTACCCGTGGTGGTCATGACTGCCAGTGGGCTAGTGCACGATATCGATGCGGATGCCATAGTCCGCAAACCTATCGATTTCGGAGCTCTCATGAGCGTTGTGCAGCAGAATTGTGCTCGGCCATAGATCGGGCGCAAGTGGCATAGCCTTTTTTGTCGACACAGCTGTTGCTCTTCTTGCACTTATTCATTGGGCACTTTTCAAGGGATCTTTCCACGAGCGCCAAAGATTTGGAAAGTGAAAAGACTGACACATGGTCGAGGTGGTGCCCCAGGAACCGTCTGGAAGAATGGTGCTTTTCTGTCTTCGGATAGTAGTCGTGGTTCATTCAACCGCGACGAGAGAGTTACCGCGAGAATGAAGCTGTGCTTCGTTCACACGTGGTTTTTGCGAGTGAATAACTTGCTGCTGGTCAGTCGGTTGGCTCGGCTGGCTTAGAGCTCTGGAACACTCGCGAATCCAGGAGGGTCTGTCACTGATATGAAGACGGACGAATGAAATGCAGCTAGTCCCGCGAGGAGCCGATCATCTGGAACCCCCTGTGTAGATGCCTATGAATCAGAATTGAAAATGAAGATCTCCCGATTAGAAAGTACCAAAAGCGTTCACGTATGACCGCATCGATGTTGTGAAAGACTGGCGGGGGTGAGGTCTCTCGCACTTCAAACTATGATGGGTTAGGATAAGAAGGGGATGCCGCATGGCAACGAAGCTGACGCTGGTTGATCGTCTTGATGAGAAGCAGTACCGGCTGGAGACGGTGAAGTTTCTGCAAAGCAATCCGGACGCGCTAGCGGAGCAGTTTTTCACGATCTCTATCGTGGAGGAAGGCGATGGAGCTGTCGTGAACGTTACGCCCGCGCGTCATGTCGAACCCAGCCGCCAAGGCGACCCAGGGCGTATCGCGGAACAGGTTGCGCCGGCCATCGTTTATGAAAGTGAAAACCGTACACCGCGTACCCATCATCTCGTGGCCATAATTAACGTCAAGTTCGGTTTGCCGAATTCCAGACCGGTTTAAGACGGTTCTTCCGCGCCCTCAACCACCCCTTTCGGGGTCATGTCGACCGCTAGAAGCTTCGCGACGTGGGCAGTCAGTAGGCAGTCAGTACATTAACGCTGGAAAGCTCCGGTCTTATTTTTGTAATATCTGGCATTCTGATCTGACGCGTGGACAGATCCAGTTATGGGAGTTATGGAAAATGCCCTGCCCTGCTGCGCCCCCTGCTCGGGGTACGGGTATGGTCGTTTGTTTCCCCTAAGTATAGTTTAAAGGAGCAGAGGGGCTGTTTTTCAGGAGCTAGCTCGGTAGAGTGCTAAGATTGCAGGAAGGAGTAAGTATTTAACTTGGACATTCAGAAAATCATTGCAGAACTCAAAAATGAAACGGAGCGGCTCGATCGAGCTATAGCGGCATTAGAGGAACGGGACTCCTACCCAAGGTCGGCCAAAAGCCCATCGGTCACCAAGCCATCAGCGCCAGCTGCTAAACAGACCGGTCGACGCCTCACCACCGAAGGGAGAAAGCGGTTATCTGAATCGATGAAAAAGCGGTGGGCTGAACGACGCAAGAAAGCTTAGATTTTGCGACGTCAAGCGCAGAAATTAGGTAATCAGACTCCGGCTCGAAAAGATCGGCAGGGTTGTGCAGCAAGGGTGGTCCGCCCAATGTCCGGGGAAATCGCACTGACGTGGCGCAGCGAAGAAGATGCTCGATCATTTGATCACGGTCTCGTGTGATGGCATCTGTTCGTTGTGGGTTTTGCGGTACACGCGAAGTATCTATAGATAGACAATGGCGTTCGCCTGACTCTATGAAACTGGACCCGCAGGAACTGAAGCAAATCACCAGCCTTACGCTGGACCAATACAACGATGGCGCGGAGGATTTCTGGGAAGGCACGCGCGGCCATGACGTCAGCCAAAATATCGCAGCCTTGCTGCGATATATCGAGGGCGATCCGCCTTTCACGCTACTCGATTTGGGCTGCGGGCCGGGGCGTGACCTCAAGGCTTTGGCCGATCGCGGCCACCTCGCGATCGGCTTGGACGGCGCTGCGCGTTTCACCGCGATGGCACGCGCCCATAGCGGTTGCGAAGTATGGCAACAGGATTTCCTCAAGCTCGATCTGCCGGACGGCCATTTCGACGGTATCTTCGCCAATGCAACCCTGTTTCATGTACCGGGTCAGGAGCTGCCGCGCGTATTGCTGGAACTGCGTGCGGCGTTGAAACCGCGGGGAGTGCTGTTCAGTTCGAATCCGCGCGGCGATAACGAAGAAGGCTGGAACCAGGGACGTTATGGAATCTTTCACGATTGGGATGCTTGGCAGAGATACATGTCCGCAGCGGGCTTGGTCGAACTGAACCACTACTATCGTCCGTCCGGACTACCTCGCAATCGGCAGCCGTGGCTGGCGAGCGTCTGGCGCAAGCCGGCTTGAGGAATTTCGTTCGCCAGCCAATCAAGCGCGCCAGTCAATCGCGTGCGGTACGATCACGCACGAGCAGGAAGGACAATTGGCCGCTCTCTCTTTGTCTCTGGATCGCTCGGAATTCAATCCCCTCCCCATTGATCACTACACCGTCTTTCGACGAGAGGGTGGCCGCCTCAACCTGCCAGGAGTTTTTAATTGCGGACTCCGTCAGTCCTTCGGTGCGAACATCCGACGGGATCATTCTACCCCACAGATAAAGCACGTCGATATTCAGCTTCAGTGCACGCGAAGCTGCATAAAGGACATTATCATGCGTGAGATCGGACCAGACCGGGGCAGGGGTGAGCTCTGCTATAGGTGTCGAAGCGCAGCGATCGCCCCAAAAATGCCAGAAATAAGCGGACTGAGGGTAGGCTTCTCAGCCTCAGGAGGAGTGTGTCTGACAGCACAGCTTCGGCAGTTGCGCCGGAGGCCAGTGCCGCTGGTCTTACCCGATTAGTATCCCATTCGTAACTTAGTGCCGGCCGCGGTTTTTGGTTCATTTCTTAATCACACGTTTTTCCGGCCACCCTTCACACGCGGCTGAGGGTGGCAGAAAAACTGTCGGGTTTTGGATCCGAGGCCGGAGCGCTTTGCGCCGCGCCGGCCAGCTCTCCTCCTGCTGCTGGCCAAGCGGTGCGCGCGATGGCCGAGCTCATCCGATGCTGGGCTGCGAACTCCTCCGGGGTGAGGTTGCCGAGGCTCGAATGGGGACGTTCGCGATTGTAGGCGATGCGCCAGCGTTCGATCTTGCTGCGGGCGTCATCGAGCGATAGGAAGACGTGCTCGTTGAAGCACTCCTCCCCAAGGATTCCCCGGTGCGGCCGTTTTCCTCAGTGAGCTGTCCTAAGCGAGCAGCCACGCTTCACGAATCCACGATCGCGACGCCTGCCGTTGAATCGGTGAAATATTTGCGCCGCGCCCAGAACGATACGTCAACCAATCCGATCATGACTGGCACTTCGATCAGCGGTCCGATCACAGCGGCGAACGCCGCTCCGCTGTCGATTCCAAAGGTGGCCACTGCCACAGCGATCGCCAATTCGAAATTGTTGGAAGCTGCTGTAAATGAGAGCGTCGCGCATTGCGGGTAAGTGGCTCCGACCCGCCTGCTAAAGGCGAATGAGACCGCAAACATGATGGCGAAATAGAGTAGAAGCGGGACCGCTATGCGCACCACGTCCAGAGGCATTGTGACGATCGCTCCGCCCTTGATTGAGAACATCACGACAATCGTGAAGAGCAGGAACGTCAGCGTCAGCGGACTGATCTTTGGAATGAAGCGTTGCCGATACCAAGTCTTCCCCTTTACTGTGGTCAGAACTTTCCACGTTGCGAGACCCGCAAGGAACGGGATGCCCAGATAGATGCCGACGCTTTCGGCGATCTGACCGATCGTGATGTGCACGATCGCTCCGCCGAGGCCGAGCCACCGCGGCAGGACGGTGATGAACACGAAGGCGTAGACCGAAAAGAACAGCACTTGAAAGATTGAGTTGAAGGCGACCAGCCCCGCGCAGTAGTCGGCGTCGCCGTTGGCCAGATCGTTCCACACGATCACCATCGCGATACAGCGTGCGAGGCCGATCAAGATAAGCCCAACCATGTACTCGGGCCTATCGCGCAAGAAGATGATCGCCAGCGCGAACATCAGTATCGGACCGATAATCCAGTTCTGTAGCAGCGACAGACCGAGAATCTTCCAATCGCGGAAAACGTCGCCTAGTTCGTCGTAGTTCACCTTAGCAAGCGGCGGATACATCATAAGAATGAGGCCGATTGCGATTGGTATCGAGGTAGTACCGACGCTCATGCGGTCGAAGGTCGCCTTCACACCTGGGAAGATTGGGCCGAGCGCGATTCCGCCGGCCATCGCCAGAAAAATCCATAGCGTGAGATAGCGATCGAGGAATGAGAGCCTGCGCAAAACCGGCACTTGCGCAATCGACATCGTCGCACTCATTCGTAAGTCTCCTGTGTCAGTGATGGAAACGCAGCTATCGCGCGCGTCCTTCCCGAAGCTTGATTCGGCCGATTTCCTTGACGCGCTGCTGGAGCGCCAAGCTGTCGACCTCGATTCTCAGACTCGCGAAAATCTTGATCCGATTCTCCAGCTCGCGATAAATGCGAAAAAAGAAGCGCCGCTTCTCGTCGTCACTTGCTTCAAAGGCTGCAGGATCGGCGACTCCCCAATGCGCGGTAATCGGTCGGCCCGGCCAAATTGGACACTGTTCGGCAGCCGCCTGGTCGCAGACCGTGAAAACGAAGTCGAGGCTCGGACTCTCCAGCGCAGCGAACTCGTTCCAGCTCTTCGAGCGTAGCTGCGAGGTGTCGTAGTTCATCTCGTTCAGCAGCTCGAGCGTCAACGGATGCACGGCGCCCGTGGGATGGCTCCCGGCGCTGAAGCCACTAAATTTTCCCTTGCCCCAGCGATTGATGGCGCATTCGGCCATGATGCTGCGCGCCGAATTTCCCGTACATAGAAACAGGACGTTGTATTCACGATTAGCCATGGTGCGATCGTCCGCCGGGGCTTTCGCGGCACTACTGCGCTTTCGAACCGGAGCAACAGGCACTGGTCGAAGATGGGGCCGGCGCGCAACAGGCATCAGCGTCGCGCGGTTCTGCCGCCACCGGACGCGGCGCGATGTCGTTGGCGTACACTGTGTTTTCGCCGAAGGTGTGAAACGTCTCCCACGAAATGCCGGTAGGGTCGGAGACCCAGCCTTTGTTGCCGCGCGCGTAGCAGCACGCCGCATCCTCCTGCTTCACGACTGACTGACCCGCGGCGTCGAGCCGTCCCGCGATTATCGCGAGGTCTTCATCCGATTCGACCTGCAGCCCGAGATGGTCGAGACCCGTCGCGGTCGATCCCGCAGTGATAGCAAAATTGACTCGCGGATCGTCGAGCATCCATTTCGCGTAGTCGGATTTGAGCACTGCCGGTTCAGTTCCGAACAACGTCGAATAAAAGCGCACCGAGGATTCCAGGTCATTGACCCTTACGTGAGCATGAAATCGTTTCATACGGAGACCCTACGATTTTTCTTTGTCGTCACAGTTTGCTGGGGAGCACATTCGGATCCGCTGCTGGTTGCTGCCACGGGATTGCACAGTTCCGGCCGCCCACCACAGCAGTTATCCGTCAGGTAAGCGATTAAGTCGCTCATCGTCTTGAAGTTGGCGCTGTAAATGATCGATCGGCTCTCGCGTCGCGAGCTGACCAGGCCCGTGAACCTGAGTTGATTCAGGTGAAACGACATCGTGGGCGAAGGCTGCCCAGCCGCGAGCCGATCTGACCGGCGGGCAACCCTTCTGGGCCCTTCTGCACCAGTAGGCGGAAGATGTCGAGACGCGTTTCTTGAGCGAGCGTACCAAGTGCTCCGATTACAATCGACTTCTTCATATTTTCATATGTATTAAAATATTGTACGATAGAAGTCAAGTCGTCTGTGACTAATGTGGTGCGAAAGCTCCCGCCGCCCTGAGGTCCCCTTCCGCACTCCGAATTCATGATTCGATCATTGACAGGAAGGCGCCGACGCTGCTAGCTGGCGATACTCCAAAGGGGAGTAGTTCACGCCGACAATAAAAATGGCGTAGGGGAGATCGACATACCAGCCTTCGGGCTCGGTCCCCCACCTTAATAGAGAGGCGAACGAGACCTTCGGACAGGGATTAACCCTGGCCGAGTCTCGTTCAATCGACATCTCGGCCACTAAAGGCCGGAAATGTCGAAGCCATCGTTCCGAAGATTTGCCGGTTCAGCTCTCTGCTGCGTAGTTCTTCTCGCCGCGCTCTTGAATCCCGCCAAGGCTGGCGCCACCGACCCTTGTCCGACGAACGCTGACCAAATTGCGACCGACCGACCCGATGTCACCAATTCCAGTGTGGTCGTTCCGTTCGGCAGCTTCCAGGCAGAAAATGGCGGCGACTGGACCGCCCGGCACGGTTCCACCGCTCTCGATGGAAGTAATACGAGATTACGGCTGGGCTTCGCTCATTGCACGGAATTCCTGATCGATGTTCCCAATTATTTTCTATCGATTGATGGCCCACAGCCATCCGGCTTGTCTGACATTGTCGCTTCTTTCAAACGTCAGCTTCCTGCGCCACTGGGATTCGATTTGTCGGCGACTGCAGGCCTCAGGTTCCCTACCGGTGCGACCAGGATCTCGGGCCACGGTTACCAACCTAACATCCAGTTTCCGTGGTCTCAGGAAATTGTTGGCAGCTGGGGAATGGCGGGCATGTTCACGGTGGCCTGGCTTCCGAGTGAGCCTGCACTGAATCCAACCTTTGAACCAACGATTTCACTGGAGAGGGCGTTCGAACCTTTCCTCGACATGTTTTTTGAATACGTCGGAGACTATGACCACCAAAGGCCCAGCCAGGTGCTGGATGCAGGTGGCGGATGGCGATTCACAAAGACCCAGCAGCTGGATTTTCATGCTGGTATCGGGCTCAACAGCAGCTCGGTCGATCATTATTTCGGGCTTGGATATTCATTCCGTCTGGACGGTCTGTTTGGAGGATCGGTTGGCAATTCACCCTGACCTTCTTGCTTTCGGAAGAGTCTTAGCAGTGGCGTTCGCCGTTGGACTGGATGTTTTTGCGATTTCTCTAGCTGTCGGTACTGCGCAATTAAACCGCGATGCGCTTGTACGCGTGGGACTGGCTTTCGCAAGTGCAGAAATCGCGATGCAGGTGGTTGGTTACGGACTCGGGACCGGAGCCAAACATATTTTCGGCGAGGGTGCCGCATACGTCGGATTTGTGCTCCTTGCCTGCATTGATGATGTTCGGCAACTCGTTCCGGCATTCATCTGAAGCGACATTCGATGCCACACACGGTGTTGGCCTGATTATAGCTTCATTATCGATCAGCCTTGATTCTCTTGGCATCGGCATTGCCCTGCCAGCGTTGGGAATACCGCTGCGGCAGCTGCTGGTGACCGTATCGATCACCACAACAGTCTTTACATCGATCGGGTTGTCATTTGGCGCTCGTCTGGGCGAACGTTATGAGCGAAACGCCGAACGAGCCGCCGGGGTGATACTTGTGGTCTTGGCCGTACTATTTGCGATCGAACACACAAGATCGCATTTCTGATGCGGTTCACGCGAGATGGAACTCCTCGGCGAAACATGTGGCAAACTTGCCCTACTTCGGTCACCAGGGTGTGGATTTCATTGATGGCACCGCGCGCGCCAGTCGCTCGCTAGTTCGCCGCGGCGGTCGATTTAGTGCCGAACTGACTGATAATTTCTGACGCGTTGAGCGCCGGATCAACTTTTGGATAGACCTTCAGGATCTGTCCATCGCCACCGATAATGTAGGTGACGCGCCCATCAAGACCATACTTGACGATGCCGTTCGCGACGCCGTATTCCGTTGCGATTTTCTTGTCAGGATCGAGCAACAATGGAAACGGCAAGCCATATTTCTTGATAAACGCCCGATGGGCATCGGCGGTATCAACGCTGCACCCGAGCAGCACGATCCCCGCCTTCTTGATCTTCGCGTAACTGTCGCGGAACGTACACGCTTCCGTCGTGCATCCCCGGGTAAAGTCCTTGGGGTAGAAATAGAGCGCAACGGTCTGACCGCGATAGTCACTCAACTTAATGGTGGTCTGATCGCCGTAAATCGCGTCGGTCGAGAATTGGGGCGCCTTATCTCCGGCCTTGAGCAAGTCAGCAAGGGCTGCGCCGGGCGCGACCAAAGCGACGATCGCGCCGCACATGAGAGCGAAGATTATAGCTGTGATATTTCTCATTGGAATTTTCCTCCGCGACGATATCGCTCCACGACGTCGCTCGCTCAGAGTTTAGCGTTTTCTAATTGTTCGGAAATTCGACGCGTCACTGTCCTTTGGCTTTCCCAGAACCGCGCCGACAGATTCGGCTACTCTTATGGGTCGATCTCGATTTCAGCTAGCGGCCGCCAATCACTGGAGCGTCGCAGTTCTGTGATGCTTTTCGCCCTGCAACGCAATAGCGGAATGGAAAAAACCATTTGATACGAATCCACTCTGCCGGGATCCCCGATTGTGCGATGAGGCGTCGCCAATCCGCGGCTGTGAACGAGCGAGCCACCGATATCGGTCCGTCATGCGCGACCATCGGGCTGGTTTTCAGGAGGCGCATCGCATACCGGATGAAGAAAAAAGGCAAAGGATGGCGGTGCAGATCGTTGATAAACCACCCTTGCGTCGCATTACGGTCCATCCATTGAAGGAATTTCACGACCTCGTCATCGGACAGGTGGTGCGTGAAAAGAGAGCTTACAATGAAGTCGGTCCGATGGTCCGGATCGAATGAAAAGATGTCGGATGTTTCATACCGAACCGGAACATCAAGCGGAGTGAACCTTTCTGCAGATTTTTTTGACCACGGATTGAGATCGACGCCCGTGAGATGGATCTCGCGCCCACGCCTCTGAGCCAATTTCCATATCTTGAGTAGCATGCCGCCGCCACCGCTGCCGACATCCAGGATAAACACCGGGTCCCGCGATTTGACGCCCCTCAACATTTTTGTCAGCCATCTGAGCGTTGGTCGATACGCGAGCGTGCAGACGTTTACAATCTCGAGGCCCCGCAGACAATTCTGGAACTCCTCGAAACCTATGGCGTCTCCATCCATCATTTCCGGCTGATGACTGCGGCAGCTAGAATCCTGATCCATCATTTCCCAATCGATTGGTTAAAACTGACTCGGCGCACTCATCGCCGACATCGCGAACCGTCGGGTCCACCGCATGACTCCCTATCAGCTGAACCATTCGGACTATCGCTCGCGCGGATCAGGTTTTCAGACGGCCACATAGAATCTCTAATTCCGAACGGCACAAAATCTCGGTCCGTCACTTTACCAAGCCGGAAATAAGGCGCTCGGGGACTCAACGCTCTTTTATCGAAACAGCGCCAAACACCGCGCGCATGAATGGCTTCATCGAGATTGGAGAGACAATCACACTGACGAAGTCGCCGTAACCGCCCACATTGATCAGACATACGCTGTAACCGCGGTAACGATAGAAGAGGAGATGATGTATCTCGGAATGGTTCGCGTCAGGCGATGAAAATCCACTGACCTGCCTCAACATACACATCACACCCGCCTTTGGACCGCGAAACCACGTATAGGTGACCGGGGTACCATCGGCCAAGTGCTCGAAGCGGCCGCCCTGGAGTTTGAAGCCTTGCGGCCCGAAGTCCCACATATAAGGGCATCCCGTGCTCGAGGTATGCGGTCAGCACCGTCTCCAGCGAGGTCGACGGCACGTTGGGACGGAAATCCGTGAGCGAATGCTGGTAATTCTCAATCGCAAGGTCGAAGTCTGGCACCAGCCCGTCGGCGCCGGTTCCAGCCTTGAGAACGAAGAGCAGCAGCCCCGCCGCGAGAGCGGCCATCACAGGAAAGATAACGCGTGCGCCGGGCCACGCGGATTCATCCAGCCGGTCTATCGATAAGCCGCTGTCTTTACGCCACAGTCTTTGACAATCGAGCCAAACCGCACCCGCCATGCCCGATAGCAGCGTAAGGATCGCGACCGCGAGCAGGCCCCACGTGATCGGATAGGCTGGACCGCTTAAGAGTCGGCAGCAATGCCAAAACATGACGCGGCGACCCCGATCATTCCACCGGTCAGCCGCGGCCGCAGTGGCATTGCGCGCCGCGCGGCCCAGAACAGGGCCAACCAGGGTAATGCCGCAAAGGCCAACAGGGACCCAAGGGTAGAGAGGAAATCGCCCGATGATGGTAGCGCAGACGTCGATAGCTCGAATTGAACGATCAACGCTGCTGCGATGACCCCAAACGCCAGCAGTATCAACTCGATGGCGCTGCTCTCATGGCCGGGGATCGAATTTTTCAGCGCCAGCCATGCCGCAGCAATGCTCACAAGGATAAATCCTGCGGCAGCGAATCCGCAGGTGTGGAAATCGATCGCCACTAAGGCAAGTGAGCCGTTGAGCAGCAAGCTCAACGCCAGAACCACTGCTTCCAGTAGAATCCATAGCAACACCCGGATGGTTGCTGGCCAAAGCCGTTTGACCGGCGGAAAATCCGGGATCAAACGATCGATTAAGGCCCGGTAATTGATTTCGTCGAGTTCCGACATTTTTTTAGCGCTGCAACGACCGCTTCAATGATACATAGGCCCGGTGCACTCGCACCTTCATCGAACCGACGCCGGTACCGGCGCGCACGGCCGCTTCGGCGATGGAAAAGCCGGACAACTTGGTCAATTTGAGTGCCTCCAATTGGTCAGCGGAGAGCTGGTTAAAGCCCTCGTTCAACTCTAGCGACAAACTCGACTCGTCTTCGGCGCGTGTTTCAGGAATTTCGTTCGCAGGGTGGTGCCACCGGGCGTGCTGCCGATTGCGTTGGAGATACACGGCGGTGACGTTGCGGACGATCGCAAACAGCCACGGTTCGAACGGGCGCGCGGGCTGATAGGTGTGTCGGGACTTGAAGACCGCGAGTAACGTTTCCTGGCAGACTGTCCCGCAACTGCTCGCCGGCCTTCGCCTCGACGATTTGTGGTCCTTTTTCTAATAGGACCTTCAGGGGCAAGTCGGTCACGTGCGAAAGCTCTACTGTGGGGACTACGATGGAATCACTCCAGGTGGAGCCAGGCGGAATGCCATAGTACTCGTCGAAACCGTGGCTCGTCGGTAGGCTCTGTGGTTCCCCACCAAGGTGCCACTTGCCGTAGAGCGCGGTTGCGTAACCCTGTTCTTTGAGCATCTGGGCCATAGTGAAGGCGCTGGCGGGGAGGGTGTTGGGCGTCCCGGGAATCAGAATTTAGTGACAGGCCGTTGCGGATTGAGTACTGCCCCCGTCATAAGCGCCGCCCGGGAAGGCGTGCACCCAGGTTCTACAAGGTACTGGGTCAACCGCATGCCCTGATTTGCGAGTTCGTCGATTCTTGGCGTGGGCGCTCCGCGCAGTTCACCGCCGCCGTAAGAGCCGATATCGCCGTAGCCGACGTTATCGGCCAGGATGAACACGATGTTGGGTCTGTGCTCGGCGACGATGGGAGTCGTGTCAGGCGGTGATGTACGCGCTGTCTCACTTCCCGGAATGTCCGGGATGTTATCTTGCGCAAGGGCAAGCGCGGGCCCCAAGGTGAAGGCGGCGAGAAGCAGCACGACGGCGGTAAACCACCGAAATCTTCGGATGTCGTCCAAGCGCCGCTTGCTCCCCAGGGTGCGCCCATAGACTTTCAGCGTGTGCTGAAAGTTGATCGCATCACTGCCTATAACGACCGGGCCGAAGAGTCCGCTGATCCGAGGAGGCACTAAGCGCGGCAATGGAAGCACGGGCTGTTGTAAATGAACATGAGGAGCGTCAGCTCGACGCTGAAATAAATCGACTCATTGGCGAGTTGCTGCTTAAGCAGGACGACTCGAACGCCCTGGAAGCTCAGGACTGCTTTCAGCGGGCGATCGAAGTTGCGCGAAAGCAGAGTGCGAAATCGTGGGAGCTGCGCGCGACGATGAGTCTCACGCGGCTGCTCGCATCGCAGGGTCATCGCGACGAAGCGCGCACGATGCTCGCCGAGATCTTCAGCTGGTTCACCGAGGGCTTCGACACCGCCGACCTGAAAGATGCGAAGGCGCTGCTGGACGAATTGAACGCTTAGAGCCATGATTCCGGTCATCGCTTGGGTCAGGGGCGGCCGCAAAGGAGATCGCCATGCCAAGCAAAAGCGCCCTGATTTTTCGCTGGGTAGGCGTGAACTCGGCCGCGCGGGCATAAGGGCCGTCGTAGTTCAATAATGCAGGCTTAGCCATCTACCTCCCCGGCCTGGATCCCGGTGGCGTCCAGCCCGAATCGCTGGTCACTGGACACGCGGGATTCTTGATTTTGCGGTCCTGCTCGTCCTCACGCGCGCGTATCTCGTTCTGCACTCGGTAATACGCGTCGATGAGCTGATTGCCCTCGACTGCATCTTCCTTGACTGGTTGCGTCGGCAACGGTGCGCGCCGAAAGACGGTCGGCTGATCATTGCACGACTGCTCTCCCTGCGCCGCTTCCACCTGCGCGCGGATCCAGTCTAGAGCGAGCGGTGTCTGATCGGCGAAGCACAGCATCAGCGATTCCGCGTGGTCCGGACTGGATACACCGCGCTTCTTCATGTCCTCTTTCGATTCGATGACCACGCGGCCGCGGAGGTCGTGCTTGTAGCGAATCGACGCAAGCTGCGAGACCGCCAGCGCATCGTCGAGCCCTGAAATCTCGCCCGCTTCGAAGCGCTCGCGCAGCGACCAGTACAGTTCGGCCTTCAGCAGATTGAAGCGGCCTGGATCGGCTGAGACGGTTCCGACATTGACCGCGTTCACCGGGTAGTTCGCGTCCTCGATGATCTCGCAGAAGTATTCGCCCATGCCGGCGCTGTCGATATTCACTGAACGGGATGCGTTCGGCCCACCGAACTTGGCCAGCTCGTTCAGGACGTGGCCGCTCGAGCGCTCGCCGACCCACGACTTCTGAAAGACCACGCAAGCGCCGCGGCGGATCGTCAACACCGTCTCGTCTTCGCCCGGGCCCGCCACGTCGATGCCGGCGAACAGTGGCGCATTGGACCCCTGCTGTTTCGCCACACGCGCCGCCTCCAGCCATTTCAGCGAGATCAGGGCATCTTCGCCCTGTTCCGGGAATTCGCCGCGCACGCGGGCTTGCCAATAGGCGGAATGCGTACCGTAGCGCTGTGCGACCTCGTACACCCAGCGACGGGTGATGAGATACGGGGTTGGGCGATGGGCGAAGAATGCGTCGTCCTCCGGCATACCAGCCGGCAGATTCTCGAACTCGAGCGGCGTTGTGCCCTGCAGATTCGGGGTGTCGAATGCGTCGATCGTGAAGGTTTTCCAGAGCGCCCGGTGCTTCGTGAACATGTCGTAGAACGGACCGCTGGCGATGGTCGGGTTACCGAGGGCGATTACCCGCGTATCCCCGCCAGATCGCGCAGCCTCCACGGCCTCCCAGATCTCGACTGCGATACCAGGAGCCTCGTCGAGCATCACCAGCACGTGATTGCCGTGGAAGCCTTGGATATTCGTGCCCTCGTTGGTCGACAGCCCCAACGCGAAGCAATCTGGCCCGATTTGGATTTCAGTCTGGTTCGCTATCGGAAACTCAATCAGGGCGCCGCGCATCGCCTTGTGAATCTCGCCCCAGATTTCCTTGCGGACCTGCATCCAGGTCGACGAGGTCGTGATGGCGATGCCAGCCCCAGTCCCCGCTCGCAATATATATACGGAGGACCCTAAACACTCGCGCTTCGGATCAGTCGGAAAACCTCGGCCGGGGAACAAGCCAGCTGTCGAGCAATTTGTCTGTAGGACATACCGCCGCCGTGCAATTGCAACGCCTCTGCACGTCGACGGCATGCCTGTTCGAGGTATTTCTCACGTGTCCGCCCGACAACGACCCGATGGCGTTCTCTGTCTCGCTGTCGGGCAGTATCGCTGCTTATTATCGTGCACAATCGCCTCTCCTCGTCGGAAGTGATCTCGACCAGATCGATTAGACGTTGGTTGCTGATCCGGTAAGCTCCTGTTTTCAGCTCGAACACTCGGCGGTAAAGGCTCTTCATGAAACTGCGCCAGTTCTCGAACCAATGTGGACAGTAATTCGCCACTAAGGCCTCGGCTTCGAACGAGAACTCGCGAGAATTTGTGACCACCCGGCTGCCGAGAAAGGAATTGAGAGCCCAGAGCAGAAAGCTGTCTCGTGCGCCTTCGGGGACCCCAGCAGAGTCCCAACCGCGGAGCGCGACACTCGAAAGATGGGCGTCAGAGCACTAATGGTCGCGCTGGCGGCATTAAGCGTCTGGGTCACAACTGGTACCTGGCCGCCTTAGTCGTTTCGTCCGTCGTAGTCATCGTCACTATCATCACGGCTACTAGGCGCCGGCAACCGCAGCTCGTAGGCAGTGACGGGCTCGGGCCGATATGCGCTTGCCATAAGCCGCTTAGCGATCACCTCTGTGGTCGGAGTCAAACAATAAAGTGAGTGTGCTCCATACCACTGCGTCATCACCGGCTTCGTCTCATCGTGGGCGTCTATTCGAATCAGCGGACCGTTCAAACGAACGTATCCACCCATCTTGCGATGGCCCATAAGTTCAAGGATCGCCCAACCCTCGAATTCGAATGCCGATATCTGTTCCTCTGTTTCCGCCATGCTCATATCAATTCCTCAGCCTTCTGTCGCAACTCGCGCAGCTTACCTTCAGTCAATTGCTGGCCGACTGTCAGGTCGTTACGCTTCAGCCAGCCGGCAACATAACCCAACCAGCGGGCGTTGACCTTGAGCCTTTCGGCTGCTTTTGAGTAGGACTGAGACACTTGAAGGAGGTCGCCTTTTCGCGCGTCCCGTAGCAGCCTGCCGTTAGGTAGCTCGAAGGTCATGAGATTGCTTGCGGCGCGCGCTTCTACACGGGCGGCCGCATTTCTCTCCTGGCTATAATTCCCAGTAGTCACCAGTGAATGATTTGCACGTGAGAGCCTGCGTAGCCGGGAGTAGCAAAAGTGCCGTAGTATCGTCGGTTCAAGCAGCTCAAGCAACAGATCGTGGTCTTTGAGCACCTGCTCAGTGTAGAGCTCGGTTGCGAGCTTGATGCTGCCGGCCGCCACCTCGAGAATGCCCCGCTCGATTTCGCTGAGTCGCCCTTGCGGTTCAGGGCTTGCGAGTTTTAGTGCTGCTGCCATGTCATGGCTCCTGTTTTAGGTAAGCCTTAATCGCGTTGATCGCCGCGGTTGCACCTGCGGCTACGACGACTAAATAGCCACGGTCACGAAGCCTACGATGCCACTCAAGTTGATCTGCTGTGACTTTGCTGCCATCACGGCGCTTGGTTTCGATGAACAAGCCAGCGAAGCATCCGCGCGCTTCACATACGAATAAATCCGGGACGCCAGGTTTGTAACCTTCGGCTAGTGGCCTGTAACGGACGAATTGGTACCAAGATCGGTCCACAAGGTCATTGCGCCCGTGGAGCCACACGATCTGACACATGGCCTATGTCACTGTTACAGGTCACTAGTAAGTAATTCCAATAAGCCCAATTATTATCGAGAGGTCTGTAGTTCGGGATTGCGAAGTAGACGAGCCCAAGCTGTTCGAGTACGTCACAGATCGTCACCTGCTCGTCGTGCTCAGGCAGAACGTAGCTCCTGAGCTTGAGCTTTTGTGAGGTCTTAGGCATGGCGTGACATCCAGATTGCGATCTTAATTTCCTCCCAGAAACACAGGTCTATCGCGGCGAGGGTCAATAAGAACCCCAACGCCGTACTAATGGCCCAACATACACTCCAATACTTAGGCATGCTGCTTTTCAATCCACGCATCGATTTCTTCTTCAGAAAACGATAATCGCTGCCGACGCGAAAGGCCGGGAACTCGCCCTTCCTCACCAGCCGATAGATCGTAGTACTATGGCACCGCAGATAGTCCGCGACTTCGATAAGTGTCATAAGCTCGGCGCTTGTTTGTCGCTGTCGGCCGCTAAGAATGGGCTCGGTGGTATTCATCAGGTCAGCTCTAGCTTCTCGCGCATATCGGGATAACGGCCAAACCATCCACAATCGCAGCGGTAGGTATCGCCCTGCTCGATATGCACCTCGCGGTCACAGTGCGGACAGCGGAAGGCGTAACGCTTAGGCGTCAGCGGCCTCGGAGGAAACGTCCTTCCCGTTCGGGACTTCCTTCGTGCCCACGAGAGGAAAGAGCGAGTACTGTCCCCCCTTTTCCTGCCACCTGACCATCTCGCGATGCTCGACCGCGGCCTCACCATGGCGTTCTATTATTTTGGCGAATCCTTGAAACTGCCAGTCATGAATCTTGAGCTTCAGCTTGGGACGCCCGCGATCGTCAAAGACAATCCCGTCATCGTCGGTCTTGAGAACTAAGTGCTCCAGCTCATGGTCGATTAAAGCCACACGGCGGCTCTCTGCCATCCGTTTCCATGAGTACTCATCGATGGTCAGCTTGGCGTCCGGAAGCCCGCGTGCGCGGTCTTGGAGCGATGTGACCTGCATCTTTGCGGCTGCGGTGTGGCCGTGAACCTTGACGGCAGGGCATATCTCGCCGGTTTCCTTGTCGATGTTGCTCGCAAAGACCGCGTGGACAGTTACCCCGGCGCCGGCAAGCTCGCTGTGATACATAGCCATCGCGCGCTTGATTAGGTCGTCGGTCGTCTTGTCGACAGTGTCGTAAGTTATTGGCATGAGATTTTCCCTTTAGCGGCTTAACGCCGTCGATATGTCTTTAACCAAGTTATTCACCGCACCCTTGCGCAGATATTTGGGTTTCGCGTTTTGGTAGCGCTCCACAAATTCTGTTCGCGCATCAGCACCAGGCTTTTCTGGATATGTTTCCATCCCGAGTTCCTTCCTCACGGTATTCACGAAATGGACATTCGCGAGATCGTGCATGTGGTTTCGGACATAGGGCAATAACGACTCCGTGGGCGCCCCATACACGGCGAAATAGGCGAGTCTCCAAGCCGGCGGATAATGATCGAAGGTCGCTTGCTGAGGATCGCCGTTGTAGAGCAATCCCCACCGCGACACGTACATACCGCACTTTTGGCAGACGTGGTCGCGGCGCCGGATATAACCAACACAGGTTTGGCAGCCGGTCGGCGAGAGCCATTCTTTCACGCTGTATCCATCTGCACCGCTCTCGACGCAATTCCAACACGGGGCATACATTTTCTGCTCAGGATCTTGCTTCGTGCGGTCCTTGCCGCATCGGCCACACATTGCATCTCTGAAGCTGCCACCGCTATCGCTTACTTTTTTGCGCGCCATTCCATTCCTGTTTCGCCTCTTGGCGGCGCCGGTCCGCCGCATGTTTAAACCATGCTTGAATGAATCCGCAGACACCGCGCTTGCTAGACCGCGGGCGGGGATACCCGCCACGAAACTTCGCCTCCATCGCGGCAAACTCTCGCTCCGCAAAGGGATCGTCGAGCCCATCGATTTGAATGCTTAATGCTTCCCAGAAACCTGCGTCATCGAGAAACTCGAATGGAAATACCGACTGTTTCTTCAGGAAAGCTACGAACGCGGCTTCCTCCGGATCCCATTCCTTGCGCGGCGGCTTTGGAATCCGAACTAGGGGCGGATAATGACCATTCCCATCTCCATTCGGTGCCGGCCCCGCTACAAGTCCCGTTTCAAGAGAACAGTTAGGATCAAGAGGGATCAGATCCGGATCCGGATCCGGAAAAGATCTAAGATCCAGATCAGGAGCAGAGACAGAGACAGAGGCGTGCTCCGTATTTGATACGTAGGGCTCCGCAGCATTTGAAGTCTGCGTAGCAAGACGCTCCGCAGATGCTACGCAGTTGACCCGTTTAGGACGATTGCAGCTACGACAGAGAGTCTGAAGACCCTCGAGAGTTGGCTTCCATTCAGGTGGTAGCTTTGAGACGGGTATGACGTGATCAATCTCTAGGTTCTGGGTTGTTCCAGAGTCGACGCATTGATGCTCGTCTCGTGCGAAGACCTCAGATCGTAGTGATTCAGGTATATAGCGGCTAGGCCAAGGTGATTTAATAACGGCGACTTCGTCACTTGGAACAATGAATCCAGCCTGAGCGATGGCATCGAGGTCTACCGGTTTACGTGAATTTATCTTGCGAGCTATCCAGACGGAATCGTATGCGAGTCGTCGCTCGGGAACCTTGCTGATGAACAGCCAGATCATCATGAGATCCCGTTGAGTTTCTTTCGACAGTTCGTTGAACTCGTAATCATCGAGCAGCTTCGTCCACAGCTTGATCCAAGGCGGATTCCGGTCCTTGTAGTGCTGGAATTGATCCAAGTTCTTGATCGTAAAATACCGCGTCACCATCCCCAAACCTCACCCGCGATACGCCGTGCCCGACCGCACGGCGCTCGCTCACATCACCTTCCGCCCCCTACCGTGTCGGCAACATTCCGCCTCAGCCTCAAAAAGGATAAATCCGGGAGTCGGTCATGAACGGGCTGAGCCCATAGGCGTCCTCACGGATGGCCCCTCCCAGAAAACTGTCAAAGGCATACTCTGGACATACCTACGCCGATTCCGTTGCCGAAATCTGGCCGATATCAATGAATTATGTAATGAACTAAAGGAGAAAAGTGGTGGGCCGTTCCGGGCTCGAACCGGAGACCCGCTGATTAAGAGTCAGCCCACGGACCAAACCACTAGCACCTATCCCGACCTATCCCGCATCAAACCAAAGGGGAAACCTTGATCGCGCCCAACGATACGTGCGGATGGATCGTCTTGGGTCGGCTGAGTTTGGCACCACGGTTGGCACCGAGACCATCTGATTATGTATCAGCATCAAGCCGAATTGCCCTTATGCTTCGTAGGTGTTTCGCCGGGTGGTGCCAACTTGGTGCCAGCGAAAAAGCATTTTATAGGGTGACGCGAACTACTCGGTGAACGCGGTTAATGTCGGAACCGTCTCAGC
>Ga0206832_10013_pt1 | contig 45803 bp, 34 predicted proteins | sample Alteio_BWOrgCont_74_FD_152896 | JGI IMG/M metagenome (GOLD analysis project Ga0206832, IMG submission 152896) | Enriched cells from forest soil in Barre Woods Harvard Forest LTER site, Petersham, Massachusetts, United States -... | ecosystem: Environmental > Terrestrial > Soil > Temperate forest >... | reverse complement strand
TAAATTGGTTTGGCTAGGCGTAAGCGTTAGTGCAGCAGCAGGTTGGGTGATTGTAAAGGCGGTATCAAGCGTACAACTGTTTGCATCAGTAACAGTAACTGTATAAGACCCCGCTGCAAGGTTAGTTGCGGAATCTGTTGTTGAAACGCCACCGGTCCATTGGTATGTATACACTGGGGTTCCGCCACTAACCAATACTGCAATAACGCCCGTGTGTGCGCCAAAGCAGTTAATATTGGCTGTTGATGTAACTACCGATAACGGTGCGGCCGGTTGCCTGAGGAAGGTACTGTCGAAAAAAGTGCAGCCGTGTGCATCCGTTACTGTAAGCAAGTATTCTCCTGCTTTAAGAACGGTGAGGCTGCCCCCAACCAGCGCGGGATTAATATCGCCGGCCGTATCAGAACTCCAACTATAAACATATGGTGTTGCTCCTCCACTGGAAATTACGGTAATAGTACCGGTAGAATCGCCAAAGCATTTTACGTTTGTTGAATCAATTGTATTAACAAATGGAGGGGAGGAGGTTATAGTGGCCGACCCGGTAGCTGTACATTGGTTGTGATCGGTTACGGTCACTGTAAAGGTTCCGGCACCGAGGCTCAAATCCGTATCAGCCGTTGATATATTACTCCAATAATAACCATATGGCGGTGTTCCTCCGGTTACATTGGCAGCAGCACTACCGTTATTATATTGATTACAGCCGTTGTTGGTTGTAGTAACATTTAACTGTAATGCTGGTACGGTACCAATGTTACCCGTTGCAGTGGCAGTACATGTGTTGGCGTCTGTAACTGTAACTGTAATAGCCCCAGTAGAAAGGTTGTTTGCGACAGGGTTATTGGGTTGCCCCCCACTCCAGGAGTAACTAAAGGGCGAGGCTCCGCCACTGGTTACTGAAACTATGGCCTGGCCGTTATTAGCGCCCGCACAAGATATATTGGTGGTACCAAGGCTTATGACCATTGCTGCTGCCGGTTGGGTAATAGTAAGGGTGCCATTAAAAGCATTACCTGCATTTGCATCAGTATAGCTGTAATTATACACGCCCGCCGGTAAATTGTTGACAGTTGCACCTGTACCTACTGTAGTGCCACCGGAATTTGTCCAGGTAATTGTAGCGGGTGGAGCGCCCCCGGTAACAGTTAGCGTTACACTGCCGTTGTTTCCGCCAAAGCATGTTACGTTGGTGCTTGAGGAACTTGAATTAATTCCGCAAGGTAAATTGGCCACGGTTTCGGTATATTGTAAAATAGCTGAACAACCGTTGGCATCATGAAAATTGGCAATATAATTTCCCGCGAAAAGGTTCGACACGGTTGTAGTATTACCGGTAGTGGTACCCGATAGGCCTGCCCACGTAACCCCAGTATAAGCAGGCGTACCACCCGAAATGGTAATAGTGCAAGAGCCATTGCTTTGATTGCAACTGGCCGCTGTAGATGACGTGGTAGCCGTAAGCGGCGGTGGCTGATTAAGCGTATATTGCCCGCTTGCCGAGCAGATGCCATCGGTAACCGAAACCGTATATGTTCCAGCGCCAACACCTGCCAGTGTTGCGCTGTCGCCGGCAGGGTTACTCCATGTATACTTAAACCCATCGGGGTTTGCGGCAATGCCAAAACCACCGGTTTCGCTTAAAACTACGCTGCCATTAAGACCACCGTTACAAAGTGGATTGGTAAGGGTAGGGGTTAATACGATTGGGGCAGCAATAACAACTGCATGAGGGAAAGTATCGGCACAACCATTTACGTTAGTAATAATAAGGCTTGCGTTATAAGTACCTGTAGCCGGATAAGTATGCAGGGGGTTTTGAAGAGTAGAAGTTGCACCATCTCCAAAAGCCCAGTTCCATGATGCAACATTACCCGCATTACTTGTAGATACATCGGTAAATTGAATTGTTGGTGAGCAACTTTCGTAGTTAACGCCGGCAACCCAGGTGGAGATGCTGCGCATACACACTTGTTGCAAATTCCAACCTCCCCCGGTCGAGCCCGTCCATCCCCAGTTTACTATAGGATTACCACACAGGTAACTATTTATAAAACCGTTCATCTGCTGGCTTATTCGCAAAGACCCATCCACATAATCGGACATGGTTTGAGTGCTGGCGTTCCAAACAATCTCAATCGTATGATACTGGCAATTATCAAGGTTGCTTGAACTTGCAAGGGCCGGAACCGGGCCTACCACATTATGATTAACGCTTCCACCTGATTCATATGCCGTATGATCATAGGAAGGATCGCCGTGATCGGTGTTCTGCCATGTATCAAATTCAGCAGCAAATGAACAAGGTTGGTTTGAACCACCGTAACCAAGCCCCTCGCCCTGGTTTCCTAAGCCATTGGGGTTGGTGGTAAGTACAAACGCCATTCCATCGGCACCGCTGGCCCCGTTGCACCCAAAGAAAGTTCTAAAGGTAAAATCGAAAGAGTTGTTGAGATTAATGGTGTTGTTTTGGAAAAAAGCGCCGGCCTGGCCGCCTGCGTTAGGGGTTAACTGAAAGCAATTACATTGGGGCATCTGAGACGCATTGCCTAATACGGTAAAATTGCTTTGCGAAAATAATCTGCCTGAAACAACCAAAAGCATCAAAAAATAGTAAAGTTTTCTCATCAGGGTATATGACTTTAGGGGTGTTTATGGTTTACCGAAAAAAGAGGTTGTGGCATGAAGATATAATTTAGCAACCATTTTTATTATAAAGGCCTCATCTTTTTTAGTTAAAATCTGCATTAGGGGCAAAAAAAATCCCGCCACTACTTTATGACGGGATTTTTGACAGAAACGTTGTCTTCGAAAATACTTTTTAGCGAGCCACGCTAACACTTCTTTTTTCACGGATTACCGTTACTTTAACCTGACCGGGGTAGGTCATTTCCTTTTCTATTTTCTGAGAAATAGCGAATGATAATTCTTCGCTTTTTTTGTCATCTACTTTGTCGGCCTCAACAATTACGCGCAACTCTCTTCCGGCTTGTATGGCATACGCTTTCTCAACCCCCTCGAAATTCTGCGCTAAAGCTTCAAGATCTTTAATACGGAGCAGGTAGCCTTCCATAATTTCACGACGTGCACCCGGCCTTGCGCCTGAAATGGCATCGCAGGCCTGAATAATAGGCGAGATAACGTACTTCATTTCCATTTCGTCGTGGTGCGCACCCACTGCGTTTACAATGGCAGGATGCTCACCATATTTCTCACAAAGTTTAGCACCTAATAATGCATGCGAAAGCTCGCTTTCTTCATCAGGCACCTTACCTATATCGTGCAACAATCCGGCACGTTTTGCCAGCTTTGGATTTAGCCCCAATTCAGCCGACATGGTAGCACAAAGGTTTGCTACCTCGCGCGAGTGTTGTAACAGGTTTTGACCATAAGACGAGCGGAAACGCATTCTACCCACATAACGAATCAACTCCTGGTGTAAACCCTGGATACCGAGGTCAATAACCGTTCTTTCTCCAATTTCAACAATATGCTCATCCAGTTGCTTTTTGGTTTTGGCAACTATTTCTTCAATACGAGCGGGGTGAATTCTTCCATCGGCAACCAAACGTTGTAATGAAAGGCGGGCAATTTCGCGGCGTATAGGGTCATAACCCGAAATGATAATAGCCTCGGGAGTATCATCTACCACAAACTCGCAACCGGTGGCTGATTCAAGCGCGCGGATGTTTCTTCCTTCGCGGCCAATTATCTGGCCTTTTTGCTCATCGCTATCAAGGTTAAATACCGATACGGTATTTTCTATCGCATTTTCAGCGGCAGTTCTTTGAATGGTTTGAATGATGATTTTTTTGGCCTCTTTATTGGCTTTGCTTTTGGCCTCATCAATCATGGTTTTAGTAAGCGTGAGCGCTTCCGTCTCAGCGTCCTTCTTCATGTTTTCAACCAGTTCCTTTTTCGCATCTTCTTTAGTAAGATTGCTGATTTGCTCCAGCTTCGATACAAAAATTTCATGACTCTTTTCCAACTGGTTTTTCTTGGTGTTTACAAGGTCCAGCTGTTTGTTCAGGTTATCGCGCAGGCTCTCAACTTCCTTTTCCTTTTTCGAAATTTCGGTTACCCTGGTTGAAACCTCATTTTGAAGTTGTTTAACCTGGGTTTCCTTTTCTACTGCTTTTTTGTTACGCTCGGCAACTTCGCTTTCGTGCTTAGCTTTTAGCTGAAGGAAATTCTCTTTCGCTTCAAGCATTTTGTCCTTTTTTGTATTCTCGGCATTGCGTTGGGCATCGGCAATGAGCTTATCGGCGGTAGCTTTGGCATCGGCAAGTTTCTTTTTAACTTCCTCTTCTGCCTTATTCTCTATCTCCTTATTTGACTTTTGGGTGATAGACCTACCAACAAATAAACCCACTATCAAAGCCACTACAGCTAAAACTGCCGCAATGATTATAATAATGGTGGTATTCATTTTGGGCTTTTATTTATGGTTATTTAATAATACTCGTTTAAAACTGCTGCAACTTTAAAACTTAATTAGGTTGCAACGCAGTTGTGTTGTAAAGCTTCGAAAACGGAGTGTATACCCAAATGGGCAAAGTGCGGGAAGATTTATTTAGAGTTGTCCAGACAGGATTTTTTCTAATTCAATCATTTTTTCTTCCAAAATACGGCTACTGTCCTTAGAAGAATGATGAAGATTTTCGTGTTCTACGGCAAAATTGAGGAGGCACATGGCCATATAATCCTGTTTGTCTTTGCCGTCATACAGAGTCTGGTACTCTTTTATTCTTTCATTAACCAGCTTAACTGCACTGTGTACTTTTTCTTCATCGCTCTTTAAAACCTTTAAGGGGTAGAGCCGCTCCGCAAGTTGAACATTGATATTGACCGTTTCACCTTTCTCCGCCATGTTAGTCATTAAGCATCGCTATGCAATTGTCAATCTCTTTGATATACTCGTTTATTTTACGCTTTAATTCGGTTGTTTCCCGATTTTCATCAGGGCCGCCCGAACCTATATTCTGCGCTAACTTAATGATTTTAATCTTATTGTTCAATTCGAGGGTTTTGCCCTGCTCGGCATCAAGCAATAATCTTAAATCCTTAATTTCCTGTTCCAATTGTCCATTAACAAGACGCAATTTGGCATTTTGGTCTACCAGCTTACGGGCCTTGTCAATTAAAACATCTGTTTTTGATATTAGCTTTTGCATGTAATAGTACCAAAAATAAAATAAGTTGGCTTAATATCATCGCAACGTTAAGGCCTTTGAAATGTTTCAGCTTTGTGCAGGCGCTATTGTGCCTGTAGCTCGCGCAACCTGTTTTTTAGCATATCTGCCTGGGGTTTATTACCAATCATTTCGTAACCCATAGCAAGGTACTGAATAGCGTTTTGATTCTCATTATTGAGGGCTACGCACTGGTTAAGTGCATCAATCCCTTTTTGAACTAAGCCTGCATCGCGATGGATTTGAGCACTTTGTAGGTAAGAAAGTCCTAAATCAAATAGTGCAGCATCAGCCTTGGGGTATTTTTGGCAATAGGGGGCAAGGAGGTTAATTGCACCATCAAAATCGCCTTTCTTCATGGCCTCGCCTCCCAGGTAATCGCTTTTGTCTGTTTTTTTAACCACGCAGGACAATGGGACTCCATCAGCATAAACGGTAAATACCGTTTGTTCGGGAGGGAAGCAGCCGTTTAATAAAAGCTGACGATCAATATACCGTGAATAGAGAATTTCATAATCGGCATCTTTTGTAGTGCGCCCGCGGTAACTAATGTAACCGACACTTACATCGGCTGAATCGGCTTTAAAGTAGGCGTTTGCCGGTGCAACCCCATTACAATATAGCCTTAACCTTCCGCCATCGCTGCGGCGGGTTTTCAGATTTTCGTTCTGCTTCATCCAATCGGCACATTGCTTAATTGAATTCATGTAGTAATCGGTTTCGTAATTACCGAAAGCGCCCTTTATTCCACCCTCTAACTCGTTAAAGTAAACATACTCGTTAGGATGGTTGGCGAACATAAACCTGGCGGGTAAAAAAACGAGCAATATCATCACCACTAGCACAACATACTTCATGTTTTTGGAAAAGACACTTAATAGGTAGTTAAATGTAAGCCCTGAAACAATTATGATGCTGGGGTATACAAAAAACAGGTGGCGCATTGAATCGTATAGAACAGATTTCTCGTAAATCACATACGCTATTGGGAACAGGATGGTGAAGTATAAAAAAGCCAGTAAAAGCAATTTCCCTGCTCTTCTCAATGCCGGTATCAGCATAAAAGAAGTAGCCAGGCCAAGCAGGCCAAAAATGGGGGTACTAACTGCAAACCATTGTGGCTCGTAATTCCATGGCACTTGTGTTGAATGGATGAGTTTACCATCGAAAAGAAACCCGATGTTAACCGGGAATTTAGTAGCAACAGTAAGCGCTTCCAAAGGATGATGAATAGGATCTACTAATCCGTAAGGCCATAAAATAAGGCTTAAAAAGTAACCCATTGCGGCAGACAATAGAACATATTTAAAGCTGGGCCAAATATTTTCTTTGAATTTAGAGAAATCGAAAAGGCCTGAAAAACCATAAATGCCTGACAATGCTAAAAGCCAGAATAACCCAAGGTAAGGTATAAGCAATAAGCCACCAATACGTATACCCATGGCAACACCAATGCTAATGCCAAGGCCAATGGCCGTTTTTAGCGTGGGCCGTGGCAGTTGCTTTAAAAATTTGAGTATAAAAACATAGGTAAGCATATAGCCTGCCGCCATTGTAATATCCTTGGGGTTGTTCATGCTTTCGCCAAAAAACCTGGGCGAAAAAGCCATAAAGACAAGCGTTATAATGCCGGCCTGCCAGCCGGCTACTTCAACCGCTACGAGCCCAGCGCAGAGCATGGCTAAAAAACCAAAAAGAGAATTCCAAAAGTGGCGTACGGTCCACTCGTTTACTGATGGGAGGGTTTTGGATAAAATGGTGGCTGTGCCATCGTAAAGTCCGCCGTAAAAAACCATGAGGGAGTCGGGGCCATTGTTACTTGATGAGGCTGCGGTGGTATCTTTTCCCAGCGTGGAATAGAAATTGATGATGTGGTGCCCGTATTCCCTGTGAAAATTTTCATCGCCCGAGATGCCATATTGGTGGCTTGTGCTTGCCATTACCACGCATAAAATGACGGCAAAAGCAATAAATATCTTTTTGGCAAGCGCCTCGGGAATTAGCGGGGAAAGAACAACCTCTTTTTTTGGTTCAACTTTCTTTTCGACTACCGGCTGAGGTTTTTTATACTGCTTGGCCATTTACGTGGATTTTGAGAGGCGAATGTATAATTTACCGTTTACAGTTTGAAATCAAACGAGCTGTTACGCCTTGGTGGCTGTAATAAAAAGGGACTGTGTTACTTTATTAACCAAGGGCACCTTTTCCAATACATTGCCTACTACGATGGAGGGCTGAATCAAAAAGTCGGGTATGCCGGGCAATAAAAAATCGCGGTATTCAACCTTAACATCTTTGTAGCCCAGGCCTTCTAACTTTTTTGTGATGAAGGTTTTTGAAAAGGCCATTTCATCGGGCTCGAGGTTAGCGGCTTTGCGCAGCGGCGCGAAGGAGAAAATAAAGTAGATGTATGGGTTGTAGATATTGGGCTCCATAAAAATGAGCTTGCCGTTATCTTTTAAAAGCTTGCGCATATTAACAAAGCACTCATCTAAATGATAATACAAGTGATGCAAAATTCCGTTACCAACTATATAGTCAAATGTTTCGCCCTTAAACTCATCGGCCTTATTAAAATCCAAAACATCATAGCGCAAGTTGGGGAGTTTGTATTTTTTTGCGGCCTCTTCAATAAAAGGCACGCACAGGTCAGTACTTAAAACTTTGGCGGGTACTTTTTCGGCCATCCAAAAAGCTATTTCGCCGGTGCCGCAGCCAATTTCCATAATGCTTTTGTTCTGCAGGTTGTCCATTTCTGAAAGGAGCAAATCGGCCCTGCGGCGCATGCGTATTTCGGTGCTTTTTACTAATTCAAAGCCCTGGTTGTATCCTCTGTCGTCTATTATGCTTGCCATGTTAATTCTTATTCTGATGATTATCTGTCCTGAAATGTATGGGAAGGTTAAAGTAAACTTTTACCGCTTTCCCGTCCTGATAACCGGGTTTAAATTTTGGTAGCGATTTTATCAATTTTATCAATTCCACATCCCATTCTGACCCACAAGACTTAGTGATTTTAGGTTCGATAGCTGTCCCATCAGTGTCAATTACAAACTTAACCTGCATACTTCCACATACCTCATTACCGCTCTTTTCAGACAGTGTTCGTAAGTTTTGTTGAAGGAATTTCATCAGTTCAGCATCACCACCAGGAAACTTAGGCATTTGTTCAGCAAAATGTAAAACTTTATAAGAGGTATCCGTTTGTGCATTACAATTGACGGCGAAGAATATAAATATAGTTAAGAGCCTAATCGCTTTCATCTGTAACTTATTGACAATTCTTACTCAAATAAGCAGCTGCATTTGGTGAACCTAACTCTTTAGCTTTTGAATAATTGATACATGCATCATTTTCCCTGCCCAATTTGGCATCGCATTCGGCTAGCCGCTCGTAGCTTAGGTATTCGTCCGGAAATTTTGAAATGGATGTTTTTAGCAATTCTGAAGCCTGGCGATGTTTACCCTGGCTCATCAGTCCAACCGCTCTTTTGTACCATGAATCTTTATCGAGTTTTTCTACGACCAGTTTTTTTTCGTTGGTTTTTGGGTCTTGCCCTTGCTGCGCATGCAAAGAACCGGCAACTAAAAATAAAATGAGTATAAGGTGAAGTGTTTTCATCAATAAACCTTTCTGTAAATATTTCTCCTGATAAACTTCGGCCGCTTTTTAGATTCTTCTAAGATTTTGGCCTGGTATTCACCTAGCGTAGATATGCCTAACAACTGCAGGCCGCCGAAGAAAAGAATGAGTACTATAATGGTTGTTATGCCATGCGGGTTACCCGGCATAACAAAATATAAAACGATTTGGATGATGATGGCGATAAAGGAAAGGCCTGTAAGTAACACCCCTAAATAGGTAAGCAACTCTAACGGCACATAGCTAAAACTGAAAATTGCTTTACGCGCCCAGCCAATATTTTTGCGCCAGTTGTTGGTAGTTACACCAAACATCCTTTCGGGGCGGATATAATCAACGCCGGTTTGCTTAAAGCCAACCCAGGCGCGTAAGCCGCGTAAAAACTGATCTGTTTCGGGTAGTTTGATTATTTCATTAACCACCTTTCTATCCATTAAACTAAAGTCGCCGGCATCTAGCGGCATAGGAACATAGCTGACACTACGGAAAAGGCGATAGAACAATTTATAAAACGATACCAGCGTTTGATTGCCTTCGCGGGCTACTCTGCGACCATAAACCACATCAAATCCCTTTAGGTATTCGGTGTAGAATTGCTCAATCAATTCTGGCGGGTCTTGCAAATCGCCGTCCAACAAAATAACACCATCGCCGGTTGATATTTCCATGCCAGATAGAAAAGCGGATTGTGAGCCAAAGTTTCGTGAATGCTCAATGGCAATTACGTGATCATCTTCATCTACCAACTTCTGTAAAACTTCGGCTGTATTATCGGGTGAACAATCGTTCACAAAAATGATTTCGTAATCGACGCCTATTTTGTTGAAGGTTTTGGAAAGCCTTTCGTGCATAATAGGTATAGCCTGGGCATCCTTATAGCAGGCGATAACGGCACTTAGTTTATGCCGTATTTTATCCTGTACCAATTTCTTTTCGTACAAAGGCATAGCATAGTTCTTCTGCCACTCGAAAGTTTGCTGTAATCCTGCCTTTAAGGGTGTTTCATTTTGCCAGCCTAAAAGTTCTTTAGCTAATGAAGCGTTGCCATACCACTCTTTTAAATCCCATTTGCGATTAGGCATATCGCCCCATGATGGGTCGCTATTGAGACTAAAAATTTCTTTAATGGCAGAAGCAATATCGCGGATAGTGGTTTTTTTGTTGCTGGCAACGTTGAGTGACTTGCCCCGTATGTTTTGAATCTTATTGGCTGATAGTAAAGTGGCCAGCACCGCATCATCTACAAAAACAAAATCGCGCGAAATATCGGGTTGAACTAACGGCGGATAAGTGCCCTTTATGCCTTTATCAATTAATTGGGGTATAAGTCTGTCTGGCTCTTCAAAGGGGCCGAATATTGAGTAATAGCGGAGATTAGCTACGGGCATCTCTTTTATAGTGCCGTAGTATTTTATCATGTGTGCGGCTCCAACTTTGGTTACTGCGTAATGCGAGTTGGGCTGTAGAGGAGCGTCTTCATCAGGGGCTGAAGCATTCAAGCCATATTCCGAAGAACTACCGGCGTGCACAAAAGCTTTAATACTGAACTGCGATGAAATTTCGAGCAGGTTGAGCAGGCCTATAAAGTTGGTTTCGTAAATCAGGTCAACATTGCTTTGCTTACTATATGCGCCGTATGCTACCAGGTCGAAAATTGTTTTAAAGCGGTGTTCTTTAAATAGGGCCTCTATCTGGCCTTTCTTAATGATGTTGCAATGGAGGATGTTTTTGGGATTGATATCATCTAACCGCCAGGGTATAAATGGCTTGCTGGTAACCGCATATACGTCGTTACGATATTGAAGAATGGTGCGGATGAGGTTAGCACCGATAAAACCACCCGCCCCGAAAACCACAATAGGCCCTTCGAGTTTTAAAACCTCTGCTTGAATTTCTTCCTGTAATGACATTGTGCTGTAAATATGTAGAAAAAAATATTATCGCCACAAAGGCGCAAAGACACTAAGTTTTTGGAGATTAAGCGGGGAGTTTAAATGAATGTTTGAAGCTGTTGCTTTAAACCCTCGCCCCCCAGGTTATTTTCGGCCTGGTGAAACTTCTGATCGCCGTATTTTCCGCTAATATATCCTGAAGCAGAAAGGGCAAGCATTTTTATTGGGCTACTTAGTTGATTCATGATATGATAGGAAAGTGTTTCGCGCAACCCGCATTCGCCAGCGTGCTCCTCGATGGTTACCAGCTTTTTTGTTTTGTTGATAGATTCAATCAGCTCAGGCGGAATATTATGAATAGGGAAAACGCTTACCACCCATATTTCAAGGTCTTCGGCAATATCGAGGTTACAAATATTTTCAACTACCGGTCCGGTGCCCACAACAGTACCTTTGGTGCCTGATTTTATTTTTCTCCATTGGGTAAACGGAGCTACCTCGTATTTGATTTTGGCGCCCTGATTTAATCGAAGATAATTAGGGTGCGGGTCGGCAAGCATTTGTTCAATACTTTGTTCAACATCGCTGGCTGTAAAAGGCACATACACCTTCATATTAGGCAGTAGGCGCATGGCACCAATATCTTCGATATTATGATGGGTTGCACCCATTATGCCGTAACCATAGCCCCCACCATTGCCAACAAGTTTAACGGGTAGGTCGTGTAGGCAGGCGTCGTTCCTTATTTGCTCGTAAGGTCGCAGTGTTACAAAAGGGGAAATACTATATAACCAAGGAACGAAACCTTCGTGCGCCATGGCTGCAGCCACAGTAACCATGTTCTGCTCAGCAACCCCGGCGTTAATAAATTTGTCGCCAAATTTTTGCTGCACTTTTTCCAAAGCCATATACCCTAAATCGCCGGTAATGAAAACCATTTGCGGGTGGGTATCGAAAAACTTAATCATTGAATCGGCAAACTCTACGCGCATATTGGTTAAGCCTAAAGTTGGCTAATTTGATGATTGTAATCGGTTTCAACATGTGCCAATAGCAAATCGTACTGGTCATCTTTCATAGGCAAATAGTGGCAGTCTAGCGTATCTTCATATTGTTTCCAGCCCCTGCCTTTTTTTGTGTTGCAAATAATGGCAGTTGGCAAATTTGCGGTTAGTGCTTTTTGTTTGGCTTTTTCCAACGAAACAAAATTATGACCCTCTGCCATAACCACGTTAAAGCCAAAGGCTTCAATTTTTTTATCCAGTGGGTCAAGCTTCATTACATCTTCAGTTCTGCCCAGGCCTTGTAGTTTGTTTCTATCAACCAGCCAAACCACATTATTTAAATTGTGATGGGCGATAAACAAAGCAGCCTCCCAGGTTGAGCCTTCGTTAATTTCGCCATCGGAGGTAATGCAGAAAATCTTTTTACCAGACTTTTTAAGCTTTTGTGCCATGCCCAATCCGGCGGCAATTGAAAGCCCGTGACCTAAACTGCCCGTAGCAAACGGCACTCTTTTTAACTTGTTTACCGGAGGATGTGCTGCCAGGTAAGTATTGTTTTTGTAAAACGTCTTAATGTCATCCTCGGTCAAAATACCCTCCTCGGCCAACATGGAATATATGGAAGCGGCCGCATGGCCTTTAGAGAGGATAATTTCGTCATTATTGCTCATCCAGTTAAAGCGCACAAAGGTTACTATTTCGGCCACAGATAACGAACAGCCTACATGCCCGGCGTTTGCGGCTTTGTACATGCCCAAAAAGCGCTTTTTAATGTTGTAAGCCTTTTTCAATAAATCCTGATGAACCGATTTTTCCATGCGGGTGCAATATTAGCAGTTTTGGGGTAATTATTTTGGTGGTAATTTAGGTAAGTATCTCTCCCCGCTTCCCCAGTTCCACTACCTCCAGATTTTCAATCTTTTTTTTGTTAAGCGTAAAGCGTAAAACCGTCTTTACTTTATGAAAACCCTGCACACCAACTGCCCCGGGGTTCATAACCACCATATTGTTGTGTTTTTCATCGCGCATTACTTTTAAAATATGAGAGTGGCCGCAAATGAAAATATCGGGGTTTAGCTCCTCAATTTTCCTTCGGGCTTTGGGCTCGTAATTGCCGGGGTAACCACCTATATGGGTGATAAGTATTTTAAACCCTTCCCTTTCTAATTCGAGATTTAAGGGATACTCCAAGCGGATGTCTTTACTATCAATATTGCCATAAACGGCATAAAACGGCTTAAATTTTTTCAGTTCCTCACATAGCTCAAGGGTGCCGATATCACCGGCATGCCAAATTTCATCTACATCCTCAAATACATCAAATATTTTAGGATCAAGATAGCTGTGTGTATCGCTCATTAAACCAATTTTAACCATTAGCAGCAGATTTTCGTTCGTGTGCCTTTATCAGCCAGTAATACCAGGCTACCCCAATGATATAAAACCCTACGGTAATAAAAATGATGTTAGAGTAGGCAATATCTTCTTCCCTCAAAATTGAAAAAATCTTGGCACTGGCAAACCAACACCCGCTCCAGATAGCTGCATTAATTGCCGATATCATTTCGCGGTTTTTTTCGCCAACATAATTCAAAGTCAGTTCAGATGTCATGGGTCCTGCCATATTCATTAAAGGCTGCCTTACAATAAATGCTATAACAGCCACTACAACTGCAATAGGCATAGTTTTGTACCATTCGGTAGTACCCATTATAAATAGGGCAAGCACGGCAAAGCACTGCACCAGCGTAATGGCCACCTGGTAACCGTGGCGCCTTTTTATTTCGGGAATAAGAAAGGCTGTTATAACCACCAGGCCAAAAGCTATGGAATTCATCAGCGAAAAATGGCCTGCTTCCATACCGTGCACATTTTTAAAAAACAGGTTGATGAAGGGGATTGTGAAGCCCGCGCCAAAGGCAATTATAAAAGTTGGAATGGCCGCCTGAAATATGAGCGCCCAATCGTAATCGCTATGTAAATTAATAAGCGGAATTTTAGTGCCAATATTTTCTTCATCAGGTAGTTTCATTACAAAGTAAACCCCGGCAAAACCTATTAGCGAATAGATAACAAGGAGCACTTCGGTTGAAAAGAAGTTTTGAGACAACAAGGGCAGGAGGTAACTAAAAAGTCCGACTACGATTAAAGTAAAGTTCCCGGCCGAAAAAAACAGAGCGATGGATTCGGTTTCGTGTTCTTTGCTGCCGTTTAGCAACATATAGGGCAGTACTAATATTTGCACTAGTGAAAACGTTACTCCCCACAGCGACATGAGCGTTCTAATCAATTCGGTATTGTGCGAATGGATACCCCAAATTAAAAGCAGCGCAACAATAGGGGAGGAGATGGCACCGGCCATCAGGAAAGGCTTCAACCTCTTTCCTTTGGCAATGATTGCTAACGGAGATGCACAAAGTAAAACGGTAAGATACCTGTTGCCTACCATTGAGGTGATTTGGTAATCTTTAAACCCGTGGTCAAGCATTTCGTAATTCAGTAACAGTGTAAAAGCCGCATTAATAAACTGAATAGAAACGTCAATCATCATTAAGTAAATGATGATGCGGGGAATGGAAAGATATTTTTGAACTATGTGTTTCACGTTTTTGCCGACGGCACTTGCCGGCTAAATTAGTTGCGAATCAATGTATCTTATTATTTCACCCTTCTCTTCCGGCCCGTACCAATAAATGCCTTTATCCTTTTTGAACCAGGTTAGCTGGCGTTTGGCGTAGTTGCGGGTGTTTTGTTTGATTAGTTCAATTGCTTGTTCTAAGGTCAGTTTATCTTCTATGTAGTCAAAAAATTCCTGGTAGCCCACTGTGTTAAGCGTATGGAGGTTTTTAAAAGTGTAAAGTTCTTTTACCTCTTCTAACAAACCCGCCTTCATCATATCATCAACCCGCTGATTAATGCGTTGGTAAAGTTTTTCTCTTTCAAGGGTTAACCCGATTTTGATGGGAGTAAAATTTCTTTCAGCTTTTTTGCCAATTCGCTGTTCGGAATATTTTTTGCCGGTGGTGTAAATTACCTCAAGAGCCCTGATTAAGCGCACCGGGTTTTTTTTATCGACTTCGGCATAATATTCGGGGTCTATTCTTTCCAACTCCTGTTGTAGCCAGCTTAGGTCTTTTCCGTTCAAAAAAGTGCGGGCGGTGATTTGTTGTTTAAAGTCGGTAGTTTCGAAAGTATCGAACCCGCTACAAACGGCATTAATAAAGAGGCCTGAGCCCCCAACAAGCACGGCTATATCTTTTGTTTTGAAATATTCATCTAAAAACTCAATGACCTCTTGCTCGTATTTGCCGGCGCTGTAGTTTTTGGTGTGTATTGAAATGTTATTGATGAAATGATGAGGCACTTCGGCCAATTCCTGAGGAGTTGGTTTGGCTGTCCCAATATTCATTTCGCGGTAAAACTGCCTTGAGTCGGCGGAAATTATTTCGGCATTGTAATGTTTGGCTAAATCAATAGCAAGGCTTGTTTTGCCCACTGCGGTGGGGCCGCAAACAACAATTAAATATTTAGTTGTTGTGTTCATGCTTTGCCCACTACTTTCAAACCAAGTTTTTCTCCCAGTTCAATCATCATAGCATAGGCCTCGTTATAATCGTTGCGAATCTTTCCTTCAAGTATTGCTTCTTTAATCTCTTCTTTAATTACGCCAATCTCGCGAGAGGGTTTTATACCAAAAGTTTCCATAATCAACTCACCTGAAACAGGAGGTTGAAAGTTTCTTACCTGGTCTTTTTCTTCAACTTCCTTTAATTTTTCGCGCACCGTTTCGAAACGGGCCAAATAGCGCTTAACCTTTTCGCGGTTTTTTGAGGTGATGTCTGCTTCGCATAATGCCAGCAGGCTATCGATATCATCTCCGGCTTCAAATAATAACCTTCTAAGTGCCGAATCTGTAATTTCTTCTTTGGTAAGTGCGATGGGCCGTAAATGCAGAAAAACCAGCTTTTGAACAAACTTCATTTCGTTTCCCATCGGCAATTTCAACCGCCTGAAAATGCCCGGAACCCATTTGCTGCCCAATACCTCGTGGCCATGAAAAGTCCAACCCTCTCCGGGTATGAATTTTTTGGTAGGTGGTTTAGCGATGTCGTGCAAAATGGCGGCCCAGCGCAGCCATAAATCTTTTGAATATTTAGAAGCGTTATCGAGCACCTGCAGGGTGTGATAGAAATTATCTTTATGCCCCTTGCCTTCAATTTCCTGCACACCTTTAAGCTTCACCATCTCGGGGAAAATGATTTTGAGCAGGTCTGATTCTTCGAGCAACTTAAATCCAACTGAGGGTACGCGCGAAAGGATTATTTTGTTCAACTCATCAGTTATCCTTTCCTGCGATATTATTTTTATTCGTTCAGCGTTACGGGTAATTGACTCAAACGTTTCGGGTTGAATGACAAAGCCAAGTTGAGATGCGAAACGTATGGCGCGCATCATGCGCAGAGGGTCGTCACTAAAAGTTATGTCGGGATCGAGCGGAGTGCGTATTAACTTGTTTTCAAGGTCTTCGACCCCGTTAAACGGGTCAATCAGTTGTCCGTAATTATCTTTATTGAGGCTTATGGCTAATGCATTAATTGTAAAATCGCGCCTGTTTTGATCGTCTCGAAGCGTTCCTTCTTCAACAATTGGTTTACGGGAATCGCGTTGATACGATTCTTTACGCGCGCCTACAAATTCCAAATCGAGGTCGTGCCATTTAAAATGAGCTGTGCCGAAATTTTTAAATACAGTTACATGTAGTCTTGAATCAATTTTTTTGGCGGCCAGTTCGGCCAGTTCAATGCCGCTACCCACACAAACAAAGTCAATATCCTTGCACTCTCTTTCAAGCAATTGGTCGCGTACGTAGCCACCTACGGCGTATGTTTCATAATGTAACTCTTCCGCCGCATCTGCAATAAACCTGAACACGGGATTGGTAATCGAAATTTTGTGCTGCACGGGGCAAAACTAATGATGTTGCTTAAAATTTGATGATTTAATGCTGGAGCTAACAGTTATCTCTCTCAAAAACAGCATCTCGAGCCTCAATAATGTCATTTCGAAAAATCGGGCAGAGGCATTTTTAAACCTTGTTGCAGGTTATATATCTTAGCAATCAATTAATCAGGTTGGCAAAATCTAAATCCTTTTTATGAGTCATGTGCTTGGGTCGAACACCAAATGGTTCTTTCTGTTTGTTTTGGTGTTAATCATTATTGAGGGTATTTGGGTATACCGCAAGCGCCGGCAACAATTTAATTTTAAAGAAAGCCTTTCAAACACGGTTATTCTTATCGGTTATATTCTTAGTAAAGCTTTAACGGTGGGCTATCAATTGGCGGTGCTGCGCTTTGTAGAGCACTTTGCATTTTTCCATTTGCCCGAAAACGGTTGGGTTTTTGTTGTTTCATTTATCGCTACCGATTTCTGCTATTATTGGTTCCACCTGGTTTCGCATCACAGCAAATTCTTTTGGGCTTTTCATTTAATTCATCACTCCAGCAAGTGGATGAATTTTACTACCGCGTATAGGCTTAATTGGTTTAGTGCATTGATTACTCCTTATTTCTTTATTCCTATTGTATTGCTGGGTGTTCCGCCATTATATGTGGCAATCAGCTTTAGCTTTAATCTCATTTTTCAGCTTTTTCTGCACACCGAAGCAGTAGATAAAATACCGCTGGTAGAGGGCATTATTGATACACCTGCAGCACATCGTGTGCACCACGGCAGTAACCCGATTTATATTGACAAAAACTTTGGTGGTGTTTTTATGGTTTGGGATCGTATGTTTGGCACTTACCAGGCCGAAACTGAACCTGTTGAGTATGGTATTTCAACCGGCTTTGTAAGCCATAACCCGTTTGTGCTGGTTTTTCATGGCTTTGTTGACCTGGTGCGGGGTAAAATGGATTACAAAGGATAATTTCTTGCGTAGGCTTTTATCTGAAAAACTTTTTAGTGGCATCTCCTATTCGCGCCAAATATATTCCTGTGGCAAGACGGCTAATGTCTATGTAATCAACTGCATTGGCCATTTGTTTGGTGATTACTTTGTTGCCAAGAGCATCATAAACTTCAAGCAGCTGGTTCTCTGTGCTTCCGTTTGTAACCCGTAAGGTGGTGCTATTGGTTTTATAAATTTCGAAATTGATTGGCTGCGCGAAGTCATTAATACCTGTTGTTTCGCCGCTATCCATCGCTGCTAACCAAATGGTGGCGTTCATAATTAACTTGCGGTGATTACCGCCGACTGCGGTTGCGTAAGAAGAATAAAGCGTGGTTTGGGGATTACCTGTGCCGTCATCAAACGGCGAGCTATCGCCTATGGCTGCAACTTTTCCTTTTCCAAAACGCGCGTGGGCAAACATAACGGCGGCGGTGCCAGTGGTGCTTGAGCCATCGGTAAAAATTACTCCCTTAACAGAACTGTTACTATCGGTAGATAAAGTCATGGTGGTAGCACCGTTGTATTGTAGTTCGGTAACGCTACCGAAGGGGCCATGCAAAACAGAATCGTTAGGTAAGGTTGCAACGTTTGTACTGGTGGTTGAAAAGTCGGACAAATCAAAGCGGATGCCGAATGGACTTTGTGGGATAACGGTGCCCATAAAATCATTCCAAACATTTGGTGAATCCCACCCGTCATTGTTCCTATCGGAATTATTGTGGTCAGAAATCATAAATAACCCACCGCCATTTTGAACGAACTGTAACATGGCTGCTTTTTCGGCATCGGTAAACTTTATGTTTGGCTCGTCCATTACATAGACCTTGTAGTTCGAAAGGTCTTGCACGTTTGAACCATCGCCATAAGTTATTTGCCCGGTAACCGGTAAAGTTTCAACTTCATATCCATAGTTTACGCAATCAATTCCCCAACTGGAGAGTGAGCCTTCCCAATAAGTTTCTGCGGTGGTTGAGGTTACCGTACTTTGATCGGGTGTTGGAAATCTTTGAGGATCGGAGCCGTGACCCTGGCCTACGTAAGGACTAGGATGCCAATAAATATCGTGCACATCGGCATCAATAACCCAATCGGCATTGCCTGCGGTTTGCGCCTTGGTGCAATCAAAAAGAATTTTTACCTGTGCGGATGAATGAAAGACGCTCAAAAAAACTATTGAACAGAGAATACAAAATCTTGACATCGCGTAAATTTTTAATTACCGTAATATTTGCAATAAATGGGGCGTGAATATATAAATTGATACCTAAGTAAGATTAGTATTCGGCATCGGTTTTCATTTTCGTTAATTTCCCTTTCTTCCAGGCATCGTAATCTTTGACCAAAAGAGCCTTGTTTTGTTCTGTAAGCTCGGGGTCATCAAGGTGGCTTAAATCGGGTTTGCCCCCGTTTACCCAAGCGGTATACCAAAAATCGGCAACGCATGTAATAGACGATTTCATTTGCTCTTCAACCATGCCACGCAAGGCATCGTGAAAGGCCTTTGCGTATTCATCGGATTGAATTGGGGTATTGTATTTTGTTTTCAGTATCTCGCCCTTTTCATCTTTTTTATACCATTTATCTTCGGGTAAAGTATGGCGCACCAGCTTATCGGCTGCCAATAACGTATCAACCAGTTGGTGCGAACTTTTAATAATGCGCCATGTTTCTTTTGTTACATCGTCAATATATTTTGCCTCGCGGGTATTGAGATTATAAGAGTTGCCAAACTTTTCAGGCAATCGCGATTCCCAAAAAGAATGAACGCCTGTCTGATTGGTCAATTGGCCATCATAATTTAAAGATGTGTGCAAAGGCATGTTGGCATCGCCAAGATAGTGGCCCAAATCGGCAGAAAGTAAAAGGATTTCGCTTTTGTGTTTGTCTTTAAAAGCTTTTGTAAGCTTTGCCATAACGTCCTGAATATACCATGGTAACGAACCGCTTTTTTGCATCAGGCTATCGGTATATACTTTTGATTTTTCGGCGGTTGTTCTTGGTAGACTATCAATAGGTTTGCCGAACATTTCGATATCAATATAATGACGCGGGCTCTCGGCCTTTTCGCCATAAACAGAGCGGTGCATATCGGGGCCTGTGGATTCGACCGTAATGAAATCAATGTGATTGTAATAAAATACCCGCATATCTTCCGGCAAGGCAAAAATGGCTGCGCGATTAATGTGCTCGTGGCCCCATATACCCCATGAACTCAAAAATAATATTGAGCCTAAGGCGACAGCGACAAAAAAATAATGAATGAGTTTCTGTTTCATCTCTAATATGTTAGTGCGTTAACGTGCAAGATATTAACGCTAGTGTTTTTTATCGTAGCAGTGTGATAGAACCTTTAATACCGGTTCGGGTATAATCATCGAGGAAAACAACTTTTGCTTCGTACACGAATACGGCAGGATCCTGCATGATGCCTTTGTAGGTACCATCCCACCTGAAGTTGATATCGTTTGATTGAAACACCTTTTCACCCCAACGGTTAAATACTTTTATTTCCCAGTAAATAATCGCCTTTTTATTGCCGAACATTTCGAAATAATCGTTATTGCCATCTCCATTCGGGGTAAAGCAATTAGGAATAAACAGGTTGTAATTAGGGATTACGGTTACCATCACCGAATCGTTGGCGTAACACCCGTTTGAGTCGGTTACGTTTATAAAGTACAGTGTATTTCTTACCGGTTGTGCGCTGGTGCTTTCGCAGGTAGCACAGCCAAGCCCTTCGAGAGGTGTCCAGGTGTAGGCAACGCCGGTTAAAATATTTGAAGTGGCGGTAAGTTCAGTGCTATCACCAAGGTTTATAGTTACTGCCGGACCGGTGCTTACTGTAATTGCATATTGATATTGCAAATTGAAAGAATCCTGAACGCTACAGCCCCTTGAATCGGTGATAACAAGGTTATAAATGCCGGCAACAAGATTTGTTAGCGATGATCCGCCCTGCTGATTATTCCAACTGTAAGTATAAGGTGGTGTACCACCGGCAGTGCCGGTAATGGCTATTGAGCCATCGGCCAAAGGCGCGCAGAAAGGCTGAACATCGGATGGTGTATATGTTATAGGGCTTAAAATAGAAACGGTGACTGTATCGGTGTACGGGCATTGGTGGGCATCGTTAACTGTAACGGAGTAGCTACCCGCTGCAATGTTGCTAATTGTTGCCGCTGTGCCCTGGTTAGACCATAAGTAAGTATACGGAGGAGTGCCACCGGTTGTTGTAACTCTTGCTGAACCATCAACCTGGTTAACGCAAGCCTGCGGAACCGAGGAAGTGGATAAGGTAACGTTGGTAGGCTGCCCAACTGTGTAAGTGGCACCGGTGGTGCATTGGTTACCATCGGTAACCGTAACACTATACGGCCCAGCAGCAACGTTAGATAATGTAGCGTTGGTTGAGTTGTTACTCCAGGAATAAGTATAACCCGCACCGGAACCACCACTTGCTGTTAAAGCTATTGAGCCATCGCTGCCACCAAAGCAAGTTACATTAGTGATGTTATTAGCCGTAGTAATGGCGGGTGGAGAGCCGACTGTAAAGGTGGAGGTTGAGGTACAATTTGAAGCATCGGCAACTGTAACGGTATAGGTACCATTGGCAACAGCAGCCAGGCTTTGTGTTGTTGCACTATTGCTCCATAAGTAGGTATATGGAGATGAGCCGCCGGTTGGATTGGTGAGTGTTACACTGCCATTGGTATAACCAAAACACTGGGCATTGGCCGCAGTTCCGGTAAAGGCAATCGCTGTTGGTTGGGTTACGATTGCCGAGGCCGTGACGGTACAAGCGTTTGCATCAGCTACTGTAACAGTATAGGTATTGGCCCCAACAGCCGTCAGATTTTGTGTGGTACTGCCATTGCTCCATAAATAGCCATCAGGATTTGTACCACCACCTACTGTAAGAGTAACGGTACCATTACTTTGCCCAAAACAACTTGCTGTTGTGGCCGTTGCTGTGGCTGTTAATTGCGTAGGCTGTGTAACTGAAGCTGAGACAGAAGCCGAGCAAAGGTTATGATCATTTACCGTAACAGTATATGTTGCTACCGTAAGACCTGAGATGTTGGCGGTAGTGGCGGTATTGCTCCATGAATAAGTGTAGCCCGGCGTACCACCGGTTACTGAACTATTAATGGATGCGTTTGTGTTTCCGAAACAGGTTTCGTTTTGAGCCGTGAGAGTGACAACAACCGGTGCGGGATTAGTTATGGAAGCAGAAGCGCTTGCAGTACAGCCCTGCGAATCATGAACAGTAATTGTGTAAGTGCCCCCCCCAAGGGCAGTTAAGTTTTGAGTGGTGGCGGTGTTACTCCAAGAATATGTATAGGCAGGGTTTCCACCGGTGATGGTGGCGTTTACCTGGCCATCATTGGCATTGTTACAACTAATTTGCACGGCGGTAACTGATACGGTAGGTGCGCCGGTTTGCGCTACGTTACCCGATGCGGTTGTTGTGCAGCCTGCGGCATCGGTAATGGTTACGTTATATGTATTTCCTCCTACTGCAGTTAAGTTTTGGGTGGTTGCGCCATTGCTCCATGAAAAGGTATATGGAGTTGCGCCATTACTGACCGTGAGCGTTACACTGCCGGTACTGGCACCACAGGTAGTATTGGTAGTGGTGGTACTTGCTGTCATTGCAGCCGATTGGGTTACTACGGCGCTGGCAGTGCCGGTGCAGCCTTTGCTATCGGTTACCGTAACAGCATATGTGCCCGCAGGTACACCAGTGCGGTTAGGTGTGGTAATGCCCGCACCCCAGCTATACGTATAGGGGCTTGTACCACCGGTTACGTTGGTATTAACAGAGCCATTGCTTCCTCCGCTGCAACCCGCACCGGTAGGTGTTGCGGTTACCGAGACCACGGCCGGCTGTCCGACAGTAAGTGCGGAAGTTACCGAACAGCTTTGCGCGGAGGTAACAGTTACATCATAAGTACCAGCAGTTAGCCCGGTTTGATTTTGTGCTGTTGAACCACCCGTCCAGCTGTAAGTATAGGCGGCAGCGCCCCCGGTAACAGTAATATTTATTGCCCCGTTATTGCCACCAAAACAGGATACGTTTTGAATGGTTGGAGAAACACTGAGTATATGTATTACCTGAGTAATGGTATCGGGTGCATTACACGGGCCGCCACTAATAATTAATGATACCGTGTAAGTACCCGCTGCTGAAAAGGTATGCATAGCAGTAGCAGTAGCAGCGGTATTTGAGCCCCCGCTGGCCGGATCGCCGAAATTCCACGCAAAGCCATCGGTGCAGGGCAGGCCGGCTGTACCGGTGAATGAAACCGTATTTGCACTGGTACAGGTATAATTTAAGGTGCCCGTGTTCGCAACCGCTTCACTAATTGATACGCTATCAAACGCAAAGCCATCAAAGTGATTGCAGGTAGTGCCCGCCCCAAATGTTATGCGAAAAATAACTTTTGGTTGCCCTGCAAGGTTTTGCATGCAGTGTTTGGCTTGAATCCAACCTGCAGGAAATCCGTGATGGCCGCCCTGGCAGGTAGTTCCATTTTCATTTGAGTTGGCCAACGAGTTTCCGCACCAACCGTCCTGAACCGGTGAAATGGACTGAATATATTTAACGGGATTATAGTTGTACCAGTTGGCATCCATACAATCGGTAGGATCGTTTAATGCCCCTACGTTGGTCCATGTTGTTCCCTGATCTATAGAATATTGCACGTTCGAGCCGTCAAATTTATACTCAGACTCTACATTAATAAGGCAAGCAAAAAAAGGATGTTGAAGATTGGTAAAATCGAAACAGGGGCTTTCGACCCATGAAGCCTCACTATAGTTATAGAATGAGGTTGTTAATCCCCCAGATATCCAACATTTGGAACCACTGCCGGCTGTGTTAATAGTGGTTTTAGCCGGTGTGCCCCATGCCCAATCGCTATTGGCGCCACCCGATGACCACCCTTGCTGGCTGGCTTCAAAATCGAAAACTTGCGGAAACGTATTTATGGGTGCCGTACACTGAGCATCCGCATTTGTTGCTAAAAACAAAACGCAGATAAAGGGAGAAACTATCGAGAAAAAGTGTTTAAACAAACGCATCAGTGTGTATATAGGGGCGCAAAACTAATAATTTAATGAGCCCGTTATTTTTTAGTGTTTTACCATAATGTTAAGAATAGGAGGTGCACGATTTTTTTAACAAAACCTGATGGCTTAAACAACAGATTGGAGATTAAAAAAACAGATACAACTCTTTGTGTCGTGTCAAAACTTAAAAGTAAAATTTAGGCTGGCTAAATAGCATGCCATGATTAAACCGTTTTGTGTGCGAAATAAGATGACGCCATTGTTACACGAAAAGTTGAATGAAAGGCTTCGGATTTGGCTTTAGTTATGCACAAATTGTGAATTGCCCGACTTTCCAAAAAGCAGCGAATTTCCGCCAAAACTGTTTTTATCGTAACTAACCCTATTGTATGTATGATGCTGTCAAAGTTGAGCACTAGGCTCATTAATATGTCCACGCAAATTTAACACTCTCAAGAATTAATGATTCCTTAACCCGTATTTCGGGCGTGCAAATTTGCTCTCTTATATAAATTTATACTTTTGCCCTCCCTAATAAACTAAAACAGGTTCATGAAGAAGATTTTAACTATAATATTTTGTGCCGTTTCGATGGGTGTGTTTGCCCAAACGGCCATTGTAAAAGGACTAGTAAAGGACGAGCTATCGCAAAAAACGTTGGATACGGCAACTGCTACTTTGGTTGGAACAGATTTTAAAGCAAAGACTAATGCAGACGGTGTTTTTATTATAACCGGCGTTCCTTACGGACAATATACCATCGAAATAAAAGAATCGGGCCACGCAGCCTATTCTCAAGTGATACAGGTTAATCAGCCAGAGATTGTGGTAGGCTCGGTTGGGTTAAGGGTTTCGGACGCAGTTGTTGAAAGAGAAGATGCTAAAGAAAAGTCGCAAGTAGAAGAGGTTCCCACTGTTACAATAACTGATGTGGAAGCAAAAGATTTAGGGGATGTAAGCATTGGTAGTGCAATAGGCGCAACGAACGACATCTTCGTTTCGATTACTGCATTTGTACAAAGCGAAGCGCGCTTTAGGGTACGCGGATACAATTTTGGCCAAACTGAGGTTTTTATGAACGGATTGCCGGTAAATGACCTTATTACCAGTAACGGCCTTACCGGTACATGGGCCGGCTTAACGAATATTACCCACAACCGCGACATAACAATTGGTTTAGGCGCGAACGATAATTCGTTTGGTGGGGTTGGAGGGACCTACTCTCTTAATACAACGGCATCGGCACAGCGCGAAGGGCTTAACGTATCTTACGGGGTAGCTGACCGTAATTTCCGTAACCGTATTATGGCAACATATTCAACCGGCGTTTTAAAAAGCGGTTGGGCGGTAACGGCGTCATTTACGCGTCGCTGGGCACAGCAAGGTTACGTGCCGGGAACTTTTATGGATGCTTATTCTTATCACTTCTCGGTTGACAAGCATTTTGCGGGCAATAAAAATGTTTTAAGCTTTACTGCATACGGCGCGCCGACTAAAGAAGGATTGGCAGTTGCATCGACTGCTGAAGCCTATAACCTTGCGGGAAGTAATTATTATAACCCGGGATGGGGTTATCAAAATGGTGTAATGCGAAACGCGAACGTTAGGAATAATTTTCAACCCCAGTTTATTTTGAGTGACAATTGGAAAATCAATGATAAGTCTACTTTGAATACCGCTGTTGGTTTTGCGTTTGGAAAAAACACCAGAACCGGGCTGGACTATACCAATGCGGCGACGCCGAAACCCGATTATTACAAGTATATGCCAAGCTATCTGACAGACAGTGTACAAGTAGCCCTGGCCGAGCAATCATGGCGTCAAAATGTAAATCAGCGCCAGATAAACTGGGATAACATGTATGAAGTGAACCGCAATAATTTTGAATTGGATCCAAACGCGCAAGGCGTGCCATCATTGATAAACAGAAGCCTTTACATGCTGTATAAAAGCGTAAACGACCAAAAGCGTTTTAACTTTAACACCACCTACGACAATAAGATTAGCGAGAATATCGGATTCCAGGCGGGATTGCGTTACCAATTAGAAACGAGCGAGGATTATGAGCAGGTTGCCGACTTGTTAGGAGGAAAATACTGGTTGGATGTTAACCAATATGCCCAGTTAAGCTATCCTAACAGTGACTCTGCTGCACAAAACAACCTGCGTGCCCCAAACCAACTTTGCACTGTTGGTTCGAAATATGGTTACGACTATATGATTGTGCAACACAATGCTACTATTTGGGCTCAGCCCCAGTTTCACTTTAAGCATGTTGACTTTTTTGTTGCTGCTGAGTTAAAGTTTACCTCTTTCTGGAGAAAGGGAATTTTCCAAAATGGATTGTTCCCGGATAGCTCGTACGGAAAGTCGCCGGTTCAGAATTTTATCAACTATGCTGTTAAGGGTGGTGTTACGTATAAAATTGACGGCAGAAACTCACTCTATGCTAATGGTGCTTATTTAACAAAGCCACCTTTGGTGGGAGATGCATATATATCTGCACAAACCCGTGAGCAGGTTGCGCCAGGCCTGAGCAATTCAACTGTGTACTCGGGCGAGGCGGGGTACATGTATAAGTCGCCGAACATAAAGTTGAGGGCCAGTTTTTTTGCTACGCAGTTTAATAACCAAACACAAACCATCAGTTTTTATAATGATGACTTAGCGACCTTTGTTAACTACACCCTGACCAATGTTAATACAAGGCATTTGGGTGGAGAACTGGCTTTTGATGCCAAAGTGTATAAAGGTTTTAGTGTAAACGCTGTTGCAACATATTCTCAGAATATTTATACTGACAGAGCTTTAGCAACTGTTACAAATGATAATAGCTCGTCGGTAATTGAAAGCGGGCAGGTGGTTTACTGGAAGAATTATAACGTGGGAGGTTCGCCACAGCTGGCAACAACTCTGGGTGTTAGCTACCACTCGCCTCAATATTGGTATGTAGATTTGTACTTTAATTATTACGGAAATAACTCAGTTACCCTGAACCCGGCCCGGATGACAACGCAAGCTGTTACAAATCTTGACCCAAGTTCGCTTTTATGGCAGCAGATTATTGCACAGGAAAAACTACCCGGGGCGTTTACCATGGACCTTTTTGCCGGCTATACCTGGTTAATGAATAACCAGTTTGCAAAAATGAAGAAGTACAGATACTACCTTGTATTTAGTTTAAATGTTACCAACCTGAACAACAACCGCAATTTTATTACCAGCGGATACGAGCAGTATAACTTTGATTTTAAAACCAGAAACCTGGCTTACTACCCTAACAAATATGTTTACGCATATGGCGCCAACTATTTGTTTACGGTAGCATTTAGAATGCAATAATATTTAGTAGACTAGTATTCACTATAAAATAAATCAGATAATTTCTGAAACCAGGTTTATGAAAAACTTTATCATCACGATTTTGACAGTTGTTTTTTTAGCAGGAATATCTTCATGCGTAAAAGAGAAATTTACTGCGCCTGCCGACAACAATACTGATCCGAATATCACGGTCAATTCATCTATAGCTACGATTAAAGCCTTGTATAACGGGGTGCCGGCGCAAATTACCCAGGATTATGTTATTTCTGCCATTGTAGTAGGAGATGACCGGTCGGGAAATTTGTATAAGTCGTTGGCTATTGAAGATGCAACCGGCGGTATTACTTTGTCGATAGTAGGCTCAGACCTGTATACAACCATGCCGGTTGGCAGAAGGCTTTTTATAAAGCTTAAAGGGCTTTATGTGGCGCAATACTCGGGTTCGTACCAAATAGTGGCTTACGTAAATGGTGATGGCACTTTGGGTGGTATACCAACATCGACTTTGGCTAATTATATATTTCCGGGTACCCGTGGCAATACAGTAACCCCTATTGTTACAACGCTGGCAAATATTGCTGCCCCCAATAACAGTTTGCAAAGCGAGTTAATTGAACTTGACAATGTGGAATTTTCGCCGGCCGACAGAAACCAAATGTATGCTGATAATGTAAACCTTATATCGGTTTCGCACTTGTTGGAAGATTGCGGAACGACCGTACACAATGCAGCAGTTTATACCAGTGGTTACGCCAACTTTGCATCGGCCCATACTCCGAGCGGAAATGGTAAGGTTATTTGTATTTATGGTGTTTACAACGGCGCTACTCAATTAACTATTCGCGACACAACGGATTTATCACTTACAGGCCCTGCCTGCCATTAAAATAAAAAAAGACATTTGTATGAAAAATATCATCATCTCCTTTATCGCGATTGCTTTTTTAGCGGGTTTTTCTTCCTGCGTGAAAGATAAATTGGATTCTCCACCGACCGGAGGTACGGACCCTAATATTGCGGTAAATTATTCGATTAGGGATTTAAAATCGCAATATTTAGGTGCGGGTTTTGAAATAACCGAGGACCATGTTATCTCGGCGGTAGTTGTTGGCGATGACAAATCGGGAAACCTGTATAAACAACTTGCCATTGAAGATTCAACAGCGGGTATTATGCTAATGATAAGTTCATCGGGGCTTTATAATATTTACCCCATTGGCACCAGGTTGTTTATTAAGCTAAAAGGCCTATATGTTGGCCAGAAAAAGGGTTTGATGCAATTGGGCGCTTTTTTGAATGCCGACGGTAGCGTAGGAGGGTTGTTATCGTCAAATACCAGCAACTTTATTTTTCCGGGCAAATGGGGGATTAATGTAGCCCCTATCATTACCACTATTGCCAATGTTAATGCCCACTATAACGATTTGCAAAGCGAGTTGATTGAGCTTGACAATGTTGAGTTTGCCTCGACTGATAGAAATGTACCTTATGCCACCGGTTATGGACTTACGTTAGAAGATTGCAATACCAATTTTATTACCGTTTATACTGCACCGGGTTATGCTACTTTCTCAAACTCTCCATCACCATCGGGTAACGGTAAGTTTATTTGTCTTGTTGGTGTTTATAATGGCCCACAATTAACTATTCGCGATACGACAGATATATTTTTGAAGGGGCCTAATTGCGCGGCGCAATCTGGGCTTACTATTGCGCAATTAAGGGCTGAGTATACAGGCTCGCCGGTTGTACTTGCAGCAGGCACTGCAATTTCGGGGGTTGTAATTTCGGATTATACCAACGGCAATACGGCTACAAATACTATGTATATTGAAGATGCCACCGGTGGTATGCAAATTCGTTTTACGAGTGCTCATAGTTTCCCGTTGAATTCTAACCTTACGATAAGCCTTGCGGGCGATTCATTAATGAGTAGTAACGGTGGTTTGGTTGTTACCTCTGTATCAGTAGGTAATGCCGCACCGAATGGCGGAACACTATCGCCTACAATACACACAGGCACCGTTGCTCAGATAAATGCCAGTGCAGCAGCATGGGAATCTACCCTTGTTCAAGTAAGTGGTGCTACTATAAGCGGCGGCTCGGGCATTAATTATAATGGCAGCCATACTGTTAATGATGGAACCGGAAGCGCAACATTGTATACTAATGCTGCCGCTACTTTTTCGGCTGTACCTTTTCCTACCAGCGCAGTAACTATAACCGCCATACTTGAGCAAAATAGCGGGGTTCAATTAGCTATAAGAAATACAGGAGACGTTCATTAGGAATGACTTGATTTACACCTCGTGTTAAAAGGCTGGCAAAGAGATTCCCTCTTTGCCAGCCTTTTTTAATGGTAAACCGGTTAAAGATCCCTTTCGCCTGGAAGAACCCGATTCTTACCGACGGGTGTAAATTATGTTTGATAAATTCATCGTCCATGTACCCAGCGAGTCCGGGGCCGGATATGAGATAATATCAAAAGCTTTTAAGCCAATGCATAATTTGTCATGTCGAACGCGGGCAACGCCTTGTGCAGTTTCGAAAACACCATGATTATTGCGGTGCCAATACCCATTGCTGCCATTATCTATACTTAAAACGTAGGTGCTAACCCCATCGTTGGCGTCCCAAATACCGACAAAATTGGGGTCTATTACCGTGGCATGCTTTCCGCATTGCACGAGGGAAATAGAAATAGTAAAGACTAAAACAAGGACTTTAAGGGTTTGTTTCACGTTGTTATGGGTAAGTAAATATACTGTTTGTATTTATTTTGAGGAAATAACTGACGTAACGACCGATAGGTTCTAATAAGTTGAACAGCCGTACCTCAGACTTGCATTCGGGAAAGTGGAATTGTGAAAAATGCCCATTCAATGCCGTATCTCTATAAATATTGAACTAAATGTAAAAATGGAAAGGCTATAAATTCTATTTTTCTATTTTTATCACTTGGCGGCGGTTGGAGTATAAAAATAGCGGCGGCTAAAGATTATTCGAAAATGAACCTTGCTTCAAAAATTGACCATACACTTTTAAAAGCTGACGCTTCGGAAAAGGAGATTAAGAAGCTTTGTGCTGAAGCCAAGGAGTATGGTTTTGCAGCCGTATGTGTGCCCCCTTATTTTGTACGTAAGTGTAAACTTTGGCTTAAGGATACAAAAGTAAAGGTGGCAACAGTTGTTGGTTTTCCGTTAGGGTATTCGCATACGCCTGCCAAGGTGGAAGAGGCCCGGAGGGCGATTGATGAAGGGGCAGATGAGATTGATATGGTTATCAATATTATTGCGCTTAAAGCAGGCGATAGAAACTATTTGAAAAATGAACTTACCAGTGCAGCTACTATTGTGCAATTACGCGGTGGTAAATTAAAGGTGATATTGGAAACCGGTTTGCTGACCAAGGAAGAGATAATTACGGCCTGCGAATTGTGTAAAGAAATGACCGTTGACTTTGTAAAAACATCTACAGGTTTTGTTGAACCGGGTGCTACTGTTGAGGTTGTGAAATTGTTAAGGGCTAATCTTCCGGCAAGTATAAAAATAAAAGCCAGCGGAGGCATTCGCACCAGGGAGTTTGCAGAGCAATTATTAGATGCCGGCGCTGATAGGTTAGGATGCTCGGCTAGTGTTAGTTTGGTTTCATAATGTAAAAACATTAATTGGTTAACATGATTGCGGGATTTAAAGGATTATTGGTTTACGTTGCTTTTTGTTCGCTGTTATGTTATTCAACACTTTGTTCGGCGCAGGATACAACCATGGTTTGTAACAAGTACGCCTTGGTTAAAGAAGATATGAAAATTGCCAACCTGGCAACGAAATACGAGGAGTATAATCGCAAAAAAGAGTTTACAGACGGTTACCGCATACAGATTATGTACACCGATATACGCAGCGATGCCTATAAAAACAAGGGGCAGATGTATAAAGATTTTCCGGACTTAAAATCGTATGTTGAGTACGAGGAACCAAGTTACAAGTTGCGTATTGGTGATTTTAAGACGAGGCTGGAGGCCACCTTTTTTATGCAGCAGGTTACCCCTCTTTATCCCGGCGCCTTTATCGTTAAAGATAAAATCAGGATCAGGCAATAATGTTTTAACCCCTTTATTGCATTTATGATTGACAGGATAAAATCAATTTCGGCCAAATACTTTACCAGAGTTATTGAACTTAGAAGGCAGATACATGCAAACCCTGAATTGAGCTGGGAGGAATTTGAAACAGCGAAATTAGTGGCTGATGAGTTACGAAAAATTGCGGGTATTGAAGTTGAAACCGGCATAGCCAAAAATGGCGTGGTGGCTGTTTTGAAGGGCAACAACCCCGATGCAAAGTGTATAGCATTACGGGCTGATATGGATGCGCTGCCAATTGAAGAGCAAAATGCGGTTGACTATTGTTCGACCAATAAGGGCAAGATGCATGCCTGCGGCCATGATGTACACACCTCGAATTTATTAGGAGTGGCCATGATACTTGCTGAACTTAGGGACGAGTTGGAGGGAACCATAAAATTTATTTTTCAACCCAGCGAAGAGAAAATACCGAGCGGTGCCGAGGCAATGATAAAAGCCGGGGTGCTAGAAAACCCGAAACCGGATAAGATTTTTGGACTGCATGTTTCACCTGAATTGGAGGCCGGAACTTTTGGTTTTCATAGCGGCAAGTTTATGGCATCGAGCGATGAAATTTATTTGACGGTAGTTGGCAAGGGGGGCCATGCAGCACAGGTGCAAGCTTTGGTAAGCCCGCTTTTAATCGCGGCCGAAATTTTACTTGCCCTAAAACCTTTAACTGATTTAAGTATACCTACAGTCCTTTCTTTTGGAAACATTGAAGGCAAAGGCGCAACCAATGTTGTACCCGATAAAGTTGAGCTGGCGGGCACTTTAAGATGCTTTGATGAAAAACTGCGTAGCGAGTTGCATGAAAAAATAACAACGATTTGCCAAAGCGTGGCAACAAAAAACAATGGGCGTTGTGAAGTGAATATTTTGAAAGGGTACCCCGTTCTTATCAATAATGACGAAGTTACATCAAAGGTTAAATTGCTGGCGGCGGAGTTTATGGGGAATCAGCATATAATTGAAATACCATACCGTATGGGTAGCGAGGACTTTGCCTACTACACGCATCAGTTGCCTGCCTGTTTTTACAGGTTCGGGGTTGGCAATAAATCAAAGGGCATTGCATCGGGTATACATACACCCACTTTTAATATTGACGAAAGTGCTATGCAAGCCAGCATAGGTTTAATGAGTTGGATTGCTTTGAAGAGTTGAACGCTGCAACTATGGCTAACAATAAGAAAGAGAAAAAAACCAGGGCAAAAGTTGCGGAGAGTAAGGGCAAAAAAGAAGATGCCCAAAAGAATCTCTTTTCGTCGAAAAGTGTGCAATGGGCAACTGTTATTGTTATAGCTGTTATTGTTTTTTTATTTTTTCAAAATAGTCTTGAGAACCTTTTTACAAAATGGGATGACCCTGGTTATGTGGTTAATAACCCGCTCGTCAAAAACTTCTCGATTCAAGGGCTTAAGGATATTTTTTCTTTGTCTAACCCCGTAATGGGCAATTATCATCCGCTTACCATTTTAACTTATTTGCTTGAGTACGACCATGCACATCTTGACCCGTGGTTATATCACTTTGATAGTTTGTTGTTGCATATACTGAATGTGCTTTTGGTGTTTTGGCTGGTGCGTTTACAGACAGGTAGATATGCTGCCGCAATTATTACAGCCTTGTTATTTGGCCTTCATCCATTGCATGTTGAATCGGTGGCCTGGGTGGCGGGGCGCAAGGATGTGCTTTATGGGTTTTTCTTTTTAGCTGCCTGTGTTAGCTGGGTTTATTTTTTACGACGGGAGGGATTAGCAAAATGGGCTCTCTACTCAATAACGGTGGTTCTTTTTGTATGCTCTCTTTTATCGAAACCTGTTGCCGTGAGTTTACCCTTGGTTTTATTATTGATAGATTATTGGGAGGAAGAAAAACTTAAGCCCAGCGTATTAATTAATAAAATTCCGTTTGTTCTAATTGCTGTTATTCTTGGACTTCTCTCCTTAAAAACCCAGGCTTCAGCGGGCTCTCTTGCTACGGCCTCAACCGGTTATAGCATGATTGAAAGAGCCTTGCTTGGCTTTTACTCGCTGGTTACTTATTTGTGGAAGGCAATTATACCTGTGCATTTGCGCATATTTTATCCTTATCCCGGCAAGCCGGGTTCGCTTTCGCCCATTCTTTATTTGTATCCCTTTTTGGTGCTAGGGCTTTTAGGCCTTATTTGGAAATATGCGCGCGGGAAACGCGCAGTTATTTTTGGCGTGGGATTCTTTTTGGTAAACATTGCCTTGCTGCTGCAATTTATACCGGTGGGAACTGCTATTGTTGCCGATAGGTACAGCTATATATCTTACCTGGGCTTGTTTGTGGTAGTGGGGTGGTTTGTTTCGGAAAAATTTAAGGATAACCTAAGTGATAGAACAGGAAATATTTTGATGGCCGGTGTAGTGGCTTATTGCCTTATTTTGGGTTACTTATCGCACGAAAGAAATAAGGTTTGGCATGATAGCACGAGCCTATGGATATCGAACATGAACATGTTGCCCGAAGATGCAGATGCCTATAACAATTTGGGTTACGAATATTTTTTGAAAGCGGATGAAACACCGGACGTAAATATTAAGAAGAGAGATTATGATTCGTCTATTATTCTTTTGAAAAAATCGGTGGAGATAAAGCCTGACTTTATGCAATCGTATGTTATTATGGGTGAGCTTATGAGGAACCTAGGAAGGTATGATGAGGCGCTGCAAAACCTGAACATGGCCACCAAAGTAAACCCCGAGGATGCTGCTCCATATTTAAGTAAAGCTATTTTGTATTGTATTACCCAAAAGCTTGACTCGGCAAAAATGAATTTTGAAATTGCGCTGAAACGCAATCCTTATTTTCCAGAGGCGCATTGTAGTTTTGGAAACTATTTTGACATGACCGGGCAGCTTGATTCGGCGCTGGCGCAATATAGTTTGGCGGTTACCCAAAACCCCGATTTTGCCATGGCTTACCTGAACCGGGGGAAATTTTATTTGCGTAGAGGAAACTTTATTAAGGCGCAACCCGATTTTGATAAGTTGGTTGTGCTAAAACCTGAGAACGGTGAAGGCTATTATTTTAGAGGCATTAGTGAATACCGCAACGGGAACAAGCAAATGGCAAAGCAGGATATAACGAAAGCACTTTCGCTTGGGTATAACCAAATGGACAAAGCATTGTATGAAGAGATTGAAAAGTAGCCGGAAGGGGTGTGTATACAATGTTATTGACTTAACGAGAGCAAAAACCTAAAGTCAATAATATTGGGTGGTGGTCATTTTGGGGTAAAAATGAGATCAATTAATTGATAACCAATTTGTTGATGTTTTTTAAATGACCACCACCCACCCCAATATTACAGATAGGTTTGGGCGGATGGTTTTTGAAAAAGGTTACACGTTTGAGAAAATTTCAAGCGTCACGGTGCCGCCTAAATTTTTATTTTTGCACCCGCTTTATGGATACGCCTGATAACAACATTTTCCCGATACATGATAAACTGCTGGACCGAAATAGCAAAGAGCAGCTATTGAAGCAGCGGGCTAAGGTATTGTGGTTTACGGGTTTGTCGGGTTCGGGTAAAAGTACGATAGCCATTGCGGTTGAAAGGGAGCTGCATGTATTAGGGCATTTAACCAAGGTTTTGGATGGTGATAATGTACGGGCCGGGATTAACAATAACCTGGGGTTTTCGGAAGAAGACAGAAGAGAGAACATTAGAAGGATTGCCGAAGTTGCCAAACTTTTTTTGGATGGAGGGGTGATAACCATTTGTTCGTTTGTAAGCCCTAGCGAAGAACTTCGGAAGCTAGCAAGAGGTATAATTGGTAAAGAGGATTTTATTGAGATTTATGTGAATACGCCCATTGAGGTTTGCGAACAACGTGATGTAAAGGGGCTGTATGCAAAAGCCAGGAGAGGAGAGATAAAGGACTTTACCGGTGTTAGCGCACTTTTTGATGAGCCGGTACAACCCGAACTAGTTTTGCAAGCGGGTAAAATGAGTGTAGAGGATTGCGTTAAGCTTGTTTTGCAATTTGTATTACCGAAAATTTCGAATTTAAAAGCCTGAGAAGCGGGATGATTTTTTTGTCGTTTAATCCACTAAATATATAGACTAATCATGTCTTATACACTTAATCATTTAAAGACGCTGGAGTCGGAGTCTATTTTCATTTTGCGCGAAGTGGCTGCCCAGTTTCAAAACCCGGCTATTCTTTTTAGCGGGGGTAAAGATTCTATACTTGTTACGTACCTTGCCAAGAAGGCATTTTATCCTGCAGCAATTCCATTTCCGTTGGTGCATATTGATACCGGACATAATTTTCCTGAGACGCTGGAGTATCGTGATAAACTGGTTGAACGACTGGATGCCAAATTGATTGTTGGTTCTGTTCAGGCGAGCATTGATGGCGGCCGAGTGGCAGAAGAAAAGGGATACAATGCATCGCGCATCAGGCTGCAAACAACAACTTTACTTGACCTGATTGAGAAGTACAAATTTGATGCCTGCATAGGTGGCGCAAGGCGTGATGAAGAAAAGGCGAGGGCCAAAGAGCGATTCTTCTCGCACCGCGATGAGTTTGGGCAGTGGGACCCTAAAAATCAGCGGCCGGAGTTGTGGAATTTGTTCAACGGCCGGATGCATATGGGTGAGAACTTCAGGGTATTCCCGATTTCAAACTGGACTGAGTTAGATGTTTGGCAGTACCTGGCAAGCGAAGGCATAGAAATGCCCTCGCTGTATTTTTCGCATAAGCGCCGCATATTTTTCAGAGATGGTAACTGGCTGGCTGAGAGTCCTAACATACCTATGAAGCCAACTGAGAAAGCTGAGGAAATGGTTGTACGTTTTAGAACGATAGGCGATATTACATCTACGGGCGCAACACTTTCATCGGCGGCTACATTAGATGATATTATACAGGAGGTAGCGGCGACACGAGTTACTGAAAGGGGTGGTAGGGCAGATGACCAGAGGAGTGAAACCTCGATGGAGGACCGTAAGAAGGAAGGATATTTTTAGAGGAATAATAGTTAAGGATAGGAAAGAATGATAGATTTAATACCGGTTATTGAAAACGAAGAATTACAAGTGGACAAATTCGATTCGAACAGCTACCTGAACATGGAACTACTGCGGTTTACCACCGCAGGCAGTGTTGACGATGGCAAATCTACCCTGATAGGAAGATTGCTATACGATTCAAAGTCTATTTTTGAAGATCAATATGAAGCGGTAAAGGCTACTTCGGAAAGACGGGGTGAACAATACGTAAACCTTGCGCTGCTTACTGATGGGTTAAAAGCGGAACGGGAGCAGGGCATAACTATTGATGTGGCTTACCGGTATTTTTCTACACCCAAGCGCAAATTTATTATTGCCGACACGCCGGGACATATTCAATATACACGCAACATGGTTACCGGTGCTTCAACCGCGAACCTGGCCATTATATTGATTGATGCACGGCACGGAGTTGTTGAGCAAACACGCCGGCATTCCATCATCGCCTCGTTGTTGGGTATTCCGCACATTGCAGTTTGTATCAACAAAATGGATATGGTTGATTACAGCCAGGAAGTGTTTGAAAAGATTGTAGAGGACTACCGCGACTTTGCTACCCGGTTGAAAACAAAAGACATTCATTTTATACCGGTATCGGCGTTATTGGGCGATAACATTGTTAACCGGTCGGAGAACATGAAGTGGTATGAGGGCGTCACGCTTTTGTACTTGCTTGAAACGATTCACATTGCCAGCGATATGAACCATATTGATTTGCGTTTTCCGGTTCAATATGTTATTCGTCCGTACTCAGATAAGTTTCATGATTACCGTGGTTACGCCGGCCGTATTGCCAGTGGTGTTTTAAGGGCGGGTGATAAAATAACAGTTTTACCCAGTGGATTTACTTCGAAAGTGAAGCAGATTGAGTTGGATGGCAAGGTTTTAGAGGAGGCATTTGCGCCGCTTTCGGTTACGGTGCTACTAGAGGATGACATTGATATTAGCAGGGGAGATATGTTGGTACGCGAAAACAACCTGCCTCGCCAAAGCCAGGATATTGAAGCGATGGTTTGCTGGATGAGCGATAAGCCATTACAGTTAAACGGAAAGTATGCGCTTAAACATACCACCAAAGATGTGAGGGCGGTTATTAAGGAAATAAAATATAAACTGGATATAAACTCTTTACATCGCATAACAGAGAATCCTTCCATAGGTATGAATGATATTGGCCGCATATCGCTAAGGACAACGGCCCCATTGTGCTGCGATGCCTACACCAAAAACCGCGACACAGGAAGCTTCATTTTAATTGATGAGGGCACCAATGTAACTGTGGGCGCCTGCATGGTTATTGATTAACCGCGGGATAAACGTCTTGGCTTTATTTACAACTCTTGTGGCAAATCATGTTGCAATTTCAATACATAAAATGTATTTTGTAGCACCTATTTAATTAAGCGGAGAAGCAATAATTTAAAACAGGAATGGTATGAAAGAAAAGACTGTGGTTGAGTTAAAACAAATGATGGACTCTGGAGTTGATTTTAAGTTGATAGATGTACGTGAGCCGCACGAGTTTGAAATATGTAATTTGAAGGGTGAATTAATTCCGATGAACGAAGTGCCTGAGCATCTGGATAAGATACCGAAGGACGTGCCGGTAGTTGTTCATTGTCGCAGCGGGGCCCGGAGCGGGCGCATTATTCAATTTTTAGAGATGGAGCACGGCTATACTAATTTGTTCAACCTAAAAGGTGGAATTTTGGCCTGGGCTGACGAAATAGATCCAAGTATGTCGAAGTATTAGTTGCAGAGGGCGGGGGTGGCCTATCCTTATATAAGTCAGCGAAGTAATATGGTCAAAAAGATTTACGCTTCATTTTCGAACATCATTGTTGACGATTTAAAGGGGTCGAGGCTAATTTTTTTCCTTATAGGTTTAGCTTTTCTGGCTTTTGCCATGTTTGCGGCTAACGTGCCTTTGGTGGGAGGCATTCCGCACAGGCTGCTCAACTATATCCCATCATTTACCTCGTTTTTGTTTCTTGGCATAGTCACCTTCTTTAATATTGGAGGCGAAGCCCGGCAAAGACTAATTGTAGCCTTAATTTACGAAATCAACCTTATCAATGTATACCTGTTGTATGGTACCCAGCATATGGATATGTATGCATACCAGTTTATGTTGGGTTATGTTTTAAGCAGCTACTTTTTTCATTCAAAAAGGTCGTTATTCCAATTTATACTTGTAATTAATTGCGGGGTTTTATTAACGGCCTTTACCTCGCATGCTAAGTCATCGGGGGCCATTGATTTTTATATGACCTTTATAGTTTGCCAGGTGGTGTGGGCTATATTGTACCGGTTCAGGTTTTCGATAGAAGACAAGCTATCTGATAGTGAGAAAAAGTATCGCTTGCTTGCGCAAAACTCATTTGATTTAATTTGTATTCATGACAATACTGCGAAACTTGAATTTGTTAGTCCGTCTATTAAGCGTTTGTTAGGGTATGAACCGGCTGAATTAATTGGCAAATACCCCCTGGAATTTGCGCATGAAGAGGATGTCTATATTATGAGGTCCCTCAATTTTAAAGACCCCGAGCTACCTTTTTTGAACAAGCCGGTGCAATTAAGATTGCGCCATGCCAATGGAGAATATCTTTGGTTTGAAGTCGTATTTACCACGATTGAAGAAGGTAATTCTGAATCAGGTTTTGTGCTTAGCCAATCGCGCGAAATAGGTGAGCGTAAGCAATACCAATTGATGCTTGAAGAAAGGACCAAGGAACTAGAACGGAGCAATGCCGACCTAGAAACCTTCGCATTTGTTTCTTCGCATGATATGCAGGAGCCCCTGAGAATGATAGCTAACTATACCCAACTGCTGAAGAAGAAATATGCAGACAAAATAGATAAAGAGGCTGGTGAGTATATTGATTTTGCCAATAAGGGCGCTGTTGGCCTACAGCAACTAATCCGTGACCTTTTAGCCTTCTCGCGCATTACGCGTACCGACATCAGGAAAACACCGGTAAATATGAATTTGCTGATGGATGAGTTAATGCGAAACATTAAACTAGAGCTACAGGAGAAAAACGCTGATGTTGTTTACGAAGATTTGCATGTTGTTGAAGGTGATAAAAACATGGTGATGCTGGTAATGCAAAACCTGATTTTAAATGGAGTAAAATACAATCAATCCGAGAAGCCAGAGGTTAAAATAAGCTGCACTAAAATGGGTAAGGCGGTTACGTTTTGTATAGCGGATAACGGTATTGGCATTGATAAAAAATATCAACAACGTATTTTTGAACCCTTCCACCGGCTACACACAAAGACCGAATATCCGGGCACCGGTTTAGGCCTGTCTATTTGCAAGAAAATTATTGAAAGGTCCGGTGGCAAAATATGGGTTGAGAGCGAACCTGAGTGCGGAACCAAGTTTTTCTTCTCCTTATCCTAAACGGCTACGGCCTCTAACCTCTGCGACAGTGTTTGTATAGTAGCGCCGGTTTTCGCAGGTATTTGTGCCATGGCATATTCACTTAAGGCAGTAATGGTTAAAGAAGGATTCACTCCTAAATTGCAAGGCATAATTGAGCCATCAAGCACCATCATGCCCGGATATCCATGCACCCTGAAATATTCGTCAACCACGCCTTCCTCCTTTGTTTTACCCATTGGGCAACCACCTAATATGTGCGCCGTAGATGCCAGGTTGAACATAACCTCGCTAAAAGCGTTCATCGGAACACCGTTAACTTTCTTTGCATAACGGTACAAGGCTTCCTGTCCAACCGGTATATAGGTAGGCACCCTTTGGTTACTATCGTTGCTCATGGTCATACCGGTTCCGAAAATGCCTTTTTTAAGATGCAGGCGCATGGAGTTCTCAAGTGTTTGCATAATCAAAAATATAACTCCTGTTTGCGCCGGGTCCGAAACGAATATCATTTTAAATAACTGCACGGGGTGAATAATCATATTGCCTATCATCTTTGCCGTGCGTACGGGGGCAGAACCATTACCTGCCGCCATTACCCCCAACCGGGTCATTGCCCCACTCTTATTGGGAAATTTCACTACTTCGATATTGGTGTTTTCATCTGGCGAGAAAACCCTTGAAATAGCGATGCCGTGATTGAGCTTCCGGTCTGCCGCCATTACGCCGCTTAGCATTTCTGAATTGGTCAGAATATTTTCACCCAGTTTATCTGATAGGTTCGGCAAAGTTTTTGTTATGTGCTTCTGCTTTAGCAATAGGTCCATGGTGCCTAACACGCCACCACAAACCACAAGGCCCTTTGATTTGAAGGTTTGCTGGTTTTTTGAAAATAGCCTGGTTGATGACTCGGTAAGGATAACATATTGCTCATTAACATACTCTATTTTCGTAACATTTGTTTCAGGAAGTATTTTGGCCCCGAACATTTTTTCGGCAAACCACAAATAATTTTTGTCGAGCGTGTTCTTTGCGTTCTCCCTACAACCAACCATGCAACCTGCACACTCTGTGCATCCTGAGCGAAGCGGGCCCAGCCCTTTAAAATATGGATCTACTTCCTTATTTATCTGGCCAAGGTAAACGCCCACTCCATCAACCGGTTTAAACGAATCGCCGTGGCCCATATCAGTCGCTACCTCTTGTAATAGGCGGTCTTCTTCATAATCCTTTTTAAAAGTAGTGGTACCAAGCATAAACTTGGCTGTATCGAAATACGGCGCCAGCACAGTTTTCCAATCTTTAATGTGTGCCCAAATTTTGTGCTTGTAAAATGGTTCTTTGGGCATCATATGTGTATTGGCGTATACCAACGATCCTCCGCCCACACCCACACCGCTAATAACAAAAACCTCTTTAAAAAATGTCAACTTTTGAATGCCAAAAAATTTAATAAACGGCATCCATAAATATTTAGGCAGGTTCCAATTCGTTTTTGGAAAGTCCGCCGTATTCCATCGTTTACCTTTTTCAATCACTAATACCGAATACCCCTTCTCGGCTAAGCGCATGGCCGAAACACTGCCGCCAAATCCTGAACCGATGACTATGTAATCGTATTGTTGATCCATAAATTGAATTTATTTAAATATTCTCAATGGAGGCCACATCACTAAATGCGGTACAAAGAACACAAAAAAATGAATTTGTGCGCCGCTTATTTAGCAATTGTGGTTAACAACAATGCTTAGTTCTTAAAAGTAATTCGGGTGGTGTAAAGTTCTTTTACCGCAGTGGCAAAATTAAAATAGCCGCTTAACACATGGCTCTTGGCATCCCAGTTTATATCGCTTAACCAATACTTCAAGTCATTAGTAAGTAATATGCTTTTAAATGCGATGTTGATGCCGTATTTGGCACCGGTATTGTCATAAATAGTAATAAGCTTGTTTTCTAACTTCGAATCGAAAGTTGTATCGGCAATATTGAGCTTGTCTAATTCTTTATTTACGAATTTATTGAATACCAGGTGTTCAATTGTCACTGTTGGGTAAGCGTTTTTGTCATCTTTCATAACAAACGCAAACGGGATGGAAATTTTGCCAACTTTAGGTGTACGCGACCAATGCCTGAACCGGTTACTGCTTTCATAAAACAAACCGGTTAACCACGTTTTTGCCAGTGGATCTGTGCCATGCAAATTGAGCCACCATGTCCATTCATATGGATGTAATTCAGGATGGCAGTTATGGTTGCAGTCCAAACAACTTGCACCATAAAAACCCATAGAGGGATGATCTGTACCAAAATTCGGATGATCTTTTAAACCCAGGCCCGGTTGTGTTGGGAAGAACAAATAATGCAATTGTACCCTGAATGGGGCAGGCGGTGTCATTTCGCAATGAAGCCGGTATCGCTTAAGGTCAATATCATTGGTATCGCGAACAAAAGGAACCGTCGAGTAATTGGTGCGATGAGAACGTCTAACATCCTGGCGATGATAATTTTTTTGAGTGTCGTATGATTTAAAAACGTGGTTCAGGTATTTTTTTAGGTGAAAATTGAGATCATAATCAATGTCGTATTCGGTATATTCTTCCTCACTATTACGCGAATCGCTTCTTACCGTACCAACAAACTTTTCTTTGGTCATGCTAACGGCACGCCAGTTAAAATCGCCAAAAGCATGAATTAACCAGCCTACCAAAAATAACTGGTGGTGCTCTTTTTTTCGGCCTAATACCGAATCAAGAACCATAGGATTTACCAGGTCAAGAATTTCCTCGTTTACGGTGTCATTGGCCTCAATTGCTGCATTCGACAATAAGAGGTTTTTAAAGGCTTTCGGCGTATTATTATAAGATGATATTTTGTGGCTAATTTGTGATGTTTGCGCAAAACTTAAACGTGCTGTCATTGTTATTAGCAATAACAAAAAGGTGTGCTTCATAATTGTTGGCTATGCCCCAAAAATAATCAAACGTAATTGCTGTAAAAGTTATTTTCGCTGCTGTGAATGATAAATTTGATATACTTCCTCTATCAGCCTGGACTAAGGCGGGAAACAAGCCCTTGGTAATTGCAGGGCCGTGTAGTGCCGAAGGCGAAGAGCAGGTGTTTGAAACTGTTACTCAAATTGTTAAAAATTGCGGCGATAAAGTGCACATGCTTCGTGCAGGCATCTGGAAGCCGCGTACCCGCCCCAATTCGTTTGAAGGTGTAGGTGAAATTGGTTTACCATGGGTAAAAAAAGCGGCCGTTGCTGTCGGTTTGCCAATAGCTATTGAAGTAGCCAACCCCGAACATGTAGAGGCTGCATTAAAAGCAGGCATAGATGTGCTTTGGATTGGGGCTCGCACAACTGTTTCGCCATTCAATGTTCAGGCCATTGCAGAATCTTTGAAAGGAGTTGATATACCGGTACTGATTAAAAACCCGGTAAACCCTGACCTTGAATTATGGATAGGTGCGGTTGAGCGCTTAAATGCCTCCGGCATTAATAAACTGGCTGTTGTGCACCGTGGTTTTTCATCTTACGAGAAAAGCATTTACCGCAACCCACCCATGTGGGAAATACCAATTGAACTTCGCCGCCGTTATCCGCAAATACCCATTATAGTTGACCCATCGCATATGGGCGGAACACGCGATCTTATTTACATGCTGGCCCAGCAAGGTATGGATATGGGATTTGATGGCTTAATGATTGAATCGCACGTTAATCCCGATAAGGCCTGGAGCGATGCCAAACAACAGGTAACACCTCAGTGGCTCGCCGAAATTTTGAACTTAATAATAGTAAGGCAGCTCGAGGAGAATAAGGATGGCTTTCAGGCACTGCACGATTTAAGGGCAAAGGTTGATAGGATTGATGCATATATCATTGAGTTGTTGTGTGAACGAATGGGCCTTTCGGAAGAAATAGGAGAGTTTAAGAAGAGAGAACATCTTGCCGTACATCAGGCTGAGCGCTGGTCGCAAATTGTGAAAAGGGCCTTGGAAAACGGTAAGAACGGGGGATTAACGGAAGAGTTTATCCTCAAGTTATTTCAGCAGGTACATAACGAATCCATCTTCCACCAAACCAAGGTGATGGAGAAAAAATAAGGGTAGAGGGTTTTTATAATCGAAGTAAAGTTTAAATATTGCGGACATGACAACCGAGACAAAAAGAGTGTTACACGCCCCACGGGGAAAAGAGTTGAGCTGTAAGGGATGGGTGCAGGAAGCGGCCCTACGTATGCTGTTGAATAACCTCGACCCCGAAGTGGCGGAACGGCCTGAGGACTTAATTGTTTACGGTGGCTTAGGCAAAGCAGCGCGCAACTGGGAGGCCTTCGATAAAATAGTTGAATGCCTTAAAGATTTAGAGGAAGATGAAACCCTGATGATACAGAGTGGCAAACCGGTGGGCGTTTTGCGCTCGCATAAAGATGCACCACGGGTTTTGTTGGCTAACTCTAATCTTGTTGGCAAGTGGGCAACGTGGGAGCATTTCAGGGAACTGGAAAAGAAAGGCCTTATCATGTATGGGCAAATGACCGCCGGTTCATGGATATACATTGGTAGCCAGGGCATCGTTCAGGGCACTTATGAGACATATCTTTCGCTGGCTGCGCAACATTATAATGGAACGCTAAAAGGCACATTAAATGTTACTGCCGGCTTGGGTGGCATGGGTGGTGCTCAACCACTTTCTATTACTATGAACGAAGGTGTTTGCCTGGCGGCCGAAGTTGAGGAGTGGCGTATCAAGAAGAGAATTGAAACCCGCTACCTCGATAAATACACCAATAATATCGATGAGGCCATTGATTGGGCTCTTGAAGCGAAAGCGAATAAAGAAGCCTTGTCAATTGGTGTTTGCTGCAATGCCGTAGAGTTATTGCAAAGATTGATTGACAGAAACATTACACCCGATACGTTGACAGACCAAACATCGGCCCATGATGAACTGGTGGGCTATTTTCCTGAAGGCCTGAGTGTTGAAGAAGCAAAAACTTTAAGAGAAGCGAATCCTGCTGAGTACATTGAGCGTTCACTCGACACAATTGCTAAGCACGTTCAACAAATGCTCGAGCTTCAAAAGCGCGGAACCATTACTTTTGATTATGGCAACAACATACGCGGCCAGGCAAAAGATAAAAGGGGTGTGGCCAATGCATTTGACTTCCCCGGGTTCGTACCGGCCTACATCCGTCCCCTGTTTTGCGAAGGCAAGGGGCCTTTCAGGTTTGTAGCACTAAGTGGCGATGAGAATGACATTCACGTATGTGATGAAAAGTTGAAAGAACTCTTCCCCGACAACGATGGCCTTAACCGGTGGCTGAATATGGCCAAGGAAAAAATTGCCTTTCAAGGTCTGCCCGCCCGCATTTGCTGGTTAGGCATGGGTGACAGAGAAATTGCCGGGGTAGCCTTTAATGAGCTAGTGAAGGCAGGAAAAGTAAAAGCCCCAATCGTTATAGGCCGCGACCATTTAGATACCGGTTCAGTAGCCTCGCCTAACCGCGAAACAGAAGCTATGATGGACGGAAGCGATGCTATAGCTGATTGGCCGATATTAAATGCCTTGATTAATACGGCCGGTGGCGCAAGTTGGGTGTCATTCCATCACGGTGGTGGCGTTGGTATGGGTTACTCTTTGCATGCCGGTATGGTAATTGTTGCCGATGGTACAGACGATGCAAAACGCCGATTGAAAAGAGTGCTTCATAACGACCCCGCCATGGGTGTTATCCGGCACGCCGATGCCGGTTATGAAATAGCAAAGGCAACCGCCCGAGAGTTTGGTTTAGACTTATAGATATGGGGGAGGAAACTAACTATTTCGAATTACTTGTAACCTGGCTTGAAACCCACCGCACAGTAAATCTACTTTTGATTTTGCTTTATTTCGTTTTCATCTACTTTATGCACGACCCTATTGTGCATCTTTCAATTTGGGTAATGAACTCAATGTCGCTGCCCGTTTATAATAAAGTGGTAAAGGCCATTTCAATATTGCTACTTATTCTTTTCACCGTATTCATCGGTGGGCAAATCAAACAGTATGGTAATAATCTTTGGCTTAAGATAATGTATTTGCTTCTTACAATCGGCCTTATCATTGCTCATTTTTGCACAATGTTCGAAATGAACATTGAGGTGATACAC
>Ga0206832_10012_pt1 | contig 46397 bp, 57 predicted proteins | sample Alteio_BWOrgCont_74_FD_152896 | JGI IMG/M metagenome (GOLD analysis project Ga0206832, IMG submission 152896) | Enriched cells from forest soil in Barre Woods Harvard Forest LTER site, Petersham, Massachusetts, United States -... | ecosystem: Environmental > Terrestrial > Soil > Temperate forest >... | reverse complement strand
GCCGTGGCCAAAGCTGGAGACTTGACATCGTGCGGCACAAGACGATGGGGATTGGAAGGGCTGCTGCTGACCGGCTAGGCAACCCGCCTGTAAGCCCCTGGCTCTCAAAATGATCTTTAACGATGCGAATAGGACGCGCAAACTTGATCCTTGTTCTGGTGATGCTGCAACTTTGTGCCGCCGTTGCTGCGCAGACTCCCGCTCCATGGAAGCAATTGGCCAAGCTGACCGAAGCCAAAGGCAGGAGCGAGGACTATGTAGGGTGGTCTGTAGCCATTAGCAAAGACGGAGGGACCGTAGCAGTCGGCGCGGCTGGCTGGTGCCGGTACAAGGGGGACGACGGGTGCGGGCAAGGCGCAGTGCTTGTTTTTGTGAAGCCGACGAGCGGCTGGAGTGACATGACTGAAACTGCCTTGCTGTTGGCGTCGGATGGCCAACCAGGCGACTATCTTGGCGAGTCGGTTGCGATCAGCGATGACGGAAGCACCATTGTCGCGGGTTCGCCCGGCTGGTCTGCCAATGGAGCTTTGTACGTATTCCTCAAGCCGACAAACGGATGGGCGAATGGAGCAGAAACTGCCCGCTTGACGGCGACGGACGCTGGCACGAATTTGGGCCAATCCGTAGCGATAGACGGGCGAACGATTGTGGGGGGAGCCGAGTATTTCAATGGGGAGCAAGGGGCGGCCTATGTATTTATCGAGCCCGAAACTGGCTGGATAAATATGACCCAGACCGCAAGGCTGACGCCGTCGGATGGAAAGGGAGGGTTTATGGGTGACTCGGTTTCCGTCAGCGGAGACACCGTGGTGGCCGGAGCGCCAGTCACCGGAGTCGGCGGCGCCGGGAACGGCGCCTACCTTTTCGTCAAGCCGAAAAACGGCTGGAAAAACGGAACGGAGAATGCGAAGCTGACCCCATCCCGCGGCACAGACCTGGGACTAGGATATGCCGCGTCCATAACTGATAGCACGGTCGCAGTCGGTGCGCGTTTTCGAAGCAACGACAACGGCGCGGTCTATGTGTACGTGAGGCCGTCCTCGGGGTGGCGAAGCATGACGGAAACCGCCAGACTTACCGTACCTCCGAAATTCAATGTATTGGGCTTCTCGGTTTCCGCTGACAGCGATGTGGGGAGCATAGTCGGCGGGGCTCCCGGGTGGCAGGACGGTATCGGCCAAGGCGCCGTTGACCTTTTCGTCAGACCGGCTTCGGGCTGGAAAACGACCTCAAGGTCCAATGCAACCCTTACTGCGTCGGACGGCAAGGACCAAGATGGCCTTGGATATTCGGTGTCCGCTGTGGCAAATGCCATTGTGTCTGGAGCACCGTATGTCACGATGGGTGTCAATGCAAAGGAAGGCGCCGCCTGCGTTTTCGGGAAATGACGGGGATAGAGTTCGCTTTTTTGTAACAGACGACTCACCCTCCACGGAACCATGTCTGCATGTGATGGCGTCCGGGCCCAAGGAGATAACAATGAAACTGCGAGGTGGTCAGGTTCGTCAATGCTTGCTCCCAGAGCCGACTTCGATTATTTCACAGGTTGCGAGGGTACCCGCGCGTTTCCCGTTTTTATCGTTGGCCGTGCTCATGCTTGTCCTGTGCAGTCCGTCAGTCGCTCAGAAAGGGCAGAACGCCGTGTACAACCACGCCGCGACGCCCGCCCCAACAAATTCCCCGAGCTTTTTGGAGTCAAAATCTTGGGAACATTGGAGTTACGGGGTTTGCCCGCTACCCGAGCCGGTTTCCGTTTTGAGCCGCGCGGGACTAATTCGGAACGACAGCAGAGTTCGCAGCCTCCGAAGGCTGCGCCCTGGATTCAGTTGTCAAAGATCTTAGTTGTCGAGGATCGGAGATTATCTTTGAGATAACCTATGCGTACATATGTTATCGGAAGTGATGGTGGTAGATCAAGGGGAAAGTGGACGGCGTGCGGGGTCAGTTCCAAATTGGGAACCGCGTCCTTTCCGCAAAGTAGGCGGAGAAAGATGGCCGCCTGCCGAGGCCGAGGGCGGCGCCCGGGTAACGGCGATCCGCCGAAATTCTAGTGACAGCCCTTCCCGCCAAGTGGCCACTCTGGGCACTCGCTAAGCTCGCGAAAGCATTGCCAGCCATCTTCGAGGGTCGATCTTCCCCCTGGCAAAAAATGGCTTGGCGCAGGGATTCTGAGTGTAATGGCCTGTTAGCAGAAGTTACTCCGAGCAAGCATGATTTGACGCTGGCCGACTTGGAGTCTATGGCAGTTCCAGGTCGAGAGCGTAGATTTCGTCGGTACTCAAGTCGCGGATAAAGAGTGCCGAGCCGTCGGGAGCGATACCACTCCAACCATAAGCAGGAGGGGCTGAGTACCTGGGTAGCCCCTTCAAATCGACCAGAAGTTCCGAGTGGGTCTGGCCGACCTTGACCCTCCTAAAAGTCGGGTGATCAGTGAATGTGCTGTCGTAGTATAGATAACCTCCATCTTGTGACCAGTTGAGATAACCCAGCACGCCTGGCTCAGCGATCCAGCCGGCCCATGCTTGGGTTTTGAAGTCGTAGAGCAGCAGTTTAGTAGAATCCAAGGTAAGCGCTGCCAGATAGCGACCGTCGGGCGACCATCGTGGGCTGAAAAGATTTTCCGAACCCGGAAGGATAGAAACCTGATGAGTGCCGACTTCGATGATACGGATCGCCAATACTTCGGACGAATCTGTCTGCGGGGTTCTCCCAAAGGCGATCTTCTTGCCGTCGGGAGACCAGGTCGCGTCCACCTGGGTTTGGCGTTCCGCGAGCATTCCCTGCGGCGAACCACCCTGGGCAGAGATCAAGAAAGTTTGCCAAGGCCGACCGGACTGCATATCTACATAGGCGATCTGGGTAGCGTCGGGAGACCAGTGGGGCAGGCCGGCTAAAATCGGCGGATAGGTTAGTTGCAAGCGATCAGTGCCGTCCACGCGGCTTCGCCAAAGAACCTGCTCGGGATAGGAAACATACGTGACCCACTTGCCGTCACGTGAGAAATCCAGTTCGCCCACCGAAATCGCCGCAAGAAATGGTACGAATTGCTTGGATTTAGCGTCGTAGCGAACGAGTTGTCCGCGGCCCTGTCTTGCACTTACAAACAGTTTCTTGCCATCGGTGCTGGGCACCAGACTCTCGAACGACAGCGGGCCGGTGGTTAGCCGGAACGGTGTGGAAGAATGCCGATGAAATAACCCTGGCGATTCGCGCATCGCCCAGACGTTGTTTCCGGAAGGATCCGAGGCCAGATAAAAATAGTAGCGCCCATCCGGAGTCCATGCACCACAGCATTCGCGGGGCGGGTTATGCCATCCCGGCAGTACGGGATGAAGATCGCTGCCATCCGAGCGAAACTCCCAAAGCGCGTCAGAACTGTTCTCGGTCTGTCGGATCGTGAAACGAATACGACTCCCATCCGGATAGAAGCGGGGCAGCATAGGCGTGCCCGATACCGTGAGCAGCTTATGTGCGTCAGTTCCATCGGAATTTGCCTGGTATATTTCGGAAGCTCTAAGAAATACCAGGTGGCGGCCGTCGGGTGACCATGCGCCATCATGGCCGACAATATCGCCCAGACGGCGAGGGGCTCCAGAGGGTAGAGGGACACTCCATAACGGGTCTTCGGCCTCGGTTCCCGCAAAGCTTTCCGTCAAAAGCTGCGTATGATCTGGTGATATGTGCAGGGCGGACGCGTTGACGAACGGAGTTGGGACCAGCGAGGTTTCGCCTCCCGCTACGGAAACCTGCACGATCCGGTTTGGGTCTCCCCGCTCATTTATGTATAGCCGGGAGCCATCGGTCTCCGCGACGAACTTGGACATGCCGTCACGAGTGAGCTGCGTCGTGGCCAACACTCTGGGCGGAGGCGCGGAAGAACTGAACCATGCGAACGTGGTTGCAAGAATCAGAATCACGAGTACGATTGCCATCGCCCATTGCCAGCTAAATTTGCGAGCTCGTGCCGGAGCGGCCACCGCCTCAATCTTCCCGGAGGTTGTGTCCCGCTTCAGCCGTTTGAGGTCGGCCCGAACCTCGGCAGCCGACTGGCAGCGAATGTCGCGGTCTTTCTCCAGAGCCTTGTTGATGATCCGTTCCAGTTCGGCCGGCACGTCGGGGTTCAGTCGCACAGGAGCTACCGGAGCACGTTCCAAAATTGCATTGAAGATCAAGGCGGATGTCTCGCCCCGGAATGGTAATGTTCCGGTGCACATCTCATACAAAACCGCACCAAACGAAAACAGATCGGTGCGAGCATCGAGTTCCTTCCCTCGTACCTGTTCGGGTGACATGTAGGCCACGGTGCCGAGCGCACTGCCAGGACTCGTAAGATGCTCCTCGGACTCGATGGTCGCAGCGCTCAGGGCGGCGCTTTCCGGTTTTAGCGACACCTTAGCTAACCCGAAATCGAGAATTTTTGCCGGCCCTCGATTCGTGACGAAGATGTTTGCTGGCTTGATGTCCCGGTGGACGATGCCCTTCGAGTGTGCGGCGTCGAGAGCGTCGGCGATCTGGATGCCCAGATCAAGGACGGTCTCAATCTCCAGCGCCTTGCCGGTAATATGGTGCCGGAGCGTGTGCCCCTCCAAGAGTTCCATGGCGATAAAACTTCGGCCGTCGGCTTCGTCGATTTCGTAGATCGTGCAGATATTTGGGTGGTTCAGAGACGACGCAGCTTTGGCCTCTCGCTGGAAACGGCTTAGGGCCTGTACGTCGTCGGCGAGGTCATCGGGAAGAAACTTCAGGGCTACGTGACGGCCGAGCTTCAGGTCTTCTGCCTGATACACCACACCCATACCGCCGCCTCCAATCCTGCTGAGGATGCGGTAATGCGAGATTGTCTGGCCCGCAGGTTGGGATGGTGTGGACACTGGATAGACATGTTAGGCGGGGGTGATAGGCAAGTCAATGAAACGCTGAGAGTTGCTCAGTTCCAGACGTTAACTGGCGATAAATCCCGATTGCGCTCATTGACCTGGCTAATTGAGTGATCCTCAGTGGTGTGGGGATGATCGTCCATCTTTAACTTGTGCCAAGACTTAAGATTACAGCTTCTCACTTCCACGACTACAGTGTGTTCCCTATCGAACGTTAGAAGGCCAGAAGCTCATAATGTGCCACAACGGGCGGGTGCAGTCGCCCGAAAGGTGCATCATGGCATGCAACAACCTTCGTATTGATCTGGGTGATGGTTCTTCCGTGGTTGACTACCGAATCGAAAACGACTGTGTGGAGACCCGTACTCTGGAAGCCGAAAACGAAAAGCCCTGGCAGCGGCTCACGCCCGAGCAACTGACCTCTCAGGTAATCGCGGACACGGTCGTTGCCCGCTGGCTGCGTCGCAGGATGGGAGTTCACCGACTGCTCCGAGCATGCACTCACTCCTTATCGTATGCAGTTAACAGTGTGAAAGGTAGCTCAGATCGAACTGCAGCGTGAAAGCTGGATGTCCAGTGTCGAATTGCAAACGATTCGCCCCGATGTGCGCCCCGCAATAACTCCGATGATCTTTCGTTCGCCTCCATACTCTGAACAACCTAAATGCAAGTTGCAGCCACGACCTTGTACTACCCCGCTTGTAACCCAAAAACACCAGCCAATTCTCAAAACATCTTGACCCGAGATCAAACCAGGGAACATACTCTTACGCTGGAGATGCGATCATGAGCCGGACTCCTCACGCCTTTTGCTCGGCCTTGCGATTCTGTCGGTGGGCGCTAGTAGCGTCTGGGCGGGCCGGTTCAAGCGCGCTGTCTACTACGGCGCAGGCCCGAGACCTCAACGAATTGGTTACTGGGAGAGGGGAGGATCGAGATCTGGAAGGCCGTGCCGCCGCCATACTTGCCGAAAGCGCTGGTGACGCCGAAGAGGTTGCCCCTATGGTCCAAGGTCACGCCATAGAACGGCTGAAAGCCGCCCCCCTGCGCCGTGAAGTTATACACCACACTGTACTTCCACTTTCCGTTCTTCTGCCGCGATAGCTTGAACACCACCCCGCACGTGTATGGACCACAACCTTTGCCAGTGCCGCTGCCGGCAGTGCCATAGAGGTTGCCCGATTCGTCCAACGCCAGCGTTCCCTCAGGACCGCATCCGTAATTGCAATTGGGGAAGTCGTATAGGATGGTCTCTTTCCACATACCGTCAGTGTATGCAAACTTGAAGATCGTCCCATTGCCGTAGGCGCCTCCGGCCACGGTAGCACCGTAGAAGTTGCCCGTGTTGTCCATGATCAGGCCACTGTAAGGGCTTTGCCCATCTTTCAGGGAGTGCTCCGCGAAGCGGTGCAGGACGTGATACGTCCAAGCCCCGTTGTCGTTGTTGACTCTGCTTGTGACGATGGGGCCCAAAAAACTGCAGCAATAGATCACAGTTTTGGGCAAAGTCGCCATCCTGCCCAACACGAAATGAGGGTGTGACTTGCGCCTTTGTCGTCCTGTTGGAAAACTTAACGAACTGTTAACTGTTGCAAAATCGCTTACGCTTATTGCGACTCGGCCCAAGGATTTTGAGTGTAAATCGCCTGTTTACCGCAGTTTCGCGCAGGGATCGATTTCGCATCACTTGGTCACCCTTAAGCCATGCCGCTTTCGAAGGTTGATGCAACGCTCCGTATTCTTCGGCCAGAACCTTACGCGCGTTCTGGATCGCGATCTTTGAAGGCCCTATCTATTAGGTTTCGAGAAAGCACCAACAAAAGGGGATAGAAAGCCGGACTGGCCGGCGCAGTCAGAACTCTCAACGCCCAGCAAGAGGTAAGCTGTAGTAGTCCTGAGACGTAGCAAGCTACGTGTCTACAGAGTGAGACGCGGGTTATTACGTCTCCCGCTGGCGCTGACAGAACGGGTGCGCATCCATTGAGCCACACAAGCCAAATCGCGGCGCGAGTAAAGCAGGCAGCCCACGAGGCCGGCTTTGAACTGGCTGGGATCGCCCCGGTCCGCGACTTCGCCGAACTCAATCACTTTCCGCAGTGGATCGAAGCGGGGCACGCTGGAGAGATGAAATACCTGGAGGCGCGCGACGATGCTGGACAGCTCAAACGCTCTTCGCTTCGTTCGACAGCACCGTGGGCGCGGAGCGTCATCGTGTGCGCAATCAACTACAACACGGCGCATCCTTACTCCACGCAGGTCGCGGATTTGGAGCGAGGATGGATTTCGCGGTACGCCTGGAGCCGTGAGGACTATCACGAAGCGGTGATGCGCCGTCTGCGCACCGTAGACAGCTGGCTGCGAAATCAGCTTGGCGTCGAAAGCGCCGCGCAACAAACCCGTTGCTATGTCGACACCGGCCCGCTGGTCGAGCGCGTCTACGCCAAATACGCGGGCGTGGGATGGGTTGGAAAGAATACCTGCATCCTGAATCAGAAGCTGGGCTCATGGTTGTTTCTCGGCGTGATTCTGACTTCGCTTGAACTTGAGCCTGATCTGCCCGCGCCCGATCGCTGCGGTACCTGCACTCGTTGTATCGATGCTTGTCCCACAGCCGCCTTCATCGCGCCTTACCAACTCGATTCCAACAAGTGCATTGCCTACCTGACCATCGAAAAACGTGGAGCGATCCCGGAAGAAATGCGCGAAGGCATTGGCCGTCACGTTTTCGGCTGCGACATCTGCCAGGATGTCTGCCCCTGGAACCGCAAAGCGCCGGCCACGAACGCGGAGGAGTTTCAGTCGCGAGAAGGCCTGGTCAATCCCGCACTGGAGTGGCTTGCGGAGATGAGCGTGGAAGAGTTCCGCGAGAAGTTTCGCGGATCGCCGATTCGACGGGCAAAACGCACCGGCATCCGACGAAACGCGGCCATCGCTATGGGCAACAGCGGGAATCGGAAGTTTCTTCCGCTGCTTAAGAAGCTAGCCACAGACGAAGATGCAATTGTCGCGGAGAGCGCAACCTGGGCGGCGAAGAGACTTGCCTGAATCAGACTCGGCCCAAGACAAGCTATACTTTCCCGATCGACGGGGATTTCCCCAATAAGCCGCGCCTCCTACGTTGTATGTAGAATCCAAGTCTCGCGCAGTTCAGTACGTCGCTTCGTAGCCATGAAGGATTCTCGACGTTATATATGATCCCACGATCTGGCTATGGTCATTCAGGCCATAGCCGTAGGTTTCCCCCACTCCCTGCGGGTCGTCCAACGTAAAGTACTTGCCGGCTTGTCGCAGCGCGCCATGGATTCCTTTTTTCGAATCCACCCACCAGTAGACAACGTCGCCACTGCTGTTAATGCCTTGGGCGTAAGAATCCTCAGCTTTGGGCACGTTGATGGTTTTGTAGGTTGAGCCATTGAAGAGGGACGACTCAAAATGGCCGCTACTGTCGCCCCAATATAAGACGATGTCGCTCGAATTGTTGATCCCCGTCGCCGCCGTGTAGCCAATCGCCTTGGGCGCGTCGAGCGTTTGGTACTTGCCGCCTTTCAAGCTGAATCCATGCCTCATGAAGTGTGCGTCCTCGTAAAGGCCCACGATTTCGCCACTGTCGTTGACCCCGTAGGCGACGGTGCTAATCGCGCCTTTCGGGCCCAGCACATCGGTAAGCGTCTTACCTTTCAAGAGAAAGCCGAAATCGTTGCCCGTCGAGTTGATGTAGTAGCCGACGACAGTGCTCCCGTTCGGGCTGATGCCCTGGCAGAACGTGGCCAAGCCTTTTGAATCGTTGACCTCGGTCACGGTCTTACCCTTGAGGATGAAACCGTGGGACAGACCAGCGGTATCGAGATACTCTCCGACCACCACGCCCGACTCACTGATGCCGTAAGCATTCACATCGATGGAGCCAGGGATGTTGACTGCCCCGAATTTAAAAGTTAACGTCGGCGCTGCCACGGCAGGAGCCATAAACGCAAGTGCCATTCCGCAAGCAACGGAAAACAGCAACGACTTGGAAAAACGGTTCATCAGACTTCTCCTTGGCTTCGATTGCGAATTTCCTTCTTGATTCAAGGGGAGCGCGATTCTAACCCATTTCGCCCCGCAGCGACACTGTGAAAGGACTTTCATTTGAAGTGCACGGAATCAGTATCCGTTGGCCGATTGGCCGGACGATGGCGTCAACCCTTAGTGTGCAGGGAACTACCTACGTACTTGCCGAATTTGCCTCAACCGCTCGTCGTCTCTAGAATAGAAGTTACCCGTTTCTCCGAGACACACTATGATTCATTTTCCGGTTCCTGAGGCGCTTACTTTCGATGATGTGTTGCTCTTGCCCGCCCGCTCGGATGTGATTCCAACGCAGACGAATACGCAGACGCAGCTCACCCGCAATATCCGTCTGAATATTCCGATTATCAGCGCGGCCATGGACACGGTCACCGAATCGCATATGGCTATTGCCGTGGCCCAGCAGGGCGGGATCGGGATCATTCATCGCAATCTCACTATCGAACAGCAAGGCAACGAAGTGGACAAAGTGAAGCGTTCGGAGAGTGGCATGATCGTCGATCCGGTCACGATGTCGCCGGATGCGAAAGTCTCGGAGGCGCTCGATGTCATGCGCCAGTACAAGATTTCCGGCGTGCCCATTACCAAGAACGGAAAGCTTGTCGGCATTCTTACCAACCGCGACCTGCGCTTCGAAACCCGCTTCGACATTCCCATCAGCAAGGTCATGACCAAGGAAAACCTGATCACGGTCGCGGTGGGCACAACGCTCGAAGATGCGGAAAAGATCCTTCACGAACACCGGGTGGAAAAGCTTCTGGTGGTCGACGACAAATACAACCTGAAGGGCCTGATCACGGTAAAAGACATTCAGAAGAAACTAAAATATCCCCACGCCGCGAAAGACTCGCACGGCCGGCTGCGCGCTGCCGCAGCCATCGGCGCCACTGGCGACTTTCTGGAGCGCGCCCAGGAACTGGCAAAGTACAAAGTGGATTTGCTGGCCATCGACAGCGCCCACGGACATTCCACGCGTGTGCTAGATGCGATCAAAGCGGTCAAATCGAAGCTGCCCGAAGTTGACTTGATCGTGGGAAATGTCGCGACGTTTGACGGTGCCTGCGAACTGGCCCGAGCCGGCGCGGACGCAATCAAAGTCGGCATCGGTCCAGGGTCCATCTGCACCACGCGCATCGTGACGGGCGCCGGGGTCCCGCAAATCACCGCCATCGCTGAAGCCTATCGTGCCATGAAAGACTCCGGTATCCCGGTCATCGCCGACGGCGGAATCAAATATTCCGGCGACATCACGAAAGCGTTGGCCGCAGGCGCGGCCGCCGTTATGATCGGATCTTTATTCGCAGGAACGGACGAAAGTCCGGGCGAACTGATTCTCTATCAAGGACGCACCTTCAAATCCTATCGCGGCATGGGCTCGCTGGGCGCGATGGCGCAAGGCTCAAGCGAACGCTATTTCCAAAATACCGACGGCGACTCATCCACTGCGATAGGCGAAGAATCCAACCGCCTCGGAAAACTGGTCCCCGAAGGCATCGAAGGCCGAGTCCCCTACCGCGGTTCGGTTTCGAGCAGCATCCACCAGATGGTGGGGGGATTGCGGTCGGGGATGGGTTATTGCGGGTGTGGAAGCATTCCGGAGCTGTTGCAGAAAACGCGCTTCGTGCGCATCAGCGGCGCGGGTCTACGCGAGAGCCACGTCCATGACGTGCTGATTACAAGAGAAGCTCCGAATTATGCGGTCGAGTAGATCTGCGTTGAATCAAATTATGTTTTTCGAATCGTCGGGGGATTTTCGCTTTTGACCTCCGACCGAAAACAATTAGTCAAGACGTGGGTCGCCGCGCTTTTGTGGATAGGGCTGATTGCGATCGAATCCACCGACTGGCTTTCTGCCGAGCATACGAGCCGTATTCTTTATCCGCTGCTTCACTTTCTCATCGGCATGGATCCGGCCGCCTTTGAGGTGGTGCATCACTACATCCGAAAATGCGGGCATTTTGTCGGCTACTTTACTTTGAGCTTCTTCCTGTTTCGCGCCTGGCGCGCCACGCTGCGTTTGCCATGGGCCCCGCGCTGGGCACTGCGTTGGGCTGCGATCGCTTTTTTTATGTCCGCCCTGGTGGCGAGTCTGGATGAGTGGCACCAAACTTTTATCCCTTCGCGGACGGGCACGATCAGCGATGTGATGTTGGACAGCATCGCGGCGTTGACTGCGCAAGTTCTGATATTTCTTTACCTGAGTTGGAAGCCGCGGAGCGTGACGGTAGCCGGCGATTGAGGGCTTGTGCTTCGAGGCTGTCGCAGCGTTGAAATTGCATTTTGTGAGCGGCTTATCAGTACATTGCGTCGTATTTTGTGACGACCCAGTCGCCGTCTTTGTTCTCGAGGGTGACGGAGAACAGTTCTTTGTAGGTTGCGGATTGGCCGGGAGCGTTCAGGCGCTTGCCACGGTAGTGAAGAATCCGGAGCGGCGGGGCATCTTCCCAGTCCACTACTTTCCACGAAACCAACGGGTGCTGGGCTTCCGAGGAGCAAATGAAGGAGGCGTACTTCTTGCGATAATCTTTTTCCCACGTAGCCAGTTGTTCCTGACAGTGTCCGTCGCGCATGGCGTCGAGATATTTCGCGGCCACGCGCTCGGTGGTGCGGTCGCGCAAGGGATTGAGGTCGATAGAATTCGGGGTTCCCGAAAGCGGATCGCGGTCTTCGGAGCGGGAGAGCACCGGGCCCTGTCCATTCAGCCACATCAGGTAGCCAAAAAATACCATGAGAACAAGCACGCCGGCGCCCACGGCGATCGCGATTTGTACGCGGGAAACGCTCATATCCAGTATTTAGTGTACTGGGCTGAGGAATTGGGGCTAGATTACCGCAGTGACCCGCACAAGGACATGTACGAATGGCGCCAGATAGGCAACACCGGGTATCGATTGCCAAACCGTGAAGTCACCACCGCCGGGTTTCGGGTCTTAGGTCTTCGGATCGTGCAGATCCGCCTACCGCGCGGAGTTTAACCGCGCAGAACGCATTGCCCTATTTCGCAGCGGTCTGCTTTCCGCTGACTGTCTCGATCATTTTCAGGATCGACTTCACAACCAGATCGGGCTGGTCGGCCATCACTTTGTGCGAACTGCCCATCGCCATGACGAATTCGCGGTGCGGATTTCCTGATGTGAACTGTTTGTGCGCCTCGCGCCATGTTTGAGTGCTTTCAGGAGTGTTCTGTCCTTTTTCGGCTTCGATGTCGATAATCGGCAGCACATCGGAAACGCGCAGGGCGTTCACTTTTTTCGCAGTGTCGGGCATGGCTTCAGCAAAGGGAATGGCCACCTTGGCCAAGTCCGGAGCTTTTTGACGGATCTCGTCGTACTGCGGCCGCATCACCTTCAAATTGTTTTCGACTTCCGTCGGCGTCCAGACGTTCGGAACGACCGCTTCGATCAGGACAAGCCCTGCGATGTCCGGGTCTTGAAATGCAGCGAGCAAACTGATCGCACCGCCGTAGGAATGCCCGACCATCACAATCGGTCTTTTGATATGGCAGTTCGCGAGCGCCGACCTGAGGATATGGACATCGTTGTCGATGCTGTACGGCGTCGACGTATTGATGGTGCTCTTGCCCATCCCTGCACGATCGTAGACGAACGTCTGCACGCCGGCAGCCTGAATTTTCGGCGTGATCTGCGACCATACGCTCGAATCGTTGCCAAATCCGGATTCGAAGACGACAGTGATGTTGCCTTTGCCCTCCTCGTCCACCCATATCTTGTTGCCATCGATGTCGAGTAGCGCTGGTGAGCAGTTCGCCGCGTGAGCGGATGCTGGCGTCGCCTGCGCCAGAGAATGGCCGCACAAAACAAGGGTAACCAAGCAAATCAGAATGGTGCGTTTCATTAGGTAGTGGGATTCTTCGATGTTCATCGCGACCGACGTGCCGTAGATTTTGTCACTTGCAGGAGTAGAAGAGCTCCGTCATCAGTATAGACTGCGCGCGGCGCCGTTGGTGGGCAGATAACGACGGGCGAGCATGCGCCCATGGCTCCATCGATTCTTTGTTAAAAAAGCGCACCCCGAACAGCCGAGGTGCGCTTCTTTGGGGAATAGGTCAAATGCCGTGGAGTGCGAACGATACGCTAATACTGTCCGTAAATCAGCACATCCAGGGAGGCTGCAGTGCCTGCGGCACCGACACTATCGGCGTAAACGCTAAGCTGCGTGCCGGGAACATCGTAGACGCGAGTGAGCTGTGAGTGCGGCGTGAGCATGATAGTGTCGAGCTGCGCTACCAATTCTTCGCCCTCAGTGAAAGTCAGGCGCAAGACAATGTTGGCTGTCGAATCGATACGCTCATCGGTGACCAACCGGATTTTGTCGTACGTGCTGACATCGACTACACCCAGCAGCTTCGTCTGTCCGCCGGGAATAGTGACGGAACCGACGGTGGTGCGGAATGCCAGCACGTTTTCGACGTTAGGAATTTGATGAGGTTGAATAGGAGTGGGAGAGGTTCTCGGTGCTGTTGCCATATGTGCCTCCATATTTGGCGCGCTTGAAGGGCGCGTTCGATTAGTGTTTTACGCGATGGGGGAGAGTATTTCGCAAACCAGTAACAAGCGGATCATAGGTCTGGGTTGGGGGAAAAACAATACTTGCGGAAGAAAATAATGGAGTTACGGACCGAAATGGGAATGCTGATCGTGCGGGTTCGTCAGAATGATTCTGGCCACTGCTGTGCGCCGCGATAAATGGCGAGGATTACGACGCGTTCTTTCTCGATGCAATACGCGACTACGAAGGGAGAACTTGAAATGACCAACTCACGCGTAGTGAGGACGCGACCCGGTCTCCCCAACATGGGGAACGTAAAGAGTTGTTGAACGCTGGCGACGACATGCATGATGATGCGATCGGCGACTTCTTCACTGTTAGACAGAGCGATGTAATCATGGACCTGATCCAGTTGCCGGATTGCCTGTTCCGTCCATTCGATCATTGATATGTTTGAATTATGGACGAGCGCGCCCAGTTTTTTTGAGCCGTTTTACTACCTGCTCATGGCTCACTACGCGGCCACGGTGCATATCTTCCAGTCCCTTGCGTACGAGCGCGTCCTCGTAGTCGTGCAACTGGATGTAATTGGTGATGGCCTCATTGATGAGATAGCTGCGGGGACGGTCCTGCGCCGCAGCCAGCAAATCGAGCGCATCGATTTTCTGGGCCTCGGCTCGGAAACTAATGGTTTTTTCGGTGTTGGGCATAATGCCATAAGTATAGCATGTATTATTTTGTGATACGCCGTATCGCTGGCGTAGTGATATCAATCAGGCGAAAGGACTCCATCCCGTCGAGGGAATCTGCATTTTAATCGCTGCCCGGCGACAGCAAATTCCTCAGTTCGCTCGGAATGACGATTTTACTGGCGCCGCGCCGAACGGGATCGCCCCGCGGTTGTCACACAATCTTCATGAATGGATTTCTTGATCAGCGGTTATGATATCCGGACACTAAAAGGAGATCGTCGAGCGCTGCGGCACCGCCTCGACAGCGATAAAACGTGAACATCGCGGATGCGCTATTCGGCCGTCCTTTGGCCACGGAAGAGGAAAAAGCTGAGCGAATCGGGCCGTTAAAAGGCATTCCGATATTTGGCCTGGACGCGTTGAGTTCGGCTGCCTATGGTCCGGAGGCCGCGCTGACGCTATTGATCCCGCTGGGTATGGCGGGAGCTATTTATGTATGGCCGATTACAATCGGCATCGTGGTCCTGCTCGGCATCGTGTACTTTTCCTACCGGCAGACGATTTCGGCCTATCCACACGGCGGCGGCTCTTACACGGTGGCGACGGAAAATCTGGGTGAGAGAGCCGGCCTGCTGGCTGCCGCTGCGCTGATGATCGATTACGTGCTCACGGCGGCAGTCGGCATTTCGGCTGGAGTGGGTGCGCTGGTTTCGGCGGTGCCGTCGCTGCAGGGCCAGACGCTGCGTTTGTGTCTCGGGATTCTGATCCTCATCACGATTATCAATTTGCGCGGAATGCAGGAGACGGGCGGCGTATTCCTGCTGCCCACGTATCTTTTTATCGCCTGCCTTTTGGGTCTCATTGCAGTTGGCGTATTCAAGGCGCTCATGGCGGGAGGTCACCCAGTCCCAGTGATGGTCCCTCCGAAGCTGACGGGAATCACCGGATCGGTTAGCGCCTGGCTTTTGTTGCGCACCTTTTCCAGCGGCTGCACGGCGATGACCGGAGTCGAAGCGGTGAGCAATGGTGTCATGGCCTTTCGCGAGCCATCAGACAAATGCGCCAAGCTTACGCTGACGATCATCATCGCGATCCTGATGGTGATGTTGCTGGGAATCGCGTATCTGGTCCCGGCGTACGGAATCGCGGCGACGGATCCGGGAATGCCGGGATACGACAGCGTGCTATCGCAGCTGCTGGCTGCGGTCATGGGACGCGGCGCTTTCTACTGGCTCAGCATTGGCTCGATCCTCGTGGTGCTCTCTCTTTCGGCAAACACCGCATTTGCCGATTTTCCGCGCCTGGCCCGCGCGATTGCAGAGAACGGATACTTGCCGCATGCTTTCGTCATTCGCGGACGGCGGCTTGTATTTGCGCAGGGGGTTTATGCTCTGGCTCTGCTCACGGGCTTGCTGCTGATTATTTTCGGTGGCGTTACCGATCGATTGATTCCCCTGTATGCGGTGGGCGCGTTTCTGGCATTTACGCTTTCTCAAGCCGGCATGGTGATGCACTGGAGGCGAACTGGCGGGCCTGGCGCTGGGCGCAGCATGTTTGTGAACGGACTGGGAGCCGTGGCTACGGGAGTGACGACCGCTGTGGTACTGGTCGCGAAGTTTGTAGATGGCGCGTGGATTACGGTTCTATTGATTCCGGCTCTGATTTTGATGATGCGGTCAGTACGGCATCACTATGGGCAAGTAGCGGACGAGATCAGGACGAGCGCTCCCGTCCAGACGGATGGTCTCGTTGAGCCGGTTGTGCTGTTGCCGATTGATCGTTGGAGCCTGGTATCGCAAAAAGCTTTACGCTACGCCTGGACGTTATCGCGAGAGATTCACGTGTTGCACGTTGGATGCGGAGAAGATACGGATCGGCTGTGCAGGCAGTGGAGCGAAGTTGTGGAGAAACCGGCGAAGATGGCTGGGCTACCGTTGCCGCAATTGGTGGTGCTCGATTCGCCTTATCGTTTTATCGTCAAGCCCATCGTGAACTACGCAATTCAACAACAGATCGCGCAGCCGGATCGGAATATCACAGTGCTGATCCCGGAGCTCGTGGAAAGCCACTGGTATCACTACTTGCTGCACAACAACCGGCCGGAGGCGATACGAGCACTGCTGCTGTTCAACGGCAATCAGCGAATTACGGTCGTCTCTGTGCCGTACCACCTGGTGAGCTGAGTCTTTACTTGATTTTGTCTTCGCCTTCGGCGCCTGCGACAGGGTGTTCCACTCCCTGCTGCTTTTCGGCCTCTTCCATGGCTCGTTTCGTTTCCTCGGCACGTTTGGAGCGGGCTTCGCTGCGCTTCTGGCGCTTTTCGTCGAGCAGTTTTTCGCTGCCCAGGAGTTCGACGAAAGCGTTATCGGCGCCGTCGCCTTTGCGCCATCCGGTGCGGACAATGCGCAGGTAGCCGCCATTACGATCGCCGAAGCGCGGTCCGATAGTGTCGAACAGTTTGTCGACTGCGGCGCTGGTCATCAGGTAGGCGAGGGCTTGACGGCGGGCGGCGAGGTCTCCGCGCTTGCCGAGGGTGATCATTTTCTCGACTTGCGGGCGCATGGCTTTGGCTTTGGGGACAGTGGTCTCGACTCGCTCTTCGAGGATAAGCGAAGTGACCAGGTTGCGCAGCAAGGAGCGGCGGTGCGCGGTGTTACGTCCCAGTTTCCATCCGGCTACTTTGTGACGCATGGCTGAATCCTTTGTTCCGGCGCGGCGAAAAGCGGATTCCTCGCTTCGCTCGGAATGACAAAATTAGTCAGAATGACAAAAATTGGGGACGGTCGCCCGTCCCCACACTAGCTTTCTACAGATCGTTGTCGTTTCCGTAGGCTGACGCGGGTAGAATCTGGTTCGACGTCGGGCCGGGTACGGCGTTGCCTTGCTCGTCAATCTTCATTCCCAGACTCAATCCCATGGTGCCCAGAATTTCCTTGATTTCGTTCAGCGACTTGCGGCCGAAGTTTTTGGTCTTGAGCATTTCGGCTTCGGTCTTCTGCACCAGTTCGCCAATCGACTGAATGTTCGCGTTCTTCAGGCAGTTGTAGCTGCGCACGGAAAGCTCGAGTTCTTCCACGGAACGATTGAGATTTTCGTTCTTGATCTCGGGCTTGCGTTCTTCGGACGACGTCGAAGTCTCGATGTCCTCTTCGAAGTTGATGAAGATGTTCATGTGGTCCTTCAGCAGCTTCGCCGCCAGACCGATGGAATCAGCTGGGGTAATGGAGCCGTTGGTCCAGACTTCGAGGGTCAGCTTATCGTAGTCGGTAATCTGGCCGAGACGCGCGGCCTCCACGGTGTAGTTGCACTTGCGTACCGGGGAGTGGACGGAATCGATGGGAATGAAACCGATGCCGAGGTCTTCGTCGAAATTCTTGTCGGCGGAAGTGTATCCGCGGCCGCGCTTGAGGCGCATTTCCATGTCGAGCTTGCCGCCTTCGCTGACGGTCGCGACGTAAACGTCTTTATCTAACACTTCCACATCAGCGTCGGCTTCGATCATGCCGGAGGTGACGACACCTGGCTGATCGGCGCGCAGATAGATGGCCTTGGGCGCATCGCCGCTGAGCTTGAAGGGAATCTGCTTCAGGTTCAGGATGATGTCGGTCGCGTCTTCGACTACGCCGGGAATCGACTGGAATTCGTGCAGCACGCCTTCGATCTTCACCGCGGTGACCGCTGCTCCTTCGATCGAAGACAGCAGCACGCGCCGAAGAGCGTTGCCGATGGTGGTGCCGAAGCCGCGTTCAAAAGGCTGGGCCCAGAAGATGCCGTATTTATCGGTAAGGGTCGAAGTATCGACTGCTAGACGTTTCGGTTTTTGAAAACCTTTCCAAAGCATTTGTTATTCTCCTTCGGCCGTTTGGCTCAGTCCTGACTCCCTGAAATGGTCCGTGCTACGTTCAGGTCAAACGTCGGGACAGGCTGATCTGGCTCGAAATGTGGACCAGAAAAAACTGTCGTTGGTGGCTAGCCGTCCGTCGTTGGCCTAAGGCTTCTTGCCAACGACCAAGGACGAACGACCCGCGACTATTTGCTATACAGTTCGACAATCAACTGCTCATTCACCGGCAGGTGGATGTCTTCGCGTTTGGGCAACGATAAAACTTTTCCCTTGTAGTGGTCGCGATCGATCTCCAGCCAAGTCGGTGCGTTTTGATGACTGGCAAATTCTTTCGCCGGTTCGAGAATTGCCAACTTCAGGCTGCCCTCGCGGATCGCAATCTCTTCGCCGACACTCACCTGGTATGAGGGAATGTTGACCTTGCGGCCATCCACTTGAACGTGGCCATGACGCACAAGTTGGCGCGCTTGACGGCGAGACACTCCGAAGCCCAAGCGGTAGACAACGTTGTCCAAGCGGCGCTCGAGCTGTTGCAGAAGCAGTTCGCCGGTGACGCCCTTGGTGCGGGCGGCCTTCTCGAAATAATTGCGGAACTGGCCTTCCTGGGCGAAGTAGATACGCTTGGTCTTCTGCTTTTCGCGCAATTGCAGCCCGTATCCTACGATTTTCGACTTGCGGTCCTTGCCGTGCTGGCCGGGAGCAAAATTGCGCTTCTCGATGGGACACTTATCGCTGAAGCATTTGGTGCCTTTGAGGAACAGCTTCATGCCCTCGCGGCGGCAGAGACGACAGACGGGATCGGTATAACGTGCCAAGTTGCTTCTCCTTTAGATGACCGGTTTACAGGTTTGGCTTCACCCTTCATCCCGGACGGTTTTGCTGTTGGTAGAGACATAGCCAGCTATGTTTCTACCCCTTAAAAATCAAACTCTTCGGCGCTTTGGCGGACGGCACCCGTTATGCGGGATCGGCGTAGCGTCTTTAATGTTGCGCACTTCGATCCCGGAGGCAGCCAGCGCGCGGATGGCCGACTCGCGGCCCGAACCGGGCCCGCTGACTCGCACTTCGACGCTGCGTACGCCATGATCACGCGCCATGACGGCAGCGTTTGACGCAGCTTGCTGTGCGGCAAATGGCGTGCCTTTGCGCGATCCGCGGAATCCGAGCGAGCCGGAACTTTTCCACGAGAGCACATTTCCGGCCTGATCGGCGATGGTCACGATCGTGTTGTTGAACGAAGCCTGGATGTGCGCAATGCCGTGAGAGACGTGCTTGCGCTCCTTCTTCTTGAACGTCTTCTTTTTGCCTTTTTTCTCTGGTGCCGCTGGTCCGCCGGCTGCTGCTGGTTTTGCCATAGTGAATCGTCCTTGGTTATGTCTTCGTCGCTGTCTTCTTCTTCGCCGCTACCGTACCTTTGCGCGGGCCTTTACGGGTGCGGGCATTAGTGTGCGTACGCTGCCCACGAACCGGAAGATTCCGGCGATGGCGATAGCCGCGATAGGAACCAATTTCGATGAGCCGCTTGATGTTCATCGAAACTTCCTTGCGCAGATCGCCTTCCACCAGGCCTTCAGCTTCGATGACTTGGCGGATGCGGTTGACCTCGTCCTCGCCCAGGTCTTGAACCTTCTTCATGGGTTCGACCTTAGCCTGGTCGAGAATGCGGGCGGCGCGCGGGTTGCCGATTCCGTAGATATAGGTCAGCGCAATATTAATGTGCTTGGTGCGGGGAAGGTCGATGCCTGCAATACGTGCCATGTTTGTCCTTTATCCGTTTGATCCGTTATCCCTGGCGTTGCTTGTGTTTGGCGGTTTCGCAGATCACTCGCACCACACCCTTGCGGTGAATGACCTTGCACTTGTCGCAAATTTTCTTAACTGATGCTCGTACTTTCATAAGTTCGTTTTCCTTAGAACTGGGCGGACGGGCGAGAACGCCCGTCGCTCCGTAACTTAGTTATTTATAACGGTACACAATGCGTCCGCGATTCAGGTCATAGGGCGAAAGCTCGACGGCGACTTTGTCGCCTGGCAGGATGCGAATGAAATTCTTGCGCATTTTGCCTGAAACGTGCGCCAGCACCTGATGCTTGTTTTCGAGTTCGACTTTGAACATGGCATTGGGCAGCGGCTCAAGAACCGTTGCCATCACCTCAATCGCGTCTTCTTTGCTCATGCACTCCTTGGCTTTTGAATATCAGCTGCTTGCTGCCAGCTCTTGAGTTTCTCGGCTAGCGCTACAAGCTCTTATTGCGTCAAAATCACCGGACCTTCTTTTGTCACCGCTACGCAGTGTTCAAAATGCGCGCTGCAGCTTCCGTCCGCCGTGACCGCTGTCCATTTGTCGTCTAACACGCGGGTTCCGGGCTTGCCGAAGTTTACCATCGGTTCAATTGCCAGAACCATGCCCTCTCGCAACCGGGCACCCTGTCCACGCGCTCCGAAGTTCGGGACTTGCGGCTCCTCGTGCAGCTTGGTCCCGATACCATGTCCGACGAATTCGCGCACCACGCTGAAGCCATTGGCTTCCACAAATTCCTGCACGGCTGCGCCTACATCGCCGATCGCATTACCCACCCGCGCCTGCTCGATGCCCTTATACAAGGAGGCTTCGGTTACTTCGAGCAGCTTGCGAACTTCCGGCTTCACCGACTCGTCTACCGGCACGGTGATGGCAGCATCGCCGTAATATCCATCGAGGACCACACCGCAATCGATGGAAACGATGTCGCCCGCTTTCAGCACCCGTTTTTCCGACGGAATGCCGTGCACGATCTCTTCGTTCACCGAGGTGCAAAGCACGCAAGGATAATCGTAATAACCCTTGAATGCGGGCTTCGCGCCCAACTCCCGAATCTTTTTCTCGGCGGCACGCTCCAGATCCATGGTCGTGGCTCCCGGAGCTACCAGCGCACGAACGTGATCGAGCACTTCCCGCACGATGCGCCCGCTCGTACGCATCCGCTCAATTTCTGCCGTCGATTTACAAACAATTGCCATCCCGGTGCTCAATCACCCAGAACATTTGTCCGGTAACTTCGCCCACTTCCAAGTCGCCATTCAACGGAACCAGGCGACCTTTCTGCTCGTAGTATTCCGCTACCGGCCGGGTCTGCACATCATACGTTTGCAGACGTTCCCGGATCACTTCCTCGCGATCGTCGCTGCGGATGATCAGCGGGGAACCATCAACATCGCAAATATCCGGGATGCGAGGTGGCTGGAAATAGACGTTATAGATGTGTCCGTTGGCGAGACAAGTCCTGCGTCCAGTGAGCCGCTTAACCAATTGATTATAGTCCACATCGATGCGGATCACAATTGGCAGGCACCACTTGCCGCCACCTGAGTTTTCAAAGACCTCGCTCTCAAAAAAAGCATCCAGCCAGCCCGCTTGTCTGGCCGTACGCGGGAATCCGTCGAGGATGAAACCGTGCTCGCAATCCACGTCACGAACCCGCCAAGCAACCATGTCGCAAACCAGGTCGTCGGGAACCAGTTCGCCACGGGCCATCAGGGCCTGGGCTTGTAAGCCCAACTCGGTGCCGCGCTGCACGTTTCCCCGCAGAATGTCTCCAGTAGAGATCTGCGGGATGCCATAGTGTTCGGCGATCCGTTTAGCTTGTGTACCTTTGCCCGCGCCCGGTGGACCGAGCAGCACCACTGGCCCGATGTTTTGAGAGGTTTCCATCGAACTGACCTTAGTACGTTCCCTGCTTCCAGGCGCACGCGGCCAGCACTATCACCACCCGCCGACCGGGCGGTACGGCAAACCTCAAAGTTTCTTTTATGTCCAACTGCGGCGGCCGCGGATGCGCCCGCTGCGCGGAGTAAATCCGTCGTAGTGACGCATGATGAGCTGCGCTTCAATCTGCGTCACCGTATCCATGGCTACGCCGACCACGATCAGCAGCGACGTGCCCCCGAAATAAAACGTGACGCCTAAACCATTCGTCACCCACGCAGGCAGCCGCTCGAAAAATGCTCCGATCGGTCCGTAAAGGTGGTTGAGATGGATTCCCGTGATCATCCACTCCGGAATGAAAGAAATAATGATCAGGTACAGAGCGCCCACTAAGGTGATGCGAGTCAGAATCTCATTGATATGATCGGCCGTGCGTTTACCAGGCCGAATGCCAGGGATAAATCCGCCATACTTCCGCATATTGTCGGCAACCTCGTTGGGGTTGAAGACGATGGAGACATAGAAGTAGGCGAAGAAAATAATACCGACGGCATACAAAAACGTGTAGAGCGGTTCGCCCCAGCCCAGCCAGTGAATCAGGTCGCCAAAATACCGATTGTTGCGCAGGCCATATCCCATGGTCTGAGGCATGGTGAGGATGGAGGAGGCGAAGATCACGGGCATGACGCCGCCGGCATTGACGCGCAACGGCAGGTGCGTGGACTGGCCTCCCATGACTTTGCGTCCGACGACGCGCTTGGCGTATTGCACCGGAATGCGCCGCTCGCTTCGCTCCACATAAACGATAAACGCGACCACCAAAACCATGATGCCTACTAGCAAAATCACGGCCGGCGCAGTAAAGGCGCCCCAGGCATCGGTGCGAACTTTGTCGATCAGGTCAGCGACGCCGCGCGGGAGGCCGACCACGATGCCGGCGAAGATCAGCAGGGACATGCCGTTGCCGACGCCGCGTTCCGTAATCTGCTCGCCCAGCCACATAATGAACGCGCTTCCCGTGGTCAGGGTCAGCATGGTCATCAGAATGAAAGGAACGCCGGGGTTGACCACGAAGTCGCCTGATTTTTCCAGACTAATGGCAATACCGAGAGATTGCACCGCACTCAAAATGACGGTGAGATATCGCGTCCATTGGGTGATTTTCTTGCGTCCCAGTTCGCCTTCCTTCTGCAACTTAGCCAGCGGTTCATAGACCACGGTCAAAAGCTGCAGAATGATCGACGCCGTGATATACGGCATGATTCCGAGGGCGAAAATGGTCAGGCGGCGCAGCTGGCCGCCGGAGAACAGGTCGACGAACCCTAAGAAAGTGCCTTTGTTCTGCTCGAAGAATTGCTGCAGCTTGTCTGCATTTACGCCGGGTGTCGGAATATGACCGCCGAGCCGGTAAACCGCCAGCAACCCCAGCGTAAAGAGAATTCGCCTGCGCAGGTCGGGGATGCGAAATATGTTGGCTAATTTCTCAAGCATTACTGCAAGACCTCGAACTTGCCGCCCGCTTTGGTGATTTTTTCCTGGGCAGACTTGGAGAATTTGTGCGCGTGAATGGTGAGCGCAATCGAGAGTTCGCCGTCGCCTAGGATCTTCACCGGGTGCTTGGTGCTGATGACGCCAGCCTTACGAAGCACTTCGGGAGTGATCGTGGTTTGACCGAGCCCGGCCAGCTTTTCCAGATTCACGATGTTGAATTCTTTGCGGAAGATGTTGGTGAAACCGCGCTTGGGCATGCGGCGATGGAGCGGCATCTGGCCGCCTTCAAAGCCACGCATCATGCGCGAACCGCTCCGCGAACGCTGGCCTTTGTGTCCGCGGGTCGAAGTTTTGCCCATGCCGGAACCCATACCGCGGCCGACGCGCTTCTTGCCCGAGTTCGCCTTCTTGGGTGCTCGAATATTCGACAGATTCATAGTTGCTCGCTGTAGAGACGTAGTTAGCCAGGCCTCTACGGAAATTACAGATGCACGATCTCCACCAGATGGGGAATCTTGGCCACCATTCCTCGAATGGCCGCGTTGTTCGGGCGCTCAATTACCTGGTTCAAGCGCGTGAAACCCAGACCCTTGACTACCAGCTTCTGTTTTGTTGGGGCGCAAATCGCGGAACGCACCCACTTCAAATGGATCTTTCCGCCGGCCGCATTCGATTTCTTTGCTGTCATTCCATCCGTCCTTACTACAACTCTTCTGCAGTCTTGCCGCGCATGGCGGCCACATCGGCCCGGTTCTTCAGCTTCTTGAGTGCATCAAACGTTGCCTTGATGACGTTGTGTGGATTCGTGGTCCCAATCGACTTGGTCAGCACGTTCTGAATCCCCGCCGAAGTCATGACCGCACGCACGGCGCCTCCAGCGATCACTCCCGTGCCTTCGGGCGCTGGCTTCAGGAGAACCTTGCCTGATCCGAAGCGTCCCAGCACGAGGTGCGGGATGCTGGTTTGGGTCAGGTTGATCCGCATAAGATTCTTTTTCGCCGACTCGATTCCTTTACGAATGGCTTGGGGAACTTCTTTCGCTTTCCCCGAGCCGTATCCGACGACGGCAGAACTGGGATCTCCCACCACGACCAGAGCGGCAAAGGAAAGATTCTTGCCTCCCTTGACGACCTTGGTGACGCGGTTAATTGCCACTACCTGGTCTTTCAGTTGGTAGGACGCCGCATCGAGCTTTTTAATAATAGTTGGCATTCTTTGATTTCTTCTCTCCGCCGAGCTTCGCCCGGCTCGACCGGTCCAGACCCGGTCCACACAAATCCTAGAACTGCAATCCGGCTTCGCGCGCGGCGTCTGCCAGGGCCTTCACTCGCCCGTGATAGATGTAGCCGCCACGGTCAAACACGACCTTGTTGATTCCCTTGGCCTTCGCGCGCTCGGCAATCAGTTTGCCGACTTCTTTGGCTGAGGCAACGTTTCCGCCAGTGCGCCGCTCGCCCTTTTTGCCCTCTGCGGAATGCGCGAAGACTACAGTGTTGCCCTGCAGATCGTCGATCAACTGCACGTAGATGTGATTCAGCGAGCGGTAGACGTTCAGCCGCGGGCGCTCCGAAGTTCCGAGAATTTTTTTGCGGATGCGCTCGTGTACGTGCCGCCGATTTGTGTTTTTCGATGTCCGTGTAAGCATAAAAATGTCCTTGGTCGTTCGTCCTTGGCCGTTCGTCAAGACCAAGAGCCTTCATTAATTCCGGTTGGCAAAGACCGACGACGGACGGCCAACGACGGATTACTTCGCTCCGGTCTTGCCCACCTTCTTCTTCAAACGCTCGCCCGCATAACGCACACCTTTGTTCTTGTAAGGATCGGGCGGCCGCAGGCTGCGCATTTCAGCGGCGACCTGTCCGACTTTCTGGCGATCGATTCCGGTGACGCTCAGCTTGGTCTGCTTGGGATCGACGGTCGCTTCAATGCCAACCGGCAGCGGGTACTCGATCAGATGAGAGTAACCCAGGCTGAACACAACCGTATTCTTGCCCTTCATTTCGGCGCGATAGCCGATGCCAACGATTTCGAGGTCGCGGGTCCATCCCCTGGTGACGCCTTCAACGGCGTTGTTGACCAGGGCGCGAGCCAGACCGTGGACAGCCGCCTGCGAATCGTTTTCACGGATCGCAACCAGATTTCCGTCCTGCTGCTGGACTTTAATGCCGGCAGGCAGATGGGTGTCCAATTTGCCCTTCGGTCCCTGGACGGCAACATTGTCGCCATCAATCTTGACTGTAACTCCCTTAGGGAGCGGGATCGGTTTTTTTCCAATTCGTGACATAGGTTCAGCTCTCAACCTTCGCTGTAGAAACGCTGCTCGCAACGTTTCGAGACGCAGCCAGCCGTGTCTCTACCAAACTTCGCAGAGCAACTCACCACCGAGGCCCTGCTTGCGCGCCTGGCGTCCGGTCATCACGCCGCGGGGCGTGGTGAGAATATTGATGCCCATCCCGCCCAGTACGCGTGGGATCTCGGTACGCCGCACGTACACACGGCAGCCCGGCCGGGAGACGCGGTTTACATTCGAGATCACCGCCTCGTTGTTGTTGGCATACTTCAGGTAGACACGCAGGATCTTGTGCCCTTCCTCTTCTGTTGCCTTGAAGTTTGAGATATAACCCTCTTCCTTCAGGATTCGGGCAATCTCCAGCTTCAGCTTGGAGGCAGGAATATCCACCTTCTGGTGCCGGGCGCTAATCGCATTGCGAATTCGCGTCAGCATATCTGCGACCGGATCGGTCAACCTCATGCGTTCCTTCTCCTCAATCGCCCGTTTGCTTCGGCCATTTCTTGCTTGCGCCGAAGAACCTGCGACGACGTATTCCGCCTGACCTCGGGGCCGAAGCCCTCATCGCCAGGCACTCTTTACGGCACGGCTGAAGCCGCGCCCTCACAACACCACTACCAAGACGACTTCGAAACTCCGGGAATCTCGCCACGCAATGCCAAGCCCCGGAAACACAAGCGGCAAATTCCGAACTTGCGCAGAAACGCGCGCGGGCGTCCGCAGATCTGGCAGCGGTTGTGCCGGCGCGTGGAAAACTTGGGCCGCTTTTCTTTATTGTCGCGCGCCGTCTGAAACGTCTTTTCGATTTTCTTGTCCTTAACTCTTTTCGCAGTAGTCATGAAACCTTTCTTCTCATGCGCAAATCAACGGCTTAATCTCTCAATGATTCAGTCTCTCAATCCCTACGCCCGGAACGGCATGCCCAGATGGCGGAGCAGAGCGCGCGATTGGTCGTCGCTGCCGGCGGTGGTCACAATCGTGACGTTCATGCCCTTCTGCTTGTCCACCTTGGCGTAATCGATCTCGGGAAAAATCAACTGGTCGTGCAAACCCAGCGTGTAATTGCCGCGGCCATCGAACGACTTCGTCGAAACTCCCTTGAAGTCGCGCACGCGAGGCAGAACAACGTTCACCAGCCGGTCAAAGAATTCGTACATCCGGTCGCCCCGCAACGTAACCATCGCGCCGATCGCCTGACCCTCGCGAACCTTGAAGGCCGCGATGGATTTCTTGGCCCGCGTCACCACCGGCTTCTGACCGGTAATCTGGCCGAGTTCATTCACCGCAGGATCGAGAATCTTCGCGTTCTGCGTGGCTTCGCCCACGCCCATGTTGACCACGATCTTATGAAGATGCGGCACGGCCATGGGATTTTTCAGATCGAATTCCTTCATCAGCGTAGGGGCAACTTCCTTTTGAAAGCGCGCTTTCAATCGCGGCGTCTCTTTGGCGCTGTGACGCGCGACTGCGGGAGCTTTCTGCTCTTCCTGCTGTCCGCCCTTTTTTTCTTTTTTATCTTTCTTGTCTTGTGCCATTGCTCGGTTACCTTCTCACCGGATCGGATAATTTCGTCATCGCGTAATTGAACCCGATTCGCACTTCAAATTGCCCAATTACACAATTGCTGAATTACTCAATTTATTTGTCCAGCGTGGTTCCACACTTCTTGCACACCCGCACCTTGCGGTCGCCGCGCATTTCATGACCGATGCGCACCGGTCCACAGGTCCCGCAGACCAACTGCACGTTCGAAAGCGCGATACGGCTTTCCTGCTCGGCGATTCCGCCCTTCACGTTACGCTGCGGGTTCGGGCGCACGTGCTTTTTCACAATCATGACGTGCTCAACCAGAATCTTGTTGTCATTCGGAAACACGCGCAGGACGCGGCCTTCCTTGCCTTTGTCACGGCCGGTGATCACCTTTACGGTGTCGTTCCGCCGGATGTCGACTCGTTTATGTTCCGTACTCACTATTCTCATTTCAAACCCTTCCACTCACTCGCGGCAGAGACGCAGCAATCTACGGCTCTACAGAACTTCTGGGGCCAGAGACACAATCTTTAAAAACTTCTTCTCGCGCAGTTCGCGCGCGACCGGCCCGAAAACGCGGGTTCCGACCGGCTCGCCAGCTTCGTTGATCAGCACCGCCGCATTCTCGTCGAAGCGGATATACGTGCCGTCGCGGCGACCGTACTCTTTGTGGGTACGCACAATCACCGCTTTGACCACCGTCCCCTTCTTAACCTGGCCGTCGGGAGAGGCTTCTTTCACGCTGGCAGTGACCACGTCGCCCAGGCCAGCCCGCAGTCCGGTCGATCCACCCAGAGGCAGAATGACCTGCAGTTTACGGGCGCCGGAGTTGTCGGCAACCTCAAGCCAAGTTCTCATCATCACGGCCATAATTCAGTCTCCCTCAAGGCGCTGCGCTTACTTAACGGCGCTTACGTTAACTTCGGCCGCGATTTCCGGCACCAGCGCGGTCTTGCGAACAATCTGTTTGAGACGCCAGCGTTTCAGTTTGGACAGCGGACGAGTTTCTTCGAGCCGAACCACATCGCCGATGCGTGCTTCGTTCTTTTCGTCGTGGGCGTAGAATTTTTTTGCCTTCGAAACTACACGGCCATAAAACGCGTGCGACTTCTTGCGCACCACTTCGACAACGATAGTCTTCTTCATGCGGTTGGAAACTACTTCGCCAACCACTTCCTTCCGCCGGCCCGCGGCCGCTGGCTGAGTCTGCTGTGTGCTGGTATCTGGCATTACTTACTCTCCGTTTTGCCGGCGGCAAGTTCACGCTCACGGCCGATAGTCTTCACTCGCGCGATGTCCCGGCGCATCCCACGAAGCTTCTTCAGGCTCTCCGTTTGTCCCATGTTGAGCTGGAACTTCAGCTTGAAGAGCTGATCATTGAGATCGCGCTCCTGGTGGCGGAGTTCATCGTCGGTCAAGTTACGAATTTTTTCCGATTTCATAAGTCAGTTCCTGTTGCTCACGCTAGTGCGCCGCTGATTCGCGCTTCACAAACCTTGTCCGCAAAGGCAGCTTGTGCGAAGCCAAACGCATGGCTTCCGAAGCATCCTGCGGTGTGACCCCTTCCATCTCGAACAGGATCTTGCCCGGACGAACCACCGCGACCCAGTGATCCGGCGCACCCTTACCTTTTCCCATACGAGTTTCCGCCGGCTTCTTGGTTACGGGCTTGTCCGGAAAGAGGCGGATCCAGATTTTCCCGCCGCGCTTGACGAAACGCGTCATGGCGACCCGGCTGGCCTCGATCTGCCGGTCGGTAATCCAACCTGGCTCAAGCACTTTCAATCCGAAGTCGCCGAAAGCCAGCTCGCTTCCGCGCCAGGCTTTGCCGGTCATTCGTCCGCGCTGCTGCTTGCGGTACTTTACTTTCTTTGGCATTAACATAAATTTGCTCTTAGCTTCTGGCCCTTAGCTCAAAACGTGGCGAGCCATTTCTCTACAGTTTAGAATGCGCCTCCAACTTGCTGGGGTTCGCGCTTTTTTGCGGCCGGCAGAATCTCGCCTTTGTACACCCAGCACTTCACACCGATGACGCCGTACGTAGTGCGGGCTTCAGTGAAACCGTAATCGATGTCGGCTCGTAGCGTGTGCAAGGGCAGACGGCCCTGCAGATACCATTCGGAGCGAGCGATTTCATTTCCGTTAAGACGTCCGCTTACCCGAACTTTAATTCCCTTGCACCCGAAGCGCAGCGCGGAATCTACCGCCTTGCGCATAGCGCGCCGGAAACCCACGCGCTTTTCCAGTTGTAGCGCGATGGATTCCGATACCAGTTGCGCATCCAGTTCCGGCTTGTGAACTTCCTGAATGTCGATATAAATTTCCCGGCCATTCATGCGCTTCTGCACATCCGCCTTGAGCTTGTCGATCTCGGCGCCTTTGCGTCCGATGATGATCCCCGGGCGCGCGGTCTTGATGATGACGCGCAGCTTGTTGCCCGGACGCTCGATCTCAATTGAGCTGACGCCCGCCGACTTAAGCTTGTCCTTCAGCTCGTTCTTCAGCTTGACGTCTTCGAGCAACTGCTTGTCATAATCGCGCTCGGCAAACCAGCGTGACTTCCACGGCTTGGTGTAGCCGAGGCGAAATCCATACGGATGAACTTTTTGTCCCATCGTCTCTCCTAGATCGACCTAGCAACGACCATGACGAATCCTATCGTGCTCCCGAAAATTTCTTGGCAGGCTTGGTTTTGCTCTTCCCCCCCGCCGCTTTCGCTTTGCCTTTCGCTCTGGGCTTCGACGCTCCCGATGAAGTGCCGCTCACTCGCTCCGCGCCGACAACGTTCGCCAGCGACTCGCCATTCTTGCCCCGCTCCGCCAGTTCGATCTCGATATGCGAGATACGCCGCACATAGTGATAAGCGCGGCCCATCGGCGCCGGACGTATGCGCTTCATGCGCGGCCCGTCGTTCGCGACCGCGCGCTTCACGTATAACTTGTCGACGTCAACGTCGATGCCTTTTTCCGAACTCAGGTAGTTGGCATTTTCCAGCGCCGAGCGCAGCAACTTCTCAACCGTGGCCGCGACCCGCTTCTTGGTGAAGATCAGCGTATTGAGCGCGTCCTCCACCCGGCGGCCCTTAATTAGATCCAACACCAGGCGAGCCTTTTGCGGCGAGACGCGCATGAACCGTGCTTGAGCTCGAAATTCCATCTTGCGTCTCCTTTATGCCTTTGGCGCCGGGGCTGCCGCGCCCGCCGCTGGAGCCGAAGCCCCTGGACCGCCCGGGATGCCAGCCGGCTTCGCCGCTGTCTCGGTCGCCGCCCGCATCGAGTGCCCCTTGAACTGGCGGGTGAAACTGAACTCACCCAGCTTGTGACCCACCAGGTTCTCGGTGATGTACACCGGGATAAACTTCTTTCCGTTGTGGACAGCGATAGTGTGGCCCACCATTTCCGGGATGATGGTTGAGCGCCGCGACCAGGTGCGCAGCACCTTTTTCTCGTTGCGCGAATTCATGCCTTCCACGCGGGTTTGCAGAAAGCCATCGACGAACGGTCCTTTTTTTGTTGAACGTGCCATAAAGTCAGTCCTATTTCTTACCGCGCCGGTTAACGATAAATGCGTCCGTGCGCTTGTTGTTTCGCGTCTTGTATCCACGAGTCGGTTGGCCCCACGGGGTCACCGGATGCCTGCCGCCGGAAGTCTTGCCTTCACCGCCACCGTGCGGGTGATCCACTGGATTCATCGAAACGCCGCGATTGTGCGGCCGCTTGCCCAGCCATCGTGAACGTCCAGCTTTTCCGATCGTAACGTTTTCATGATCAAGATTGCCGACCTGGCCAATCGTCGCCATGCAGCCCTGCGCAACTTTGCGAATCTCGCCGGAAGGCAGTTTGACCAGCGCGTACTCGCCTTCTTTGGCAACTAACTGGGCCGCACCGCCCGCCGAACGCACCATCTGCGCGCCTTTGCCCGGCTTCAACTCCACATTGTGGATCGTCGTGCCTGGAGGAATGTTGTGCAACGGCAGCGCGTTGCCCACGAGAATATCAGCGTCCGGACCGCTCAGCACTTTTTGGCCGACCTTCAATCCGTCGGGCTGCAGGATGTAACGCTTCTCGCCATCGGCATAGCTCAGCAGAGCAATGCGCGCCGAGCGATTGGGATCGTATTCGATGGTCGCAACTGTCGCGGGAATGCCGATCTTGTCGCGCTTGAAATCAATGATGCGCAGCTTACGCTTGTGGCCGCCACCGATAAACCGCATGGTGGTCTGACCCGAATTACGCCGTCCGCCAGTCCGCGGCTTCGGTTCGAGCAGCGGCTTATGCGGCTGCGTGCTCGTAATGTCGTCGTTAACCAGCGTGGTGCGATAACGCAACGTCTGGGTTGTCGGTCTGTAAGTCTTGATTGGCATAAATCAGCTCTTAGCTTCCCGCATTTAACTAGAGGTTCTGTGCGTACTCCGGCATTTTTTCGCCCGCCTTCAGACGTACATACGCCTTCTTCCAATCCGGACGATAGCCGGCAAACTTTCCCCGCCGACGTTCTTTACCCGGGTAAAGCGCGGTGCGAACCGAATGCACTTTCACTTTGAAAATCCCCTGCACGGCTTCCTTGATTTCGGTCTTCGTCGCGGCCGTTGCCACTTGGAAAACCAACGTGTTCTGGTTTTCTTTGATCGCGAGACCTTTTTCCGTGATCACAGGACGCCGAAGAATCTGGTATGCGGATTTCATAATGATTAGGCCCTAGGCCACCTCCGCCGCTTTTTCATGTCGCGTGCGCCGCCGTGGAGAGCGCGAAGCTTTTTTCGGCGCCGCCCCCTCGCCTTCCGCCGGCTTGTGCTGCCGCTTCGAAATCGAACTCTTCAGCGAAATCTGCAGCTTCTCAATCGCAGGTTGCGAGAAGATCGCTCGGTCGTACCGCAGCAAGTGATACGGATGAACTTCGTTGCCGTTCACCAATTCGACGCCATGAAGATTTCGCGAGCTCAACGCCAGATTGCGATTCTCATGCTTAGGAACCTCAACCAGCAACGCCGTGCCATCGACTTTGAGCGCGTCGAGCGCTTCGCGGAACTGCTTCGACTTTGGTTCTTTCACATCGAATGCGTTCACGATGATCAACTTGCCGTCCGCGAATTTCGAGGCTAACGCTGAACGCAACGCTCCCAATAACTTCTTGCGCGGAAACGCGTAATCGTGAGAGTGAGGCTGCGGACCGTGCACTGTGCCGCCGTGCCGCCACAGGGGCGAACGGATCGAACCCACCCGAGCCCGCCCAGTGCCCTTTTGCTTCCAAAGTTTCTTGCCGGCTCCGGAGACCAGTTTCTTGTTCTTGGTCGCGTGAGTTCCGGCCCGCTGGGCGGCGCGATAATGTTTTACCGCCTCCCACAACAGATCCTCGTTCACCGCGCCAAAAACCTCGTCAGCCAACTCCAGGCTGCCGACTTTGGCTCCACTCAGATTGTGAATGTCAATGCTTGCCATATCTATCCTGATAACGTTCTGTCCTGATTCCGTTAAGCCTTTTTGGCCGCACGCTTGGCCGCCTTTAACGGGTCGACTGTCGCCGATCCTGCGAATCCACGCCGCTCTCTGGGCGGTTTCTTCGCCTTCGTAATGATTAGGTATCCACCCCTGGGGCCAGGTACGCTGCCTTCGACCACCAGCAGATTGTCTTCTTTATCCATGCCCAACACGCGCAAGTTGCGGACAGTCACGCGATCCACACCCATGTGCCCAGACATTCGCATACCTTTGAACACACGCGAGGGAAACGCGGACGAACCAATCGATCCAGTAATTTGAAACATCGAACCGTGCGACTTGGGTCCACCAGCAAAATGGTGCCGCCGGACTACACCGGAAAAACCACGTCCCTTGCTGATACCGACCACGTCGACAAATTTTTCGCCATCGAAAATGTCCACCAGGACGCGATCGCCGGCCTTTACCAGTCCGCCACCGTTGGCTTCTGCTTTCTCTTCAACTTCGATGGGAACCTCTCGCATGAACTTTACCGGCGGCAAATTGTTCTTGCCCAAGTGCCCGCGAGCCGGCTTGGTCAGCCGCGACTCTTTCACGAACTCGACTAGTCCGATTTGCGCGGCTACGTAGCCATCTTTGGTCTGTGTTTTGTGCTGCGTGATCACGCAGGGACCAGCTTGCAACACGGTCGCGGGATGAACGTCGCCCTTGTCGTCGAAGAGCTGCGTCATGCCGACCTTCTTGCCGAGAATTCCAGTTACCTTCGCCATATCTCTTTTCTCCGCTAACCCAGCGTGGCCGTTTGGCTATTGGCTGGCGCTTCCCGCTTCAAACTGACAGCTGAGAGCTGACGGCTACTTATGTTCCTTGCCGAACGCTTTAATCTCGACGTCCACGCCCGCGGGCAAATCGAGCTTCATCAGCGCGTCCACGGTTTGCGGCGTCGGATCCAGAATATCCAGCAGCCGCTTGTGGGTACGGATCTCAAACTGCTCGCGCGACTTCTTGTCCACGTGTGGGGAGCGCAAAACGCAGTACTTGTTCTTGATCGTGGGCAATGGAATCGGGCCCGCGATTTGCGCCCCGGTGCGCTTGGCAGTTTCGACAATCTCACCCGTGGACTGATCCAGGATGCGATAGTCGTAAGCCTTCAGCCGAATGCGTATTTTTTCGTTTCCAATCACTATTGACTCTCGCTAACCCCTCCCGGCTGTCCGGGAAGAAAGAACTGGCGGCAAGCTGCAGGCCGCGATTTTTTCCTGTACGAACTTACGTCACGATCTCGCTGATCGTGCCAGCGCCTACCGTGTGCCCGCCTTCGCGAATCGCGAAGCGCAAACCCTTCTCCATCGCGACCGGCGTGATCAGCTCAATCACCAGACTGACATTGTCGCCCGGCATTACCATCTCGGTTGCTTCCGGCAACTCCGCTACGCCGGTCACGTCTGTCGTTCGCAGATAAAACTGCGGACGATATCCCTTAAAGAATGGCGTGTGCCGTCCACCTTCTTCTTTGGTCAGAATATAAACTTCCGCTTTGAACTTGGTGTGCGGCGTGATCGATCCACCCTTCGCCAGCACCATGCCGCGCTCTACATCGTCCTTGCCGATGCCGCGCAACAGCAACCCCGCGTTGTCGCCCGCCAAGCCTTCGTCCAATTGCTTCTTGAACATTTCTACGCCAGTCACTACCGTCTTGCGGGTGTCGCGGAAACCCACAATCTCCACTTCCTCGCCGACCTTCACCTTGCCGCGCTCGATTCGTCCCGTCACCACCGTGCCCCGGCCCGAGATCGAAAAGATATCTTCAATCGGCATCAGGAACGGCTTGTCCAACTCGCGCGCCGGCTGCGGAATGCTCTTGTCCACCGCGTCCATCAACGCGTCCACTTGCGCTTCCCACTTGGCTTCCCCGTTCAGCGCGCCCAAAGCCGACAGCCGCACCACCGGAACATCGTCGCCGGGAAATTGATAGGTCTTCAGCAACTCGCGCACTTCGAGCTCGACCAGATCCAGCAACTCGGGATCGTCGACCGCATCACACTTATTCAACGCGACGACGATATACGGCACGCCGACTTGACGAGCCAGCAGCACATGCTCGCGCGTCTGCGGCATCGGACCATCGGTCGCCGCGACCACTAAGATCGCGCCATCCATCTGGGCCGCACCCGTGATCATGTTCTTGATGTAATCCGCGTGCCCCGGGCAATCGACGTGCGCATAGTGCCGATTCGCCGTCTCGTACTCGACGTGCGCGGTCGCAATCGTGATCCCGCGCGCCTTTTCTTCCGGCGCGTTATCGATCGAGTCAAAAGACCGGAACACGATCTTCGGGTTGTGCTTCTGCAATACCTTGGTGATGGCCGCCGTCAACGTGGTCTTGCCATGGTCAATGTGACCAATCGTCCCCACATTGCAGTGCGGCTTATTCCGCTCAAATTTCTCTTTCGCCATTGCCTTCTAGCTCCGTAAACTTTCTCGTACGACGCGGCAACCTTGCCCGCATCTACTATCTCTTGGGCCCTTGTGAGCGCCCAATGATCTCTTCCGACACCGAGCGCGGCACCTCTTCGTAGCGCGCGAAGTGCATCGAGTACTCGGCGCGCCCTTGAGTGCTCGATCGCATATGGGTCGCATAGCCAAACATCTCCGCCAGCGGCACGATAGCCTTGATCACCTGCGAACCCGCGCGATGCTCCATGCCCTCGATGCGTCCGCGGCGCGAACTTAGATCGCCCATGATCACGCCCGCGTAATCTTCCGGTGTAACCACCTCGACCGCCATCACCGGCTCAAGCAACACCGGCGAGGCTTTACGAGCAGCTTCCTTGAAAGCCATCGAACCGGCAATCTTGAACGCCATCTCGTTGGAATCGACGTCGTGATAGCTGCCGTCGTAAAGGATGGCCTTGACATCGACCATCTCGTAACCTGCCAGGATGCCGCCTTCCATGGCTTCCCGAATTCCCTGATCAACCGGCTTAATGAATTCCTTGGGTACGGAACCGCCCGTCGTGTCATTAACAAATTCGTAACCAGTACCCGGCACCTGGGGCTCGAGACGGATCTTGGCATGGCCATACTGACCCTTGCCGCCGGTCTGACGAATGTATTTACCTTCGGCTTCAGATTTCTTGCGGATGGTTTCGCGATAGGCTACCTGCGGCTTGCCCACGTTGGCTTCAACTTTATACTCGCGCATCATGCGATCAACGATGATCTCGAGGTGCAACTCGCCCATGCCACTGATGATCGTCTGTCCGCTGTCAGGGTCGGTGTGAACTTTGAAAGTCGGATCTTCCTGGGCAAGACGGCCCAGAGCCATCCCCATTTTTTCCTGGTCAGCCTTAGTCTTGGGCTCGACCGCAACGGAAATCACCGGGACCGCGAAGGTGATGTTTTCCAAAGCGATGGGATGCTTCTCTTCGCAGATCGTGTCGCCCGTGCTGACATTCTTCAAACCAACCGCCGCGCAAATATCGCCGGCCAGAATCTCGCTGATGTCTTCGCGCTTGTTGGCATGCATCTTCAAAAGCCGGCCAATGCGTTCGGTCCGTCCGCGGCCAGCGTTGAGCACACCTTCACCCGACTTCAGCTGACCGGAATAAACCCGAATAAAAGTCAACTGGCCGACAAAGGGATCGGCCATGATCTTGAAAGCCAGCGCGGAAAAAGGCTCACTATCCGCAGGCTGACGCGTGATGGCTTCGCCGTTATCGGGGTTAGTTCCATGAACCTCGCCGGCATCCAGCGGCGAAGGCAGGTAGTCTACGACCGCATCCAGCAAGGGTTGTACCCCCTTGTTCTTGAAAGCGGTGCCGACCACAACTGGAAATAACTTCAGACCGATGGTGGACTTGCGCAGAGAGGCGCGAAGTTCAGCGGCGGAAATAGCCTCACCTTCGAGGAACTTATGCAGGATTGCATCGTCGTTTTCGGCGACGGTTTCGACCAGAAGCGCATGAGCGGCTTCAGCTTTTTTCTGCAATTCGGCAGGGATTTCGCCGGTAATGTACTCCGCCCCAATGGTGTCATCCTGCCAGATGATCGATTTCATTTCGATGAGGTCGACTACGCCTCTGAACTTGTCTTCCTGTCCGATGGGGATCTGTACGGCGACGGGCTTGGCATTGAGCCGTTTGCGGAGAGTATCGACGGCGTGCTCGAAATCCGCACCCATCTTGTCAATCTTATTAATGAAGCAAATGCGTGGCACACCGTACTTGTCGGCCTGACGCCAGACTTTTTCCGATTGCGGCTGCACGCCATGCACTGCGTCAAATACCGCGACAGCGCCATCCAGTACGCGTAAAGACCGTTCCACTTCCGCCGTGAAATCCACGTGACCAGGTGTATCGATGATGTTGATACGAATGTCGCGCCAGGTGCAGGTGGTGGCAGCAGATGTAATCGTTATGCCGCGCTCCTGCTCCTGCTCCATCCAATCCATGGTGGCAGTGCCTTCGTGGACCTCTCCGATGCGGTGTGTCTTTCCCGTATAGAATAGGATGCGCTCGGTCGTAGTGGTCTTACCGGCATCAATGTGGGCCATAATGCCGATGTTCCTGCACCGTTCTAATGGAACCGTTCTGGACACAGCTTTCTTTCTCTCTTCTTTTCTCTCTTGCTCGTTGGCAACTGAACCTGTCAAATCCGTATCCCTTGTCCTTTTCGTGTTACCACCGGTAGTGCGCGAAGGCCTTATTGGCTTCGGCCATACGGTGAACATCTTCTTTCTTCTTTATGGCTGCGCCTTTGCCGTTGGCGGCATCCAGTAATTCATTGCTCAACTTGTCGATCATGCCTTTCTCACCACGCCCGCGGGAGTAGGCAATGAGCCAGCGAATCGCCAGCGAGGTGCGGCGGTCGGCGTTGACCTCAACCGGCACCTGATAGTTCGCGCCGCCTACGCGGCGGGTCTTGACTTCAAGCAACGGCTTGGCATTTTCGACGGCCTTGGTGAACAGCTTCAGAGCTTCGTCACCGCCGCCTTTTGCCTGCAGGCGCGTCAAAGCCTCATAGAAGATGCCTTCCGCCGTGCTCTTCTTGCCTTGCCACATCATCGAGTTGACAAACTTCGTCACCAGATCCGAACCATAGACTGGATCGGCTTCGACTCTCCGCTTCGGGGTATGTCCTTTTCTCGGCATTCAGCTTTTGCTCCTACTGTCGTCGTTTTGCCAACAACCACGACGAACGACCAACGACGGTTTCTACGCTTTCGGGCGCTTGGCGCCGTACTTCGACCGGCTTTGCTTGCGTCCCGCGACTCCGACCGCATCCAGAGTGCCGCGAACTACGTGGTAGCGGACGCCTGGCAGATCTTTCACGCGGCCGCCGCGGATCAACACAATCGAGTGCTCTTGCAGATTGTGACCGACGCCGGGGATATAAGTTGTGACTTCGATCCCGTTGGTCAAACGCACGCGGGCAACCTTGCGCAGCGCAGAGTTCGGTTTCTTCGGCGTCTGCGTATACACGCGTGTGCAGACACCGCGCTTTTGCGGACACCCCTGCAATGCCGGGCTCGCCGTCTTGTATCGCGGCCGCTTACGGCCATCGCGCACCAATTGATTGAAAGTAGGCACTCTTTGCTGCTCCCTCGGCAACGTCGGCTCGCACGCCAATAGGGCGCGTCGACACACAGACGCCGCTTTGATTCTGCCCTGCTCAGGGCCTGGATGGCGATCAGCCAACCATGCTTCTCACCGCGCACTAACGCGAAGAGAGATTTTCGGTTTCCCGTTCAGACTGATCAGCGACGACGGTGGCACCAGGCCCAAGTTCAAAAACTCGGGAGGTGCTCCGTTTCGTCCGCTTTGCCCCGCATAGCCTTCCAAACGGGCGGAAGGTGCGCGCAGGGCATTTCAGCGAGGGCGTCTCCGGAACTACTTCCGAAGACGTACATCTTTAGAGCTTAGCCGCTTTCTTTGGGTCCCTCGCTGCACCGAAAACGCGCAGCGAATGATTCCACCGTCTACAGGCAAGCCAGAATGAACTCGCGGAACCTTTCAAATATAGCAACACTCTTCACACATCGTCAACCACCGTTTGCTGCATCCCACGGATGATGCTAGATGCGAAGGAAAGCGCGGCTGTGAATTGCGGACTGAAAGCTGTTGGAGATTTCGCCTGCGGCTCAGACGCCCGCAACACGGCTCAACTTGCTCAAAAGATTCGCAGCCTCTACACTGGAAATCTTTCACAGCGAACACATTCCTAGAGGCTTTGCTCGCTTCGTGGGCGACCGCGAAGGCGGGGAGGATGAATGGGTAGGTCCGGTATTGCGTTTGCGGTCTTTGGTATTCTTCTGATTTTCCTGGTAGGCATTCTCTCCGGATGCAGCAGCGGAAGTGCCGTCCACACGGCAACCTACGCTGTTCCTGCAAGTCTCACCTTGTCTCCCAGCCCATACTTATCCTTGGAGATCGGTACTTACCAGGCATTAACTGCGACCGCTTTGAGTGCCACCAACACGACAATCGCTGAGCCAATTTCCTACCAATCGAGTAACCCTGCGGTGCTCACCGTAGCCAGCAACGGACTCGCATGCGCCGGCAGTTGGGATTCGCTGAGCAGCCCACAGATATGCACGCCAGGCGGAGTGGGCATGGCCCAAGTAACGGCGTCCGCACAAGGCGTAAGCAGCCCGACGACGACAGTGTTCGTTCACCAGCATGTGGACAAAGTCACGGCAAGTTTGCTAGTGCTCCCGAACCAACCACCGCCCACGAATCCTTGTTTTTCGGTTGGTCAAACTTCCAACTATCAGGCGACTGCGTTCAGCAACGGTGTCGATATTACTTCCACGGTCGGAGTCTTTACCTGGCAAACTCTGGTTGCCAACGTCGCGACGCTGACTACTGCCGACAGTCTTTTGCTTCCCGGACAAGTTGAGGTGACCGCTAAAACTCCCGGCCTGACTCCCCTTTTCGCCACAATCGGCAACATTAATAGCGTGCCAATATATTTCACCACCTGCCCGGTACAGTCGATCACGCTCGCGGTTACGACCGCGTCAAGCACTTCGAGAACGATCACGCCGACGATCTTCGATTCTCTGGGGTTGCAGATCACCGGGATTCCGTTGACCTGGAGTTCTTCCGACTCCGGTTCCGTAAGCGTGAGCGGCGGCGTGGCAACTGGATCTTCGACTGGGGGCGGCGCCACCATTATCGGCTCTTGCACTCCGCCCACCTGCAATATCGGCTTCGCCCCGTCGTTGCCGATCTACCCGGAGAATGTCGTGAATGTTGTCGTACCAGTGTCCGGGACGACAACTCCGACTTCGACTGTGTATGTGAGCAGCGACAGCTGTGGTACGACCGACGGGTGCTTCAACATGATCGTGCCCGTTACTTCGCCCGCGAATACTGTGGGGAACTTTACCGCTTTGTCCGCAACCCCCAACTCACTGGTTTTCAATGGCGAGGGAAGTACCGCTTATCTTGGGACTAATTCTGAATTGCTGGGCAGCGTGGGTCTGGCGGTGCTTGATGCTTCCTCGAATACCGTAGAACAGTTCGCAGGACTGGCAGGCAAAGTACTGGCAGTTGCTCCCGATGGGAGCAAAGTCATCATTTCCGATACCTCGCCCGCTGATGGACCCAACCACGTGTTTGTGTTTGACACGGCCAGCAATACCTCTCCCACATTTCAAATCACAGGAGCAACGGCGGCCGCATTCTCTCCGGACAGTCTGAAGGCATACATCGTGGCGGGCAGCTCCTTGTATGTGTATTCGAAGCTCGATGGGCTGCGGACGATTGCGCTCGGCGCTCCGGCCGAGGACGTGTCCTTTCTTTCGGAGGGTGCTTTTGCCTATGTAGCTGGAGGCGCTTCTTCAGCGCTAAGCGTTTGGAGAACTTGCGATAATGGCCGCGCCGATACTGTAGCTGTGCCCGCTGTGCCGCCCTTCATAAGGACTCTGCCAGGCACCGCTAAATTACTGCCATCAGACACCTCGGCCACATTTCATATGTTGGCGGTGGACCCTCCAGGAATCGATATCCTCAGCGTGAATACGGCGCCCTCCGGCTGTACGCCGCCAGTGGCGGATGGGCCCGTTGCATCCTTCAGTCTCGGTCACGGTAATTTTGTGCCTACGCAGCTAATCATCTCGCAAGATGGAACAACGGCTTACATAATCGCTTCCAATCTGAACAGCATTCTGGTGTTCAATATTCCCGGCCAGGCAGCCTCAGCCATTGCTTTGTCGGGAAATCCGATACCACTCAACGCCGCACTCACAGCCGATGGCACGCTGCTCTACGTCGGAGCCAGCGACGGGACCGTGCATGTTGTGAATACGGCAGCCGGCGGTGACATTCTGCAGATCCCGTTCCCGGAGGGCCTGTGTCAGGATTCTTCAGGGCGGCCGTTCCCAATCACCTGTAATCCGGACCTGCTTGCGTTAAGGCCGTAGAAGGAGTCGTGCCGCGAGCGAATCCGGTTCGCGTCAAAGAGGAAAATCAACTTGGGATGGAGCGGTTCTTGGCCGACGACTAATGGCCAACGACCTCTCATGCCTTTTCCAGTTCTCGGCCTACGCTGTCCAGGACTCCGTTGATGAAGTTCACTGACTCAGGACTGGAAAACTTGCGCGCTATCTCAAGCGCTTCGTTGATGACAACGGCGCGAGGCGTGGTGGGAAAGCTCATCAATTCTGCCACTGCAGAGCGCAGGACGTTGCGATCGACCGTTGCCATGCGGTCCATGCGCCAGTGTTCGGCGTGACGCTCGATCAATCCGTCGATCTCCACAGTACGGTCGGTGGCCGTTCGGAACAGGTCTTCGGCAAAGCCGCGCACATCTTTCTCGATGGAGTGATGTTCGCGCCAGAATGTCCGCCGGACCTCCTCGGGAGTTTGCCGGCCCATGTCCGCTTGAAACAACATTTGCAGGACGAATTCGCGAGATTTGCGGCGGGTGCCCATGGACGCTGTCAGCCTTCAGTTTACAGGAGATGAGCAGCGAGATCAGCGGCTGCGTTTTTTCGAATGAAGGGACAGCTTGGGTTTTCGCTTCTTGCTGACAGCTGACAGCTGACAGCTGACATCTTTCTTGCCAACGACCGCTTGCCTAAGATTCGCCATTTCTACCGCTGCCAGCGCGGCTTCGAAGCCTTTGTTTCCCATCTTTAAGCCGGCGCGGTCGATCGCCTGGTCCAGCGTTTCGCAGGTAAGCACTCCGAAAGCGTGGGGCACCCCGGTCTCCTGCGCAGACTGGCCGATGCCGCGTGCGACCTCGTTGACGATAACATCGTAATGCGCCGTGTCGCCGCGCAAAAGACATCCCAGGCAGATAATGGCATCGTATTTCCTGGTTTCAGCCAAGGTGCGAGAGGCGGATGGAATTTCAAACGCGCCCGGCACACGAACGACCTGAATGTCTTTGGGTTTCGCGCCACAGCGCAACAATCCATCGAACGCGCTTCGAAACAATCGCTCCGTGATGAACTCGTTAAACCGAGAGACGACGATGCCGAAGCGCTTGCCAGCGGCACTGAGATTGCCTTCCAGCACTTTGATCTGGGCTGGAGGCGATGGCGAATCTAGTTTTTTGTTGTCTTTCTCCGTGACTCCGTGGCTCCGTGGTGAAATAGGTTTGATCCGCGTAATCCGTGGCTAACTTACTTGCCTTTGAACTGCGGAGGACGCTTCTCCAGAAACGCCGTAGTTCCTTCTTTCTTATCTTCCGAAGAGCAAGCAACGGCGAATAACACGGCTTCGAGATACAACCCCTCCGCTAACGTCATTTCCATGCCTTTGTTCACCGCTTCCATCGCGTACTGAACCGCGAGCGGAGCGTTGGCAATGATTTTTTGTGCAATGGCCTCGGCGCGGGGAATCAGTTCTGCGGCGGGCACGATTTCATTCACCAGGCCGATGCGATGAGCTTCTTGCGCGCTGATCATTTCACCGGCGAGGACAAGCTGCATGGCAATGCCTTTTCCAACCAATCTCGGCAAGCGCTGGGTGCCGCCGTAGCCCGGAATAATTCCAAGTTTTACCTCCGGCTGTCCGAGCTTCGCGTTTTCACTGGCCACGCGCATGGTGCAGGCCATTGCGATTTCGCATCCGCCGCCGAGCGCGAAGCCATTGATGCATGCGATCACTGGCTTGCCGAGATTCTCGATCAGATTTAGTACGCTCTGGCCGCGGTGCGTGTACTCTTTGCCCGAGACCGCGTCATGCTTGGCCAGTTCAGAAATATCAGCGCCCGCAATGAAAGCCTTCTCGCCCGCGCCTGTCATGATGACCACGCGCGTTCCGGGATCATTCTTGATGTCATGAAACGCCGCGCGCAGCTCTTCCATGGTGGCCATGTTGAGCGCGTTCAGCACTTTGGGCCGGTTGATGGTGACGTAGGCGATGGAGCTTTTCTTTTCAAGGAGGATGTTTTCGTAGTTCATAGTGTTATCTTTCGGTGAACCGCCAAAAGCAGGCCAATTGACGTGTTCCTTTGGGCGAAAACCGAATGCCCGACTCTGCTATAATTGTATAGCACGAGGTAAACCATGCTCGCTATACGCCTTCCCGAAAAAATCGAGAAACGGCTCGGGCGTCTGGCCAAACGCACAGGCCGTACCAAGACATATTACGCCCGCGAAGCTATCCTTCAATATCTGGATGATCTGGAAGACATCTACTTGGCGGAGAAGGAATTGGCAGATGTACGCTCGGGACGCAGCCGACCCATTCCAATCGAGAAAATAATGCGGCGCTATGGCCTGGAAAGTTGAGGTTTCACCGGCAGCACTGAAACAACTGAACAAACTCGACAAGCCTGTCTCGTGCAGAATCCTAAAATTTCTCGTCGAACGTGTCGAAAAACTGGATGATCCGCGGACAATCGGAGGAAGACTCCAGGGGACACTCAGCGAGTTCTGGAAATACCGCGTCGGAGATTACCGGCTCATCTGCTCCCTGGAAAACGATCGACTCGTGCTGCTGGTGCTTCGCATCGGCCACCGCGGGGAAATTTACAAACGTTAGCGACGATGAGTGTCTGCGCTGGCTTCATCCGGGACGAAATGGTTTTCTCCATAGCTTTACTACGCTTTTTACAGCTTATTCGGCCTCGGATTGTTCGGATCGGAATAATCGTAAAATCCCTTGCCAGTTTTCCGCCCGTACCAGCCGGCCATGACCAGCCGCTTTAACAGCGGAGGCGATGCGAAGCGCCGCTCTTTGAATTCGTCGTACATCACGTGGGTGATGTAGTAGGTCGTATCGAGCCCGACGAAATCGAGCAGCGTAAATGGTCCCATAGGATAGCCACAGCCCAGCTTCATGGCGTTGTCGATGTCGTCGATCGAACCTACACCTTCTTCATAGGCGCGGATGGCGTCGAGCAGATATGGCACGAGTAGCCGGTTCACGATGAATCCGGTTTTGTCGCTGGTGCGTACCGGCACTTTGCCCAATTTTTTTCCAAACTCGTAAGCCGTTTCGTAAACATCGTCAGCAGTGGCAATCGTTCGCACGACCTCGACCAACTTCATCAGCGGCACAGGATTGAAGAAATGCAATCCGATAAACCGCTCCGGGCGCTTGGTCGAAGTCAGAAGCTCGGTGATGGAAATAGACGAAGTGTTCGAAGCAAAGATTGCATCTTTCTTTACGACGCCATCGAGGGACGAGTACATCTTTTTCTTGTCCTCGACATTCTCGATGATGGCTTCGATGACGATGTCGCAGTCGGCCAGTTCTTGCCTGTTCGTCGTGCCTTTGAGGCGTGCACGAATCGCATCTTTCTGTTGTGCCGTGATGCCGCCCTTCTCCGGAGGCCGCTCGGCGAACTTGGCCAGCGATTTTTCGATTCCTGCAAAGCCCTTGTCGAGAAACTTCTGCTCAACCTCGAGGACAGTAACGTCGAACCCGGCTGTCGCGGCGACCTGAGCGATTCCCGAGCCCATCAAGCCGCAACCGAGCACTCCAACTTTCTTTATTTCCATCATTGCTCCCTAGAAAAAGTCGCCACGGATTCACGCGGATCTCGCAGATAGATGTCTGATTCCTTATTCTGATCCGTGAACATCCGTGGCTAGACTTTAATTCAGACTCTCCACGATCATCGCAATTCCCTGCCCGCCGCCGATGCAGGCTGTCGCCAAACCATACTTCTTCTTCCGTCGCCGCAATTCGTACAATAGCGTGATTATCAGACGCGTGCCCGTCGCACCCAGTGGATGCCCCAATGCAATCGCCCCGCCGTTCACGTTGACTTTGTTGCGGTCGAGGCCTAGCTCTTTCTCGACCGACAAGTACTGCGCTGCGAAGGCTTCGTTCACTTCGATCAAATCGATGTAGTCCAAAGTCAGTCCAGCTTTCTGCAATGCCAGCTTCGTCGCCGGTACTGGACCCCGGCCCATTAACTTGGGCTCAACCCCGGCAATGCCCCAGCCCACGATTCGCCCCAACGGTTTCAATCCCCGTTTGCCAGCTTCGTCGAGCGACATCACTACAACCGCCGCAGCGCCATCCACAATACCGCTGGCGTTGCCCGCTGTGACCGTGCCAGTCTTGCCAAATGCCGGTTTCAGCTTGGCCAGACCTTCCATGGTGGTCTGCGGACGGCGATGATCGTCTTCGCTGAACGTCTCACCGGTTGGCTCACCTTTGCGATCCTTGAGCGGCACAGGAATCAACTCTTCCTGCAGCCGGCCGTCTTTGTACGCGGCGTCCGCCAATTGTTGCGAGCGCAACGCGAACTCATCCTGCGCCTGCCGCGTGACGCCCTGCTGTTCCCCATAAAGTTCCGCGGTGTTGGCCATGTAGAGACCGCAATAGGTGTCGAGCAGCGCGACCATGAGCGAGTCTTCCAGCTTTCCGCCGGGAGCCAGCGTAAAACCGTCGCGCCCTCGAATCACGAACGGCGCTTGCGACATCGCTTCCATGCCGCCCGCGAGCACGACATTCGCTTCGCCAAGCTGAACCATCTGGGCCGCATTCACGATGGCCTGCATTCCCGACCCGCACAGACGATTGACGGTCAGAGCGGGCGTTTCAATGGGAAGTCCGGCGCGCAGTCCGACGTGGCGCGCACCGTAGAGAGCGTCACCGGAAGTTTGCTGCGCGTTGCCAAATACGACGTGGTCGAATTCTTTCGGGTCCAGCCCGGCGCGCTCGATGGCGCCCTTACCTGCAATCGCGCCGAGTTCCTGAGCGGTGAAATCTTTCAGCTTGCCGCAATAGCGTCCGAAGGGCGTGCGCGCCCCGCTGACGATTGCGATGTCCCCTGGCTTCAACATTGGCTTCCTGGTTTTAGTCTCGAGTATGAATGCATGCGATCAGATGACTTCCGAGTGGCCTAACCAAACTCGTTAGTTTAACAGCGAAGAAAGGAAGCAGTAAACCGGGGGCGGTGAAGTTACAGAGCACCGAGGGTAAGGAAGACCAAGCAACAGATGAAAACAGCTCTAACGTTTTTCGACGACTCAACTTACCAGTGCACTTCTCACGCCACAGCAGCCGCTGCGTACGACGCAGCCAGCGATACAATCTCACCCCCACCCTGCCCAATCGCGGTTTGCAACGATTGCTCGGCGCGATTGATCACCTCGGTGACGATGTCTACGGGGTCGAACTCGCCGCGCACGACGGCTTCCGCAAGTCCCGCATTGAACTGGACCGATTCCTGTTTGTCCGGCATTCGTATTTGAGCCAGGAGTCTTTGCAGCTTCTCCGCCGCCATAACGCCTTCTTTTTCGGGCGTTTCCCCGAGAACGATGGCGATGGTTGTAGTCTCGTAGCGGAAGGCAAGATCGTTCTGCCGGATATTGGCGGCAAAGAGCTGACCAATTTGCTGCATCACGGCTTCGACCGCCGATTCGCCGAATTCCTTTACCATTGCTACTTTTTCGCCGAACTGCATGAGCAAAATCGTGAGCGGGGTGCTCTGCTGAGCGTTGCGCCGGGTTTCCGCCATAAGGAGATCGATGTAGGAAGCACGTTTCAACAAACCAG
>Ga0206832_10011_pt2 | contig 48510 bp, 45 predicted proteins | sample Alteio_BWOrgCont_74_FD_152896 | JGI IMG/M metagenome (GOLD analysis project Ga0206832, IMG submission 152896) | Enriched cells from forest soil in Barre Woods Harvard Forest LTER site, Petersham, Massachusetts, United States -... | ecosystem: Environmental > Terrestrial > Soil > Temperate forest >... | reverse complement strand
CCTATTACAACAAGCGTTTTTATAGCTGCCCGGCCAAACGCACCCGCCAAACCGCCGAATATTTTTGCGATAAGTTGAAGTACGACTACAACAAAATTCTGTTTGACAAAAGAATTTATGAATCGACCGCCGAAGACGTTTTACAGTTAGTGCGTGAAACCGATGCAGCTATAAAAACGCTTGTTGTAATAGGCCACAATCCATCCCTTACCCATTTAGCCAATATGTTTGCCGAAAACAGCATTGACGAAATACCTACTACCGGGGTAGTTTGGCTCGAGTTTACCGTTAAAAACTGGGAAATCTACAAACTGACCCCATGCAAACTAAAGGCGTTTTTGACCCCAAAAACAATTTAGCATCCCCGCCGCCGTTAAATAATTGTTATAGCACGTGTTATGAAGAGATTAAGAACGGTGTTCTTTTTAGGCCTTACCATGGTTATGCTAACCATCCAAAGTTGCAGCACCAAAAAGGATTGCCGTGGCCATATAAAACACAGGTTATCAAACGGTATTTGGATTTAATTTAACGTTAAATAATCGTTATGCGGGCGTAAACAACCCGTATTTTCGGTTATATTCGGCACTTACCAAATAGGGCTCCAAAATAGGATTTAGTGAAAGGGAGCGATAAGTAAGCATGTCGAAGAACGGGAAATTTATTAACAGAGAGATTAGCTGGTTGTCGTTTAACGAGCGCGTATTACAGGAGGCTTCAGATTCAAACGTGCCGGTTATTGAGCGGTTGCGTTTTTTAGGTATTTTCTCCAATAACCTCGATGAGTTTTTCAGGGTACGGATAGCCACACTTAAGCGGCTACTTGTACTGGGCAAACGCGCTAAAGAAACCATTCATTTCAGGCCCAAAAAAATATTGGAAGAAGTTCAGGCTACGGTTTTAGAGCAAACAAAAATGTTTGAAGAGATTTATCGCGATGTGCAGGAAGAACTGCGCCATCAAAACATCTTCATCATCGACGAGGGCCATTTAACGGCTGAGCAGGGCGAGTTTGTAAAAAACTATTTTAACGAAAATGTGCGTCCTGCCCTGGTGCCCATTATGCTTACGCAGGTTAAAAGCTTTCCGTATTTAAAAGATAAAGCCATTTACCTGGCCATAAAGCTTTCGGTCGAGAGAAAACCCCGGTCCACACAATACGCCCTGGTCGAAATACCCGGAGGCGGTGGGGGGAGGTTCATTACCTTGCCATCATCTAAGGATAAGCACAATATCATCCTGCTAGATGATATCATCCGTTATAACTTACCCGAAGTATTTGCCATGTTCGGGTTTAACCACATCGAGGCCTTTACCATTAAGATAACACGTGACGCGGAGTTGGATATTGATAATGATATTTCGCAAAGCTTTATTGATAAGATTTCGAAAAGCGTAAAAGCACGTTCAAAAGGAAACCCGGTAAGGTTTGTGTACGACAGCGCCATACCCAAAGACCTGCTTGATTTTATCAAACTAAAAATGAAGCTTAATAAGCTTGATAACCTTACTCCCGGCGGACGGTATCACAACTTTAAAGATTTCATCCAGTTTCCTAACGTAGGTGCACCAAATATGGTGTACCAAAAAATTAAACCTATTGCAAGCAAACTGCTGCCGGCCAACCAAAGCTATTTTGAGGTGCTGAAAAAGCAGGATGTTATGCTACATTACCCGTACCAAAGTTTCTCAAATTTTATTGACTTATTGCGCGAGGCCGCCATTGACCCTAATGTTAGGGTGATAAAGATTACCTTATACCGGGTTGCAAAAACCAGTATGGTAATTAACGCATTGGTTAATGCCGCGCGCAACGGCAAACAGGTTATTGCCCTGCTCGAATTACAAGCACGTTTTGATGAAGAGGCCAACATTAACTGGGCCAAGCGTTTGCAGGACGAAGGAATACACGTTATATACGGTGTGCCGGGCCTTAAAGTGCATTCCAAACTTTGCTTAATTACCAGGATTGAAAATGGCAGGCAGCAACTATACGCCAACGTTACCACCGGTAATTACAATGAGCTTACCTCAAACATTTACTGCGATGATTCGTTGCTAACCAGCGACCCAAAAATAACCAAGGAAGTAGAATACATTTTTGAGTTTTTTGAGAAGAACTATAAGGTGCACACATACAAGCACCTGATATTATCTCCACACTCCACCCGCAAAAGGTTAATGAAGCTGATTGAAAACGAAATGGAGTTTGCCAAAGCCGGCAAAAAGGCCGAGATATTTTTGAAAATGAATAGCCTTGTTGATGAAGACATGATTTCTTGCCTATATGCAGCCAGTAAAGCCGGGGTAGATATTAAGATTATTATCCGCGGTATGTGCGCACTTATTCCCGGGGTTTTAGGGTTGAGTGAAAACATTGAGGTAATAAGCATTATTGATAAGTTTCTTGAGCACTCCCGCATCTTCATTTTCAAAAATGGGGGCGATGACCTTTACTATATTTCCTCAGCCGATTGGATGGCACGAAACCTTGACTCCCGTATTGAGGTTACCTGCCCTATTTACAGCAAAAAAATACAGAAAGAATTACGAGATATGCTGGATATACAATGGAGCGATAACATAAAAGCAAGGGTGGTTGATGAGATGCAAAAGAACCAGCATAAAACCCTCTCTTTTAATCAAAAAAAGGTGCGCGCCCAAGAGGCAATTTACGATTACCTGAAGCTTATAAATAGTAAAGACGCTAAGTAGTATAACACCTGCATCTACCATTATTTCATTACCGAATTGTCACATTCGGCTGCTTCCGTCCACAATTTTTGGTTGAAAACTTGCTTACCAACTATGCCAATAGCCAATTAATTTTCGGAAAATTTAAGGCACATTGGAAATCCGGAAATTTGCCGCAGTCGATATCGGCTCAAACTCAGTTAGGCTGCTTATAGCCAACGTACTGCAGAACGGAGAAGAACCCCTGTTTAAAAAAAGTTCGCTAATACGGGTACCGGTGCGTTTAGGTGTAAACGCATTTACCGATCATAAAATACCCGAAGTTTCAATTACCCACTTGGAAGAAACCATGCTGGCGTTTAAATACCTGATGAAAGCCAATGATGTAATTCATTATAAAGGCTGTGCCACATCGGCCATGCGCGAAGCTGTAAACGGTCCCCGCATTATTAAGCGGATAAAAGAAAAAACCGGTATTAACATTGAACTTATTTCTGGCAACCTTGAAGCCGACCTGATATTCAATAGCCAAAGCGCATCATTAGGTAAAATACAAGACAATTGTCTGTTTGTTGATGTTGGTGGTGGTAGTACTGAAGTAACGGTGTTTTCAAAAGGCAAACCTGTTTCGGCAAAATCTTTTCCTATAGGCACCATTCGTATTTTACAAAACCAGGTTGATAAAGAAGCCTGGAAAAAAATGAAGGATTGGGTGCGGAATAAGGCAGCGGGATTAAAGGACTTCTCAATGATAGGCTCCGGAGGAAACATTAACCGCATAGCTAAACTGGCGCAATTAAAGCCCGGCAAATCCCTTCCTATCGAAAAGCTGAGCAGCATTGTGCAAATGATGCGTTCGCATACTTACGAAGAGCGCCTTAAATTATATGATTTGAACCCCGACCGTGCCGATGTAATTATACCCGCCGGCGATATATTCATTACCATGATGAAATGGATTGACGCCGACAAAATCTACGTTCCCAAAATAGGTTTAGGCGATGGTATTGTACGCGAAGCTTACAAAGAATATTTAAACGGAAAGAAGATTACGTTTTAAGCTTTGAGGGGCATGAATTCCTTCCTCCCAACTCCCAATTCACAAACCACAATTCGCAACTCGCAATTCACACTTACTTCGGCGCCTTCTTAATTAAATAAAATGCCAATCCTGCATACAGCAAATTCGGTATCCAAACCCCCAAAATTGGTGGTAGCGATGCATTAGTAGAAAAGGTAATTGTAAACTTCATCATAACCTCGTACAATGCGCAAAGGCCAATCCCCAAAACAATATGCCAGCCCAGGCCACCCCTAACTTTACGCGAGGCCACACTTACACCAATTAATGTAAAAATATAAATGCTGAACGAGCTTGATGTTCTTCTGTATCGCTCAACCTCGTAAAACTCAATGTCAGGTTGCCCGCTTTTGTACATATAATCAATATACTCCTTCAACTCCGGAGTAGTCATCACCTCCTTTTTGTTTTCGGCAAACGTAAAATCCTCTGGCTTAAAAGAAAAAGTGGTGTCCATCATTGCCCCATGCGATATTTTATCGCCGTTAGGGCTTAGTTCGCGGATGTAATAATTGGTTATACGCCAACGGTTGCTTTTCTTGTCCCAATCAATTTTATCCGACCTCAGTTTATATACCAGTTTGCCACTATCAAATTTATCAATCGAGAATTTAAAGCCAGAGCCATCGGTGGGCTTATAATTTTCAATATAAATAATAGTACCCGGTGCTATGGTTCGGTGAAAATTAAACCGCAGTCCTTCAGAGGGTTTACTTACATACGTGTTTTCGAATTTAATCCGCTTTTTGTTGGCATACGGCACAAAGTAATTATTGCCCATGTAGAATATAAAGGCCAAAATGGTGGCCCCCAGCATATAGGGATAAAGCATCCTGTAAAAACTGGTACCACTATTTAGTATGGCAATAATTTCTGACCGCTCGGCTAATTGAGAAGTAAAAAAAATGACCGACACCAATATGAAGAAGGGCCCAATAAGCGAAGTAATGAACATGATGAAATAAAACATGTACTGGGTTAACACAACCCCAACGGTAGCATGATTATTAACAAAGGCATCAATCTTCTCCTCAATATCTATTACAATGGTAATGCACAGCAACAGCGCCATGATGAACAGGAAGGTGCCCAGAAATTTCCAAAGTATGTAACGGTCTAATTTCTTCATTACTAATGTTCAAAGGCAATATAGCTATAACCTTGTCATCAATTTAACCATCATTTCTTTTTTCCACGGGTTAAACGCTCCTTCTTCAATTTTCTTGCGTGCTTCGGTAACCAGCCACAAATAAAGGCTAAGGTTATTAATGCTTGATATTTGCGCTCCCAGCATCTCGCCCGTGTGCACCAAATGGCGCAAAAAAGCTTTTGTATGCGTCCGCATCAACTCGCAGCTGCTATTAGCATCAATTGGCGAAAAATCATTTTTCCATTTTTCGTTTTTAATATTGATAATTCCCTGCGTAGTAAACAACATACCGTTGCGGGCATTGCGCGTAGGCATTACACAATCAAACATATCAATACCCAGTGCGATGCCCTCTAAAATATTGCCTGGGGTGCCCACTCCCATTAAATAACGCGGTTTATCTTTTGGCAGAATATCACATACCAACTCTGTCATCTCATACATCTCATCATCAGGCTCTCCTACCGAAAGGCCACCTATTGCATTGCCCTCCATACCCAAAGCAGCAACAAACTCCGCCGATTCTTTGCGCAGCTCTCTATAAACGCTTCCCTGCACAATAGGGAACAGGGTTTGAGTATATCCATATGTGCATTCTGTTGCGTTAAATTGTTTAACGCATCTTTCCAGCCAACGATGGGTAAGGCCCAATGATTTTTTTGCATAGCTAAACTCGCACGGATAAGGGGTGCATTCATCAAAAGCCATAATAATATCGGCCCCGATCTTTCTCTGAATATCCATTACCCCTTCAGGCGAGAAAAAATGTTTGGAGCCATCGATATGGCTTCTAAACTCCACTCCCTCTTCCTTTATTTTCCTGATTTTAGCTAGCGAGTGCACCTGGAAACCACCGCTATCGGTAAGTATAGGCCGGTCCCACCCATTAAATTTATGCAGGCCACCGGCCGCCTCAATAACTCCTATACTGGGGCGTAAATACAGGTGGTAAGTATTACCTAAAATAATCTGGGCATGTATGTCGTTCTTAAGCTCCTGCATGTGCACAGCCTTAACAGCTCCGAGGGTGCCTACAGGCATAAAAATGGGCGTTTGTATTTTGCCGTGGTCCGTCAAAATTTCGCCGGTGCGTGCTTTGGTTTCCTTATCTACAGTTTGCAGGTTAAATTTCATATCAGCGCGCGAAGATAGGTTTTTGGAGGGCGATTTTAGAACTTGGTCAAGGAGATTAAATAAAAGCAATAAATTATCTTTGATAAACAATGGCAAGGGAACCTGATTTTATCGCAACAGTTAACTACAACGGAGTTCGAAAAAAACCAGCTTCTTCAGGATATCGACCACTTATAAGATTCGAGGGACGTGAAGGACTCACATCCGGGCAACAAATTTTTATAGGTGTAGATTGCGTTTATCCGGGTGAAACTGCAGATGCAGAAATAATTATACTATCGCCTCAAATGTTTACAAATTATCTTTATGAAGGGATGCCATTTGATTTTATGGAATCCCCACGACATCCAATTGGCACTGGAACAATTACAAGAATTATCAATAACGAGTTAAAGAGAAAATAAGCTTGAGTTTCTAATTAAACGGTTATTGCTCGTCATTTCCCCACAATTATTTTCTTTGCAGCGCAATGGATATGGTGTTTAAAGTTTTTCTTGCCTGCGCAGCTATTCAACTGCTATATTACCTGCTGGTGTTTTTGCGCTTAAATTTTGTGCGGCCCCTAAAAGGTATCGCCGAGCTTTTGCCCCCGGTTTCGGTCATTATCTGCGCTAAAAACGAGGCTAAAAACCTTCAGCAGTTTCTTAAAATAGTTTTAATACAGCAGTACAAGCAGTTTGAAGTAGTTGTGGTAAACGACCAAAGTGATGATAATACCATTGACGTATTGGTTGAATACTACAAGCGTAACAAAAACCTTAAAATAGTCGACATCCCTAAAAGCACCACTAAGCCGTACGCCGGTAAAAAATATGCCTTAATAAAGGGCCTTGAGGCAGCCACTTTTGAAACCATAGTTGTTACCGATGCCGATTGCCGCCCCGCAACCACACAATGGCTGGCAACCCTGGTTGGCACTTATCTTGATGAAACCCAAATCGTGCTGGGCCACTCGCCTTATGAGGAGCGCCCGGGCTTTTTGAATAAGCTAATCCGCTACGAAAACTTCATGACTGCCATGCAGTATTTTGGGTTTGCAAAAGCCGGTTTGCCTTATATGGGCGTGGGTAGAAACCTATCTTACAAAAAGGGTTTAATGGCGGGCTTTAAAGGTTTTGATAAAGCCAAAAATGTTTTAACCGGCGATGATGACTTGTTTATTAATGCAGTGGCTAAATCTGGCAACACCGAAATTTGCATTGACAAGGCGGCCTTTATGTATACCCAACCCGAAACCACATTTAGCGGATGGCTGAACCAAAAGAAACGCCATTTGCGCTCAGGATTTCAGTATAAATTCATTCACAAGTTATTGCTGTTTGTTTTTGCCTTGAGCAACTTTACTTTTTATGCTTCGCTGGTTGTTTTACTGATCAACATCATACAATTAAAAATAGTGCTTACTGTATTTTTAGCCTTAGTATTGGTAAAGCTGATTACTACCTTTAGGGTTTATAAAAAGCTGGGGTTCGAACGCCTGCGTTTTTTATCACCGATATTAGATGTAACTTACAGCGGCTATTTGCTGATAATTTTTTTATTATTATTGCTGAAACCTAAAGACAGTTGGAAGACTTAAACTCAAAATTTTCATCACGGGCGCAGGAAGACCTTGAATTGGTAGCTAAAGCCAAAGAGGGCGATCAAAACGCTTTCAGTAAATTGATGGCCCGTTATCGTGACTCGATATTTTTCATGGTGCTTAAAATGGTGCATAACCGCGACGACGCCGAGGATTTGACTATTGAAGCGTTTGGAAAGGCTTTTAACAACATTGGCAACTACTCAGCCGATTTTGCTTTTAGTACCTGGCTTTTTAAAATTGCTACCAACAACTCTATCGATTTTATCCGTAAAAAAAGGCTGGTAACTACACCAATAGACCGTACTACAACAACAGAAGACGGAGAGACTACGCCAATTGCCGTACGTGACCATGCCCCGGATCCTGAAGAAGCCGTAATTAAAGAACAAAGGGCGCAGAAAATACGCGGGGCTATCGAGCAGCTTTCGCCTAAATACCGTTCGCTTATTGAGCTGCGTTATTTGGATGAACTCTCTTACGAGGAAATCGCTGAAAAGCTTGATTTGCCGTTAGGAACTGTAAAGGCGCAACTTTTCAGGGCCAAGGATATGCTTTATAACCTGCTTAAAGTTACCCGGGAGAAATATTAATACTTATCCCCGTTTTCCCCTACCAACATTAAATCTGCCATCCCAAATTAGTATGGATATTATCCTGAAATACTTCCCTGAAATTAAACAGGAGCAGATAGAACAATTTGCGGCCATTAAAGCTTTATATACCGAGTGGAACGAAAAGATTAATGTGATTTCTCGTAAGGATATTGACAACCTTTATGAGCGGCATGTACTTCACTCGCTAAGCATAGCTAAACTCATACAGTTTAAAACTGCCACCAAGATTTTAGACCTTGGCACAGGAGGCGGTTTCCCCGGTATTCCCCTGGCTATCATTTTCCCCGAAAGCAGGTTTCATTTGGTGGATAGCATTGGTAAAAAACTGAATGTAGTTGATGACGTTAAAACCCGGCTGGGGTTAAAAAATACCTTTATTTTTCATACCCGAGCCGAGGACATGGACTATCAATATGATTTTGTGGTATCAAGGGCCGTAGCGCCCTTATCAGATTTGCTTAGGTGGACAAAAGGCAAATACCTGCCCAAAGACCAAAATGCTTTCAAAAATGGGCTTATATGTTTGAAGGGAGGCGATATTGATGCCGAACTTTCAGCGGTCAGTAATGTCAAAAAATTCCCGGTATCAAAATATTTTGATGAAGAATTTTTTAAAGACAAGTATATTATTTACAAAGAGCAGTAATTAATACCCACCCAAATATTTCCTCATAAACCACTCGGCCGAAATAAGCGCCAGGATAAGGAAGAATATCCATTTTAGATTGATGGCATTTTCAGTAACAAAAGTATCGTACAAAATAGGCTTCAATTGATTTTTTGAATCAATCTCTTCAGCTATTTTTTCAATATCGCTAACATGGTGCATTACGCCATTGTGCTGCGATGCAAGTTGGTATAACACCTGGTGGTCAGCGCGCGTGCGCATTTCTTCTAACTGCAAGGGGCTTACCGAAAACTTACCACCGGCATTATATTCGCCATTGCCAAATTTAACCGATGCGTTATAGGCATAACTGCCCACCGGCAAAAAACCCGCATTCAAAGTATAGGCGTTATCCGTTTTATTGAATTTGTAATCATATTCCTTCCCATCTTCACCTTTTATTTTCATGGCAACATCGGCAGTATTCACCAACTCAAAGTTGGCGTTATACAACTGTGCATCAAAAGTTATCGCCTCGTTATCCTGGAAAATATTTTTTTGCAGGTTAACCCTAAACGGCCGTTTATCGCTTTTAACCGATAAATACTGTATCGTTTTGTTGATGAGTTCATTAGTGGCCTCCTGATTTTTATTCATCATAAAGTCGTATAGACGCCAGCGCCATAAACCCTCGCCGCAAATAATGCCAAACTTGGTATCGCCGCTCTCATTAAATAACCAAAGCGGAAAATCAGTTTCAACATTATTTATTTTTTGATGCAACAATATTTTAGAGGAAGGATTGGCATTAAATTCGCCAAAAAAACAAGTAAACGGCGGCAGCTTGGTAATGGTTTGCGCAGTTTTGTCTGTAAGCGTGAACAGCGAAAAATCCTTGGCTACAGTGGCTGTTACATCGTTAAACTTATCGGCATTGCCTTTAATAATTAAACCGTTTTGCGCCCGTTGAAACTCGGCTAACGAAGTTTGTGAACCTATCACAAAAAGCATTGGCTTTTTAAGCTCATTGGTTTCCTTCAAAATATTAATTACCCGGTTATTGTTTGAAGGCAACTGATGCAAAATAACAAGGTTATAATCATTCAGCTTGCGCGAAAAAGTCTCGGCGTATTCAACATCTAACTGGTAATTTTTGTTGCTTTCAATAGCCGATCGGAAGGCGTAGATATCGGGATGCGGTGAGTTTGCAACCAGCAAAATCTTTTGTCTTCCATCCAGCACCTCAACAAAAATATCGCGTATGTTATTTTTATAAGATGCCTCTCCATCCAGGTTTGATAATGAAATACGGTAATGCGCTATACCCACTTTATTAGCGGGCAGCGTTAAATCGAAAGAGTGAAAGAAATTATCACTGTTGTATTCAATATCCTTTTGCACCATTAATTTGGGCTCGGCACCGGTTTCAATTTCATGCACCGTCAGCTTAACTGTTTTCCCTGCCAGGTTATTTGCTTCAACATCAACACGCAAACCAAACTCATCATTTAAATAAGCGATGCTATTGTAAAAAGCGTTGGCCAGTTTCTGATCTTTTTGTATGGAAGTGTCTCCCAACGCAATAGTATAAATAGAATAAGCAGATTTTGCCGCTGAATACACAGGGTTAATACCCCGATTGTAAATCCCATCCGAAGCAATTACAACGGCACCAAGGTTTTGGTTGTAGTAAAGATCGCTTATTTCATCAACTGCCGAACTGAGGTCGGTTGATTTATCGCTAAACGAAAAATTGATACCCTTGCGCAGCTGATCACCGGCAGAGAATTGGGCTACTTCATATTTGTCGCTGAGCTTATCGGCCAGGGCGCGAATCTTCTTTTTATACTCAGCACTGTCTTTGCCAAGGCCATTTTTGATAGACTCGCTGTTATCCACTATTAGGGCAACAATAGGCTTAAACTTTTGGGTATTACGGTTGCGTATAAAAGGCGACAAAAGCAGCACCGCCAGAATGGTCACCGCCAAAAACCTAAACCCGGCCATCAGGCCCTGGCGTACTTGCGAGCCATTGGTTTTTTCCGAAAATGTTTTGTCCTTATAGTATAACAGCAGGGCGTATAATGCCCCCAGCAGCACACAAAAAATTAAAAACCATGCGGGATATTGGAATGAGAGACCGGAGTTCAATTTCGAAATTTGAGCATTAATAAATTCAAAAACACAAGGGCAATTTAAAAGGTTTAAGATTGACCGGCCGATATTTTAACCGTTCGTTCACAAAACCTATTACCTGCACATGCCACCACAGGCACTTAACACCTGTCCTGAAACATACGTTGAAAGGTCGCTGGCCAAAAATAACGCAACGTTGGCAACCTCTTCAGCACTGCCCATACGTTTCATAGGTATTTGCGCAAGGATACCCTTTTTTGTTTCTTCGGGAAGAACAGAAGTCATATCGGTTTCAATAAAGCCCGGGGCAATGGCATTGCAACGAATACTGCGCGAGCCAAATTCATCAGCAATTGATTTTGTAAAGCCAATAATACCGGCCTTTGATGCCGCATAGTTAGATTGCCCGGCTTGGCCTTTTATGCCAACGATGGAAGTAAGATTGATAACCGAACCCGTTTTATTGCGCAGCATCACCTTCGATACATGCTTCGACAAATTAAAAACAGACTTCAGATTAGCATTAATTACCTCATCCCATTGCTGCTCGGTCATTCTTAATATCAGGTTATCGCGTGTTACACCCGCGTTATTCACCAGTATATCAATGGTACCAAACTCTTTTACCACCTCTTCAACCAGTTTTTCGCTTTCGGCATACGAACCCGCATCTGATTTAAAAGCCCTCGCTTTTATGCCCATCGCATTTAGTTCGGTTTCGAACTGCTTTGCCTTTTCCTCAGAGCTTAAATAAGTAAAGGCAACATTACAGCCTTGCTCGGCAAACTTTTTTACTATAGCATAACCAATACCGCGTGTGCCGCCGGTTACAAGTGCTGTTTTATTTTTTAATAGCATTATATCAATTTACGTTTAACCCAGTCAATAGGTCCGGCAAAGAAAAAGGTTTTTATGCAGCAATTATACTTTAATATATATGAACGCTTTAGGGCGTATTTTCATCAAAAAAGTGCTTAATTTGTGCGTTATCAACAAAAAAGCGGTTAATAAGCAACTGTTCCAATCCCCACTTGTTAAAAAGTACTTAAAAAGGTTAAGAAAGTATATCTAAAATGCGGAAATTAGGTTCCGAGCCCTTACATTTGGCCATTCATTTTTAATTAACCCAAAAAACTTAAAACAAAAAAGCCATGAAGAAAATCTTTTTGACTCTGTCAGTTGCTTTCGCAGTATTAGCTGTTAGCGCTCAAGGTACAACTACCAAAACTGAGACTAAAAAAACTGAATCTAAAGCTACTACAACTACTAAGCCAGCCGCTAAAGCGGATGCTAAGCCTGCTGCTAAACCAGCTGCTAAAACAACTGAAACTAAGAAAACAACTGATACTAAAACTACTACTAAGTAATTTTAGCCCATTGTTTTTTTTAATAAAGCCCGGTTTTTCAACCGGGCTTTATTTTTGTACCCAATTCATAACGAACGTTAACGAAAAGTGTAAAAATGGTTTTGGCATTGCATTTGAAACACAGCCATCATTCATTCACTTAAAAAACAAAACAAATGAAAACGTTCAAAAATCTGGGTCTTTTATTGGTAGCGGCTACTATTGCACTTGGTGCATCAGCACAGGGTTCAACAACAGCTAAACCTGCCGAAAAAATCAAAACCGAATCGAAGACAGAAGTAAAAACATCGAAGACAACAACCGCTAAACCGGATGCCAAAACTTCGAAAACAGAAACTTCGAAAACGGTTACAAAAACCGAAACCAAAAAGGAGGCCCCTAAAAAATAATATGGGGCTTTCAGTATAAAAAGAAAATCCTGGCCACCTCGGCCGGGATTTTCTTTTTATAAAATCGCCGCGCACTATATGGTAGTATAATGAAAGAATAAATTTCGCAATACATTAGCTGATGTTGAGTAACAGTAGCTAACAGAAGTTAAAAGAATTTGATAATACAAAGTTGGCATTGCATTTGAAATACACGCATCATTCATTCACAATTAAAAAACAAACAAATGAAAACGATCAAAAATCTGGCCCTGTTGTTTGTAGCTGCAACCATAACCCTGGCTGCTTCTGCACAAGCGTCAACCACGTCGAAGCAAACAAGCTCGACAAAAACGTCTACCACCAAGACGGAAACCAAACCTGCTGCTAAAACCGACAGCAAGGCTAAACCGGCACCAGCTACCAAAGGTAAGCCGGCTACTAAAAGCACAACACCTGCAAGTAAGTAGTAATCACGTTTCTGGTAAAGCAATCCCGGCTAACTACCGGGATTGCTTTTATCCATTTTTCAAAAGTTCAGTGGAGGAAAAATTATCTCCGCAAGTCACAAATTGATATATTTACCCATAACTAAAAACCAAAAAAATGAAAGCATTCAAAACATTGGCGCTATTATTTATAGCTGCTACCATTACACTAGGCGTAAACGCGCAAAGTACAGCTACCGGCGCGAAAGCCGGCACAGGAGCTAAAGCTTCTACTGGGGCTAAAGCAACAACACCGGCCGCAACACCGGCTAAAACCACCACGGCTACTCCGGCTAAAACTGCAACTCCCGCTACAGATGCAAAATCAACCGATAAAGTTGACGCATCAATGAAAGGGCCTAAAGGCGAAACCGTTTATACCGGTCCTAAGGGCGGCAAGTATTATATCAATGCCAGCGGCAAAAAGACTTATTTAAAACAAGAAGCAAAATAAGTTTTGCTTGTAAGATTGAAAGAGCTTCCCTTTAACTGGGGAGGCTCTTTTTATTTTGGGGAAATAAACTTTATAGCCGCCGGCACAATTTTCATATTGATGGGCGAGTAACCTAAAAACTCTCCATCCATATCTACCGGCAACCTGCCAGCCGAAGATTCAATCGATATTTCAGATGCCGTGAGATATTTTATTTCCGGATGTTCTATCTTCTTCGACTTCTTGATGTTTCCGATGTTGCGGATATACTCAAACATAGATATAGCGCCCACTATTACAATCGAAAACAATTTATCATCGGGTAGCGCGTGTGGTGCAATGCCCATGCCACCACCAAAAAATTTACCATTGGCTACAATCAGGCTCATGGTATTTCCATGGTGGTCAAAAGTATCCGCGTGCACTTTCATGGGCTGATTTTTATATGTAAGCAGCGCCGTTAAAATGGCTTTTTGGTAAGTAATAGTAGGGCCCCAAATTTTTGAAGAGCTTGCAAGGTCTTGGGCAATGGTTCCACCAATACCCACATCGCTTATATTTACAAAATACCGTGTTTCCGCCTTACCGGTTGCATCGTAATACGCAAGCCAGCCAATATCAATTACCCGAAAACTATCTTCATCAATCCATTTTTGCAGCAAATTGATATCATAGGTAACGCCCATCGTGCGCGCAAAATCGTTACCGGTGCCATGGGGCAAAAGGCCCACCTTCACAGAAACCTTGCCGGTTTGCCCGGCCCGCATTACACCATTAACTACTTCATTCAGGCTTCCATCGCCACCTACGCAGATAATGTGTGTTGCACCGGCACTTACCGCGTTAGTGGCAAGCTGTATTGCATGGTTGCTGTGTTGGGTTATTAAAAAAGTTAGAGCAGCACTGTTGCCAAAAACGGCTTCAATAGCAGCTATAATTTTATCCTGCTTTTTTATTTTGCCGTGAAGTATAAAGGCAATTTGGTTCATGCGTAATTATACATTTTCTTTTTTTGAAAATGCATGATTAATATCCTATGACATTAAGACACCGGAATTAATACGAATGCCAGCTACACTTTAAAAATATTGCCGGCCATAGGTACCACAATATCATGGGGGGTAAGTTTAGATGCCAGGGCACCGACTTTATTGGCAAAACCCGGTATAGCAACACTTTTGTTTTTCATAACAGCCTGCAGGCCAATTTTTGCAACCTTGTCGGCTGTCATCATAAATTTTGCGTTTTTCTCAATCACCTTGGCCATTTGGGCGGCATCAAAAAACTCGCTGTAAGTTCCACCCGGGCAAAGTGCAGTTACATAAACATTCTTCTTTTTCAACTCCTCGCGCAACGCGCGCGAAAACGAAAGCATAAATGATTTAGTAGCAGAATAGATAGCCATAGTTGGTACTGGCTGGTAAGCACCTGTGCTTACGGTGTTAAGCATATACCTGCGTTGTTTGGCATCCGAATTTTTCAGAAATGTGTAGGCCATAGTAACACAGGCATCCATATTCAGGTGCATTATTTCAAGGTGCTTACTCAACGGGCAATCCTCAAAATTCCCATAGTAACCCATACCCGCATTATTAACCAGCATATTTACGTTGATAGAATTTGCTTTTGTAAACTCAAATATTTTATCGGCAATACCCGGTTCAAAAAGGTCGGCGGCAAATATCTTGACTGATATTTGGCTGTTGGATATTTCGGCAGCCAGTTTTTCGAGCAGGTCTTTCGACCGGGCCACCAACAATAAATTCATACCGCGGCTGGCCGCTTCAATGGCAATGGCTTTTCCTATGCCTTTAGAGGCGCCTGTAATAAGAGTATAATTCATGATTAAATTTTAACGCCGTAAAAATAATAATGGATGGTATCGTACGCATTAACCCCGATACCTTGAAGAGTAATGGCAGCGCCATTTAATGTTACCGTGCCCGAAAGTTGAAAGGGATGCAAAAAACCCAGCACCGAATCGTTTTCATTAAAAGTGGCAGAGTCGGGGCTTTGTAATTTTACATTTTGCAAAACCAAATACGTAAAGCACGGGTCTGACGATGATGGCCCACAACTGTCCGCTTCTATCCTAATAGTATTGATATTGTTTTCCTCAACAAGCAACTCGTAAAAGGTATTGGGGTATAAACCACCTGCGCCGGTTATATACTTACTCGCCCATTTTGAAGCATTGTCAGTGTTTTTGCAACCGGCAAATAAAACGAGTCCAAATATTACAATCAAAATCCTCTGGCGCATACCAAACTATTTAAACGTAAAAATAGGAGAATGATTGACATGCCTATTATCCAATAATCAATGATGCTTGAAATATTGAATTTCGCGCTCGTGTTTTTTTGCAGCGTCTAAGCTATCGAAAGTGCCCAGGTTACGGCGCTTATTCGTTTTCGCGTTTATCTTCCGCGAATATATCCTGTACTGGCCCGATTTTAATTTGCGTATCATAACACATTATTTTGCCCACAAAAGCGCAAAAACTGTGCCTGCTGTAAACTTCTCGCAACTAATTACGCAGTAACAGCAGCAGCTTTCAATACCTTGGCCATAGTTTCACCAATAGCTGCAGGTGAGTCAACCACGGTAATACCGCAATCGCGCATAATCTGCATTTTGGCTGCGGCAGTATCATCTTTGCCACCAATAATAGCGCCAGCATGGCCCATACGGCGCCCTGCCGGGGCTGTTTGACCTGCAATAAAGCCCACCACTGGTTTGGTGCCATTGGCCTTTACCCAACGGGCAGCTTCAGCCTCAAGGCTTCCGCCAATTTCGCCTATCATGATAATACCTTCGGTTTCGGGGTCATTCATAAATAATTCAACCGCTTCGCGGGTTGTGGTACCAATAATTGGGTCGCCACCAATACCAATTGCTGTTGAAACACCAAGGCCGGCCTTTACCACCTGGTCAGCGGCTTCATAAGTCAATGTGCCCGATTTTGACACAATACCGATTTTACCTTTTTTGAACACAAAACCCGGCATAATACCAACCTTGGCCTCATTAGGAGTAATAACACCCGGGCAGTTAGGGCCTACAAGGCGAGAGTTTTTAGCAACCAAATAAGATTTGGCCTTAACCATATCCTGCACCGGTATGCCTTCGGTAATACAAACAATCAATTCAACACCTGCATCAGCCGCTTCCATAATAGCATCAGCCGCAAAAGCGGGTGGAACAAAAATGATAGACACGTTGCAGCCCGTCGCCTTACGGGCATCGGCTACCGTATTAAACACTGGCTTATCAAGGTGCTTTTCGCCGCCTTTACCGGGTGTTACGCCCCCAACTACGTTGGTGCCGTATTCAATCATTTGAGAGGCATGAAAAGTGCCTTCCTTACCCGTAAATCCCTGCACAACTACCTTCGAATTTTTGTTGACTAAAACGCTCATGGTTTATTTGGTTTTCGATAAAGCATTTTCTCTTTACCGGGTTAACTATTATTTATCGTTTTCAAAATGTGCCCGCAGGCGTAAATCTTTCAAAAAGTCGGAGGCGAATATAAAATCAAAAAGCTCGCCATCGGTAATTTTAAGAATATCTTTATTGGTACCTTCCCAATATTTCGAGCCTTCATGGATAAAAATAACCTTATCGCCAATACCCATTACCGAATTCATATCATGTGTATTAACCACTGTAGTAATGTTATATTCTTCAGTAATCTCTTGTATCAGGTGGTCAATTACAATAGAAGTTTTAGGGTCGAGGCCGCTATTGGGTTCATCGCAAAAAAGATACTTAGGGTTCATAACAATAGCGCGTGCAATACCTACCCGCTTTTTCATACCACCCGATAACTCGCCGGGGTATTTTTTATTGGTATTTACCAGGTTAACACGGCCCAAACAAAAATTAACCCTGTCTAGCTTTTCCTCTGCACTCATGTTCGAAAACATATCCAGCGGAAAGCTTACATTCTCCTGAACACTTAGCGAATCAAACAAGGCTGTGCCCTGAAACAACATACCAATCTCCTTGCGCACTTCTTTGCGCTCATTAAACTTCATCTCAGTAATATTCCTGCCATCAAACAAAATATAACCGCTATCGGGCTCTAAAAGCCCAACCATACATTTAAGAGTAACCGTTTTGCCCGAACCCGATTTACCAATGATAAGATTACACTTGCCACTTTCGAAAGTTGCAGACACACCTTTTAACACCTGGGCGGTGCCAAAACTTTTTGTTATGTTTTTTATCTCTATCACAGTAACAGGAATGCAACCACAAAATTTACAATAACCACAAATATTGAACTATAAACCACAGCCTGTGTAGATGATTGACCAATTTCAACCGCACCACCTTGCACTGTAAAACCTTTATAGCAAGAAACCGATGATATAATAAAACCGAATAGCACCGATTTTACCATCATAATAAACACATCGTAACCTTTAAAACCATCCTGAACACCCTTAAAATATTCGGCAGTAGTGTAAAAGTGGCCACCAACGCCCGCCCACCAACCACCCATAATACCCAAAAAAACGGCCAGCACCACCAGCATAGGCACCACAAAAATAGCAGCACCCATTTTAGGGCCAATTAAATAAGCCGGCGTGTTTACACCCATAATTTCTAGTGCATCAATCTGCTCGGTAACGCGCATGGTACCAAGTTCGGAAGCTATGTTTGACCCCACCTTACCCGCCAAAAGTAGCGCCGAAATAGTAGGTGCCAATTCCAATATCATAGCCTTACGCACAACCGAGCCAATCCACCACATAGGCACCAGGTTAAGCGAGCTAAACTGATAGGCAAACTGCACAGCGCTTACCGCTCCAATAAAAGTAGCAACTATAGCTATAATGGGTAACGAGCCAATACCAATATCCTTAGCCTGCCTGAAAGTCTCCTTCCAGTACATCGCAGCCTTTTCGGGCTTGGAAACGGCTCTGTACATAATGGTTATGTAGCCGCCGAATGTTTCGAAAAATTTATACATGCCTGCAAAAAGTCGCTAAGATAATCGTTTAGGTGAAAGTGCGAAGGACAACGCATTAAAGTGCATTACAAATGTATAGGCCCCAAAACCAAAAATGCTCAAATTCCCGAATGGGTTACAAAACGCAAAAGTGTAACCCATCCCAAAATTCAATCAATTAATTACCAGTTCCTTATCAAAAAAACGGTGTAACCCATAATAGCTGTTTTTGTGTAGATGTAATGATTTAGTTAACCTTAAGCATTGCAGATACAATGCATTAATAATGCAATTCTTAAGTCCAGGCAATAGACACTTCTTGTCTCCGGAAAAGGAGAAAATTTGCTGGGGTGCGCAATTTGGAAATTCTTATTTCTTCTTCTTATCAATCATAAACTGTTTCTGCTTCTTTATTGCTTCAACCGAGCCCTCAATCACCTGCTTCAGTATTTTCGGGTCAACGTCATCCATAGATTTAATATAAAGGCAACCCTTACCCATTTTATGCTTTCCAAGTTTTTCCATTAAAGCTTTATCACTATGCAATCCGCACATCAGGTAAAGAGAGATATTTGCTTTGCGCGGCGAAAAACCTATCAGGCACATATCACCCTCGTGCCCGCTATCATACTTGTAGTGATAGCTATCAAAACCAATAATTGCCGAGCCCCACATTTTGGGCTCGCACTTGGTTATTTTACGCATTATATCAATAATAGCGTAGCTATCCTTTTTCTTTTTCTCGTCGGTCATTGTATTTAAAAAGGCATCAACGCTTGCATCGTTTACTTTGGTTTTTAATTCGGCCATAAGTTGGTTTTAAGTTGGTAATAATAGGGCAAAACCAATTCATTTAAAAGTGGCAGACTGATGGTTATTTCACAGGGCAGCGCTCTGCCCTAAAATAGGTCAGCCCCGGCAACGGCCGAGGCTGACAGCAGTGGAAGGTGGGAAATAGTGTATTTGCGATAACCTATTCTTGGCTTACTGCGTTACCACTTTGGTGGTTCTCTTTTCGTTGCCCGCCTGTATATCCATAATATAGGTGCCGGCAGACAGCGTGGTGTTTGTTATTTCTTTTTCGAATTTGCCCGAGTAGCTATTGAAGGTCTCAGAATAAATTTCTTTTCCGTTTAAATCGCTTAGGCGCAGTAAAACATCAGTTGGCTTTGAAACGTTGAACCCAATATGAAACTGCCCGGTAGAAGGATTTGGAAAAACCTTAACATCGCTTAGGTTAGTCGATGCCTCAGCCGGCCCGTTTACCGCAGTAGGCGGTTGATTAGGCTCAACCTTCTGGGCGTTATCAGGCCAGTTCGTTTCACGTTGTTTACGGATTTCAACCAACACATGGGCATCGGGCCCCTTCTCATTAATAATGGTTTGAATCAATTGTGCCCGCTCTTCGCTTGTAAAATTCTCATAACTCATATCTAGTGTGGTATGGCCATTCTCACCGGTAGCATCCGATTCGGTAATAATTATTTTTTTCATTTTGGCGTCGCAAGCTTTGTCATGTGCCATGTCTCCCTTACAAGCAGTTGGAAGTGCGGGCAGCTCACTCATTTGCGGCATTTCCATATGGTTTTCTTTTGCGTATGCCTCCATGTCGGCCTTGCTATCAAAAGTTTTATCAATTATTTCCTGCTTACCATTTTCATCTTTTACTATTTTGATTCGGTATTTTTGCTGTTGATCGGCGGTTTGTTGGGCGAAACCGGTTTGCGCTGCAAGCAAGCACATGGTCAGAAACACCATTGCTGCAATGTTTGTGAGTGTTTTCATAACAGTAGTTTTATATACGGTGAAGAAATTATTTGCAGCACAAAGTTGAACAACCGGCAAACGCCTTTGGGTTAATGCCACGTTAAAGCCCGTTAAAGGAAAGTTAAAGCGCCGTAGGGTGGCTGCTATACCTTTATTTTTGATTGCATAAATAAAAAGGGTAACCGCATTAAGTAGTTTAGCAATAAAATTTGCGGTTGCGTACATTAACATGAAATCAAAACAGAGCTTACGCATATTAATTAGCCTCATGAGCCTTGCATTGGTAGGGGTTATTATTATCCAGGTTTTATGGATAAAAAATGCCATGCAAATGAAGCAGGAACAGTTTGAGCGCAGTGTGAACTCAGCGCTGGTGCGTGTTTCCGCCGATCTTGAAAACAGGTATGGCGTGCACTGGATAACCGAAAAGCTTGAATCCGATTCAAGTGCGTTGAAAGAAGTGATGAGCCAGGACCCCGGCTTTTACAAGTTTATGGTTTCAACTGATCAAAGCAGCGAGTGCGGCGAAGAGCCCATGGACGGAACCCGGCACACATTTACTACCACGGCCTATGGCTCTATCAATATCGACTCCTCGGTAACCACCGACAATTGTTGCACCCAAAACAAGGTAATTACACTGGTAAACGTAAACCGTGGCAAAAGGCCCTTGATAATAGAAAAAGGCGTTTGGGAAGAAGCACCACCGGTATCAACCATTCCTCACCAACCGGTTAAACCACCCAAAGGCAGCCGACTGGTAAGCATAGTTAAAAGCGCTGCAGATGAATGGGCCATGAGTAAAATGAACGTCAAAGACGTTAGCGATGCCCTTGATTCGGGGAAAATACGAAATGCCGTCTCCAAAGAATTTAAACGGCAGGGACTGCCCGATAATTTTGTGTTTGCAACCTACTGCACATCGGGCGATACTTTAATGATTAACAAACAAGCTTCGGCCAACCCGCTACAGGATTTTGCATTTCATGCACCCCTAATGGCCACCGATTTTATTGATGAGGGTTCGCTCCTGCTCATCAATTTTCCATACCACTATAAATATCTGTTTACCTCTATTGCTGGCATGCTGGCGCTGTCGTTAATATTTACCATATCCATTATCGCCACCTTTGGTTATTCGCTCCATGTAATTTTCAAGCAAAAAAAGATATCCGACATTACCAATGATTTTATCAATAACATGACCCACGAATTAAAAACGCCGCTCGCAACAATTTCGATGACGGCAGATACCTTAACGCTGGCCTCGGTTAACAAAAACAGTGATATGGTAAACGAATATTCGGGCATGATAAAAAATGAGGTTAAAAAACTTTCAGTGCACGTTGACCGTATACTTGAAGCTGCATTGTTAGAAAAAAATGGCTCCGCCGAGCAAAATGAACTGATTCACATTGATCAATTATTGGCTGATGAAGTGAAAATTTTTGAGCCGCGTGTTGAACAACTTCATGGCAAGATAAATGCCGAAATACCCGGGCTACCGGTTAAGCTGTTTGCGAACAAGGATTTATTAAGAAGTGCTATTTCGAATTTATTTGACAACGCCATTAAATATTCGAAAAATGCCCCCGAAATTAGCGTTAAGTTACAGGTTGTAGCGGGTAAAATCCTGTTGCGCGTAAGCGATAATGGCATTGGTATTAGTAAGGCAGACCAGACCTTGGTTTTTGAAAAATTTTACCGTGCCTATACCGGTAACCGGCACGATGTAAAAGGCTTTGGATTAGGATTGAGTTTTGTAAAGGATGTAGTACAACATTTGAATGGAAGAGTTTGGGTTGAAAGCGAATTAGGCAAGGGCAGTTCGTTTTTTATTGAGATACCACTTAGTTAATCACATTACCGCTGCAAAGTCACATAGTTTAAATTGACTCAATTAACCTGCATGGAAGAAAGAAAGACGCGCATACTTTTAGTGGAAGACGATGTAAGTTTTGGTAAAATACTAAAAGATTACCTTAGCCTTAATGCCTTTGACGTAATGCATATGAAGGACGGTATTGAAGGCTGGAAAACTTTCCGCAACCATCATTTCGACCTCTGCATTTTGGATATCATGATGCCCAAACGCGATGGCTATGAACTTGCCCAACAGATTAGAAAAGAAAACACCACTATTCCTATTTTCTTTCTTACCGCAAAAGGCCAAAAAGCCGACATGCTAACCGGTTATGAAAACGGCGCCGATGATTACATAGTTAAGCCCGTTGACGCCGATATTTTAATGCACAAAATAAAAGCCATTTTAAAGCGCACTAACGAAACCACAACAAGCCCGGTAGAACAAAACGAATTTAAGCTTGGCCGCTTTTGCTTTCATTTTCCTTCGCGAACACTGGCTATGGAGCAAGAAAAACATACGCTTTCTCCCAAAGAGGCTGAACTGCTATTAATGCTTTGCTGCAACATGAACCAACTGGTTAAGCGCGAAGAAATACTACGTAACCTTTGGAAAGAAGTAAGCTATTTTACCGGCCGTAGCATGGATGTTTACGTGGTTAAACTGCGCAAATATTTACAGCCTGATCCCAGTATCAGCATCATTAATTTGCACAAAAGCGGGTATATTTTAGAGGTGAAGGGGTAAAATACCTTTCAGGTTCCCGCATGTTCGCTTTTAAGGTAAAGCCCAGGCGCACAGGCACCCCCCGATTACTTTATAAAGTCATATTTGCCCTGTTTCACTATGTTTGCCCAATGAACAAAAAGATTGTTATTACAGGGGGCACTAAGGGCCTCGGGCTTGCCATTGCCCGTAAATTTACCACAGGTGGTTTTGATGTTGCAGTATGCGCCCGTAACGAAAACGACCTGCTGGCGCTGGATAGCACACTGGCTGCTTTGCGCAAACACGAAAGTCAGGAGATACTAACCGTTAGGTGCGATATCAGTAAAAAGAATGAACTAAAGGCTTTTGCCGACGATGTTTTGCATGCCTTCGGACACGTAGATGTATTGGTGAATAACGGAGGGGTGTTTTTGCCGGGACAGATTTATAAAGAGGAAGATGGTTTGCTTGAAAAGCTGATAGAAACAAACCTTTACAGCGCCTATCATTTAAGCAGGTGGTTATTGCCCGGCATGATTAAAAACAACAGCGGGCATATATTCAATATGTGTTCCGTGGCAGGGTTAAAAGCATATCCCAATGGCGGCTCATATAGCATTTCTAAATTTGCCATGTTGGGCTTATCCAAGGCTTTAAGAGAGGAGCTGAAAGAGTTTAATATTAAGGTTACCACCCTTTTGCCTGGGGCCACTTTAACAGATTCGTGGAAGGGAACAGAGCTACCGGAATCGAGATTTATGAAGGCTGAGGATGTTGCCAATATTATTTGGGATATTCATCATTTATCGGCCAATACCGTGGTTGAGGAGATTATTTTAAGGCCTGTATTAGGTGACATTTAAGCTTAAAATGTTGTTAATGAATTTAACCAAATTCGAAAAACTTAGCATTAAAACCTTAACTGTATTAAATTAGCACCTCAAATTTAACGAACCATGCAAAAGACCTTCTTGTTTTTCTTATTCATTACTGCTGCCACCGTTTCATTTGCCCAGCAAGCCAAAACCGGCACAGCCGATAAAATAACACAGGCTAATGCTAACCCTAACGCCCCTACGGTAGATTTTAAAGAAGAAAGCTACAATTTTGGCGATGTAAGCGAAGGCCCGCAAATTACTCACGAGTTTAAGTTCACTAATAATGGTAAAGAGCCGCTGATTCTGTCGAACGTAAAGGCAAGTTGCGGTTGCACCACCCCAAGCTGGCCTAAAGACCCTATTTTGCCGGGCAAGGAAGCCACCATTTTGGTAACATATAACACACAGGGAAGGCCCGGTAAATTTACCAAAACCATTACTATTACATCTAACGCCTCTAACCCAAACAAGGTTATTACCATTAACGGAACCGTTGAAAAAGTTGACCCTTCCAAGTACCAGCCATTAGAGCAGCCAAGCATGCTTTCGCCGAAGGGGACTAACTAAAACAACCAAACTAATTGCACCAAACTCCGTCAAACCTGTTGATGGAGTTTTTTGTTTATTTCGTGTTACAAAACTTTAAGTATGCCAAGTGTTTCGCACAAAGGAATTTCGATGCCTGAGTCACCCATCAGGAAATTAGTGCCATATGCCGATGCCGCCAAAAAGAAAGGCGTAAAAGTTTACCACCTCAACATTGGCCAGCCCGACCTTGAAACTCCGAAACAATTTTGGGATAAATTGAAGACCCTCGACATGAAGGTATTAGAGTATTGCCCCAGCAATGGCATTGCATCATACCGCGAGAAATTTGCGGGCTACTATAATCGCATTGGCATACCTGTAAACGCTACCGATTTTATGATTACCGAAGGCGCCAGCGAAGCCTTGTCGTTTGCCATGATGAGCTGCCTGGATGAACAGGACGAAATAATCATCCCCGAGCCGATGTATGCCAATTATATTGGCTTTGCATCAGCCGGTGGTATAAAAGTTAAACCAATACCTACTTCAATCGAGAACGGCTTTGCCCTGCCTCCCATCGAAGATTTTGAGCATGCCATTACGCTTAAAACAAAGGCAATTTTGGTTTGCAACCCCAACAACCCTACCGGTTATTTGTATAGCAAAGAAGAGTTGCTTACCCTGCGCAACATTTGCCTTCGCCACGATTTATTTTTGTTTGTAGATGAAGTTTACCGCGAGTTTTTATACGGTGGCAAAACGTTTTTCAGCGCCCTCAATTTAGAAGGCATGGATAAGCATGTCATAGTTTTTGATTCCATATCTAAAAGATTCAGCGCCTGTGGTGGTAGGATTGGGGCCATTGTAACCCGTAATAAAGAAGTTTTAGCGGCAGCCTTAAAATTCGGGCAGGCCAGGTTAAGCCCCAACTCATTGGCCCAAATAGCCGGTGAAGGTCTTTTTGATTTAGGCAAAGATTATTACGACGGTATTATAGCCGAGTATCAAAAGCGCAGAGATACAATTGTAAAATTACTGAACGAAATACCGGGTGTAAGCTGCCCCAACCCCGGTGGAGCTTTTTACGCCGTAGCCTCGCTACCGGTTAAAGACAGTGATCATTTTTGCCAGTGGATGCTTGAAAAATTCTCTCACAATGGCGCTACCGTTATGATGGCACCTGCTTCGGGCTTCTATTCAACCACCGGTTCGGGTAAAAACCAGGTTCGTATTGCTTATGTACTAAACACCACCGACCTTACCGCAGCTGCAGAATGCCTTGAGTTGGGTTTGAAGGAGTATGCCAAGGCGATGGTAGCGGAACTGGTGAATTAAACAGAATGAGAAACCGTTTGAGCGAATACCGACAGTGATTCGCAATAGTTATCAATCAAACTTCTCTGCTCTGATGTTGGTTTAGTTGGTTCGCCAATAAACACAGTTATCATTCCCGCATTACGCCCAAACTCCATATCGCTGATTGAATCGCCTACCATAATAGATTTGGCAAAATCAATTTCTGGAAAGTCTTTTTTGGCACGTTTTGCCATACCAATATTCGGCTTGCGCATTTGCTTGGTATCGTTAGCAACAAGCTCGGTAGCTGTATATATCGCGTGGATTCGTCCACCGTGCTTACGCACTTCTTTAAGCATTTCGTTATGAATAAACTCAAGGTCATCATGAGTCATTAAACCGCGGCCAACGCCTTGCTGGTTAGTCACAATTAATATCCGCCGAAATACTTTAGCCAATTCAGTCAGTGCATCAAGCGTGCCTTCCAAAAAGTAAAACTCATCCCACGATTTTACATAATCATTAGGGTAGTGCAGGTTAATTACCCCATCCCTATCCAGAAACAGCGTCCAGCCCTTATCTATTTTCAATTCACTTAAAGTCATGCTGCGCTTTATTGTAATCTTCCGGTATGCCAATATCAATAAAATAGCCGTCGAATACCTTGCCTGTAAATTTTAGCTCACCGGTATATTTTTCAAGTACATCCTTTTCAAAAGAAAACTTCTGGCCAACTTCTACTTTGCCAAACAGCTTTTTATCGAAGAAATAAATCCCTCCATTAATAAATCCCTTATTCACAAACCTCTTCTCTTCAAACTTTATTATTCTATTGGCATCATCCATTTGCACGGTTCCGTACCTGTCAAAATTTTCGAGGGGTTTTATAGCCAACGTAATATCGCTTCCGCTTTCAAAATAATGTTGCTGAAGGGCCCACAGAGGAAGGCCGAAAAAAGTATCGCCGTTTAACACATAAGCAGGGCCATCAATCAAATCAAATGCCTGTTTAATTCCACCACCGGTACCAAGCGGCTCCTCTTCCACCGAATAGCGAATGCCGATACCAAGATATTTTTCGCCAAAAAAATCTTTAATCACCTCGTGCTTATATCCTACAGATAATATTACATCCTTTATTTGCTCGCTCTTTAAATATTGAAAGATGTAATGCAAAAACGGCTTGCTGTTTACAGGCGCCATTGGTTTGGGCAGGTCGTTAATTACTGCGCGAAGGCGGGTTCCAAGCCCACCGGCTAAAACAATAGCTGGATAATCTTTAACATCCATCTATTCAAATTTAAAAAGCTCTTCTTCTACCAATTGGCAGATGATGTGGCCAATTAATATGTGGCTTTCTTGTATACGTGGCGTGTCTTTGCTAGGCACATTAAAAAGGTAATCGCAGCAATCCTTCATTTTACCACCGGTTTCTCCGGTAAAAGATATAACAGTCATCCCTCGTTTCTTAGCTTCTTCCTGCGCCAACAAAACATTTTTTGAGTTTCCCGAAGTTGAAATACCAATCAACACATCGCCTTTGCGGCCATAAGCCTTTACCGCCCTCTCATAAATCTGGTCATAAGAATAATCATTCGCCACTGCAGTTAAAAAGGAGGTATTTACGTGGAAGGCTTCGGCCGGCAAGGGCTCGCGGTCACTATAAAACCGGCCGGTAAACTCAGCTGCTAAGTGTTGCGCATCAGCAGCGCTACCACCGTTGCCACACAGGTATAAACGGTTGCCGTTTTTAAATGCACCCGCAATGCCAAAGGCAACTTCTTCAATTCGCTTTATCAACTCCTCATCCGCCAATACTTTCTTCTTCACGTCAATTGAGGCTGAGATAATAGATTTTATTTTGTCTTTCATTGGTTTATTCTTATGGCATTAAATAGTCCAGGTAGTTAATCCGTATTCTGTAAAGTTATATTTCATTACCCGGCCGCCCAGTTTATTTAACGTGTCAATCACTTTAAATTTTGCATTGTAGGGTGCATAAAAAATCATAAATCCTCCACCGCCCGCACCCGATATTTTACCGCCGGTAGCCCCGGCCTTAATTGCAGCATTATAAATCCCCTCAATCATTGGGTTTGAAATACCCGAAGCCATGGCTTTTTTATGTTCCCAACCGTAGTGCAAAATTTTGCCAATCCCATCTACGTCGCCTTTTAAAATAGCTTCCTTCATCATCACACTCTGCTCCTTCAGGTTGTGCATGGCCTCAATACTCTTTACATTTTTCTTCTTCACGTTTTCCGATTGACGCGCAATGATTTCAGATGAAGAGCGCGATGTTTCAGTAAAAAACAGGATGAGATTGTTTTCCAACTCATTCAACCATTTATCCTTTATGCGCAGCGGGTTTACAATTACTTTGTCGTTGGCATAAAACTCCATGTAGTTCACTCCACCAAAAGTAGCAGCGTATTGGTCCTGCTTGCCACCGTGCATAGCCAGGTCCTCACGCTCTATACGATATGCCAAATGGGCAATATCATATTCGCCCAATGGCAACTTAAACCATTCAACAAAAGCTCCCAAAATAGCTACCACAAGCGTTGATGAAGAACCCAGCCCCGAGCCCGGAGGCGCATCAACATAAGTAGTCAATTCAAAAGCAAAAGGCTTTTTAATAAAGTCTTTCACCACCCGGTTATAAACTCCTTTCGCTAAATCCAACTTGCCATCAATAGCCAAATGCTTTTTGGCTTCTAAAACCACTTCTTCATTTCTGTCAATGGCTTTAATAGTTATCTTTTTGCCACTCGATGGTTTGATTGTAGCATAAGCATACATGCCAATAGTCATATTCAAAATGGCGCCGCCGTATAAATCAGAGTAGGGCGATACATCAGTACCACCGCCCGCCAATCCAAGACGCAAAGGGGCTTTACTTCTTATAATCATATGGTTGCAAAATAAATGATTTCGGGGAATGTAAAGGCATAGAGAAATTAACCACTAAGGCACTTAGAACACTAAGGTGCACTAAGAAGAATTTTAATACATTTTTGACCGCAAAGGTGGCAAAGAGCGCAAAGATGAATACCAAAGCAATTTCTAAGTGTAACTAAGTGATCATAGTGCCTTAGTGGTAAACTGTATTAGCCTTTAATTCCCTCGTACATCTCAAATATGCGGTTCAGCATTTCGCTCCAGGCATATTGTTTCTTCTCGGTTTTTATGGCGTCCCGCATAGGGTATTCGCGGTGGTTGGCGTAAAAATCTACCAGGGCATCGGCAATGGCTTTGGGCTCCGGTTCTACAACATAGCCAACTTTGCCGTTTGGCACTATTTCCGGCAGGCCACCTACGTTGGTAACAAGCATGGGCCTATCAAAGTGATAGCATATTTGGGTAACGCCACTTTGGGTAGCATGCTTATAAGGCTGAACAACAATATCGGCAGCGCAGAAATAATTGCGCACCTCATCATCAGGTATAAAATCGGTTCTTAAAATCAGCTTGTCAGCTATGTTCAACTGCGTAATTAAATCCCAGTAGGGCTTAGCAGCGGTATAAAACTCGCCGGCAACAATTAATCTGATATTCAGGTTTCTCACCCTATCATCGGCCATGGCTTGCAGCAATAAATCAAGCCCTTTATAATCGCGGATAAAACCAAAAAACAAAATATACTCGGTATTGATTTCGAGGCCGAGTTTTTCATAAGCCTCTGTTTTTTTAACAGCCTCACCAAAATTATCGAACAAAGGATGCGGCGAAAAAACTTTAGGCTTTTTTGAATCGAATTTCTGTAAGTCGACCAATACAGAATCGCTCATGGCAATAAAACCATCTACCGAGTTTGCAAAGTATTGCGCCAACTGAAAATCACCCACACGTTTTTCGTGCGGAATGATGTTGTCAATAATTGAAATGACTTTGGTCTTATTGTTCTTCTTTACAATCCGCGAAATGGTGCCCAGGCACGGGCCCATAAACGGTAGCCAAAACTTTACAATCATCAGGTCGGCATTCAGTTTGGCAATTTCTTTGCCAACGCTTAACCAGTTAAGCGGATTAATGGAGTTAACCTTTACATGTATGTATAAATCATCCGGCGCCGGTTGATCGCTAAACTGAGAAGTGCCCGGAAAGAGAAACGACGGGTATTGCAGGCTGAAAGTATAAATCTGAACACTATGGCCCTGCCGTATAAATTCGCGGGCCAAACGCTCGTTATACGATGCCAAACCACCACGTAAGGGGTGGGCACTACCTAAAATTATAACTTTCATTGATTGTAAAAGTGTTTATTACAAATTCACAGTTTTAGCCACATCATATTGGTTTCTATTAGGGCCGTTTCTCGAAACAAGCTCCCCTAAAAACCCGGCTAAAAACAATTGCACCCCGATGATAATAGATAGCATGCCAATGTAAAATATAGGCCGCTCGGTCATCCTGTAAACTTCAAAAGCGAATTTAGCTATGGTTAAGTAGATAACAATACACGAACCCAGGAAGAAACTTAAAACCCCCAGCGCACCAAAAATGTGCATAGGCCGTTTTGCAAAACGGGTCATAAACGATACCGATAACAAGTCAAGGAAACCATATAAAAAGCGCTCCATTCCAAATTTGGTTACACCGTACTTGCGCGCCTGGTGTTGCACAACCTTCTCCCCTATTTTACTGAATCCCGCCTTTTTTGCCAGTATAGGTATGTAACGATGCATTTCGCCATATACTTCAACGCTCTTTACTACTTCGTTTTTATATGCCTTCAATCCGCAGTTAAAATCATGCAGGTAAATACCCGACATCATGCGGGCGGCAGCATTATATATTTTGGTTGGAACAGTTTTGGTTATTGGGTCGTACCGCTTTTGCTTCCAACCACTAACCAGGTCGTAACCATCGTCAGTTATCATTTTATATAGTGCAGGAATCTCGTCAGGCGAATCCTGCAAATCCGCATCCATCGTAATTACCACATCGCCCTGCGCTAATTGAAATGCCGTATTAAGTGCAGCGCTTTTGCCGTAATTAATTCTAAACTTAACCGCTTTCAGGTTTGGGTTTTGCGCGCTAAGGCCTTCCAAAACCGTCCACGATTTATCCTTACTCCCATCATCCACCAAAATCACTTCGTACGAAAAATTATTGGCCTTCATTACACGGTCAATCCAGGCCGTTAATTCGGGCAATGATTCTTCCTCGTTAAATAATGGCACTACTATTGATATCTGCATTTATTCGTACGTTTTTACAACAGGCCTATCGTCCGGCCGGTTCACAAATAAACCAATAAGTGCCGAAAATATTGCACCAATTACTGCCGACGATGCATAACGTATTAATTGCGATTTTATGGTTGGGGTAAAATCCTGGTCCTTTATTCTTTGCAAAGCTTCCTCTGTTTTTTCGTCCGTCGAACCCAATTTTTCCATCCACTCGCCTGTATTTTCAATCACTTTGGCCTTAATAATAACCGGTATCTGAGGATCGATTACCTTGTATAAAGTAAAGTTTAAAGTATCGAACAAAACAGTAGCAGTAATTGATATAATAAATACTGTTAAAAAGGCCTGCCCATAATCTTTAAAACCACCCTGTTCGCGCCTGATAGTGATTCCGCCCCAAATCATCGCAAATATTAAGGGCACATAGGCAATCATAGGAAGAAAACCTGCCAGCTTATTTACATTGATAAAATAAATCATCAGGATAATTACAAACATGATGATACCGGCAATAACACCGTATTTTATGGACGAGGAGTATTTATTCATAAAATTGATTTTACTGGTTTAAAAGCGCTTTGCCTTTGTTTATAACACCAACCACCTTGCCAATAAATTCAGTACCTACAAAAGGTGTATTTTTTGATTTGGAATGAACATCAGTTGCTGCAAATTGCCACTCTTTAGCAGGGTTAAATAAGGTCAAATCGGCAACTGCACCTTCTTCAATTTGCGCAACGGCAACACCCAGTATTTTACGCGGATTTTGAGCTAGTAACTCAACAATCATTTCAATTTTTATCTCCGAGCGCAAAGCTGTGTTCGTCACGGCAAAGCAGGTTTCCAGTCCTATCATCCCAAAATCAGCTTTATCAAACTCAAGCTTTTTGCAGTCCTCATCTTGCGGCTGATGGGCCGAGCTAACGGCATCAATAGTTCCATCTGCAATACCTTTAATCAGGGCTGCTACATCTGTTTTTAACCGCAGGTGGGGGTTAACTTTATAATTCGTATCAAAATCGCCAACAGCACTGTGCTCTAACATCAGGTTATAAGCATTTACCGAGGCAGAAATTTTTAGCTTCTTCCTTTTGGCTGCGCGAATCAAATCAACCGATTTCTTCAACGAAATGTCAAGAAGGTGCAGTTTCGAATCAGTGTATTCCAATACAAACAAATCGCGGTTAACGGCAATCTCCTCTGCAAGCGCGGGTGCACCCGGTAAACCTAATTGCGTGCTTACCAAACCTTCGTGCATGGCGCCGTTTTTCGAGATGCTCTTATCCTCAGGGTGAACCATAATTAAGCCATCAAATGCCTTAACATACAACAGCGCCCTTTCAACCACCCCAGCAGTAGGGCTGGGTTTAAGCCCATCGCAAAAAGCGATGGCACCGGCCTGGTGCAAATCGTACATATCAGCCAAATCATGGCCCTCTGTATTATGTGTAACTGCACCCAGCGGGTGCACGCTCACCAATTGGCTGGCCGATTTGCCCAAAACGTACTCAACCTGTGCTTTGGTCTGTATTACCGGGTATGTATTGGGCATACAGCATATATGGGTAAAGCCCCCTGAGGCTGCAGCTCTGCAACCCGATTCAATCGTTTCCTTCTGCTCAAAACCCGGGTCGCCCAAAAAAGTATTAAGGTCGAACCAGCCAATTGAAACATGCAGATTGTCTTCTTTAATTTCTTTAGCCTTACCTGTATTACGTAAGCCCGTGCCTATCCTTTTGATTTTGCCATCAGAGACCAAAATATCTTTAACCTGATTATTAAAAGGAGAGCCGGTATCTACTATTCGTGCTGAGCGGATGAGTATTTCCATGTTTTTGTTTACCGGAGCGCAAATATAGCAGATTATTTGGTGTGTGAAGCCTTTAGATTTACCGACTTTGGAAAAGTTGCCAAATCCCGAGTTTGCCGAATTAATTATTACTTAGCAACATGGAAAACATTGCCGGATTTTTTGTCCCCATATTGATTTACCTTTTCATTTTTATTTTGAATGTAATTATGCCGGGCCGCTGGGTTACAGGTTATGCCACCAAACCCAATTCCACCGAGAAACTACGCTATCACCTGAATGGATTATTGATTTTAATAACGGTTGTTACGTGTTGGGCTTTATCATGCTATTACGGCTTTTTGCCATGGAATTGGTTATATCAATACCGCTGGTATGGCCTTGCCGGGGCAGTTAGTTTTGGCCTCGTCTTTTCTTTGGCATTGGTTTTACCGAATCCGGCAGTTAAGGCTTCGTTTTTAGCCGACTTTTATTTGGGCAGATTAGAAAACCCGCAACTTTGGGGTGGTAGGATTGACGCCAAAATGTGGCTGTATCTGGTAGGGGCTGTTATGTTAGAATTGAATGTGTTGAGTTTTACCGCCCATCATTATATTTTGTACGGGGCCGAGGCCTCGCAGGGCATTTTTACCTGTGCAGGATTGCTCACTTTTTTCCTGATTGATTATCTCACATTTGAAGAGGTGCACCTTTATACCTACGATTTGTTTGCCGAACGGGTTGGCTTTAAACTTGGCTGGGGCTGCATAGCTTTCTATCCGTATTTTTATGCTATACCATTGTGGTCTACTGTTGCCCTTGAGCCTGCGCATGCTTCTAATCCGCTGTTGGCGCTATATGCCACCGTATTTTTCTCGGGATGGTGCTTATCGCGCGGCGCCAATTTGCAGAAATACTTTTTTAAAAAAGACCCTACCCGCTCCTTTTTAGGAATAACCCCTGAAACCATAACCGATGGCCACCGAACATTATTGGTAAATGGTTTTTGGGGCCTTAGCCGTCATATCAATTATTTAGGAGAAATATTGATGGCTACCGGCACCGTGCTTTGCGTTGGTCACCCTTTGCTAATATGGCCATGGTTATACCCCTTGTATTATGTGGCATTACTTTTCCCTCGGCAGGTGGATGATGATAAACGCTGCGCCGCTAAATATGGCCCGCTTTGGGGCGAGTATTTAAAGCGGGTGCCAAAGCGTATTATACCGTTTATATACTAGTTTATTTACCGCCAGGCACGCAAAGGTTAATACAAGAATACAATAAGGAATATTGAACACCGAAGGATGAAGTCTACGAGGCGAAATTGCTTTGCATAAAAACCTGGGCTGTTCCTTTGCGCTCTTTGCATGCTTAGCGGTAAATTCGATTCAATTAAAGGCGATACATTTTACGCGTAGTACCGCCCATAATGTTAATGGCCATTTTGCGCGGCATAAGTTTTTGCATAATAAAACTAGCCAGTTTGTTACCGGTACCGGTTATAAATGAGGGTTGCTTTCCCAGCTTTTCAAAACATTCTTTTACAACTTCATCAGGTGATTGAACGCGGGGGGCAAAAAAATCCGCCTTTTCGGGTTTGGTGTTAATGAAGTTAGGCGTAGCTGTGGCACCAGCGCAACAGGCAATTACATCTACTCCCCTGTCCTTCCATTCGTACCAAAGGCTTTCGGCAAAAACGCGGTTAAATGCTTTAGTGGCTGCATAAGTTGCCAAAAAACCACTACCCTGAAAACCCGCTAACGATGCCATTAATATTACTGCGCCCTTTCCTCTGCTTAACATTGGTTGCGCAAAAAGGTGTACCAGGTTCATCGGTGTAACCATATTGGCTTGTGCTATTTTGTTGTTATGTTCCAGCGTGTCCTTCTCAAAGCCTCCGAGGTGCGACAGAGCGGCGTTGTAAACAAGCAGGCCGATTTCTTTACCGGTCACAGCCTTTTGCAACTGAAGTGCAGCAATGCTCTCAGCCAAATCACAGCAAATGCATTGCACTTGTATTTTGTATTGATTAATAAGCGAAGAAGCAAAAGCTTCCAGGGGTTCTTTGCGCCGGGCTACCAGCACCAAATTAACTCCCTGTGCCGCCAGGTAGCTTGCAAAAGCAGCTCCTATTCCTTCAGAGGCCCCGGCAACCAAGGCCCATTCACCATATTTATCTTTTAACCACATCGTTGATATTTGAGCATCAAAGGTGGTAATTAAAAGGATGAATTATATCCTTAGCTCCTCTTGTAAAAAATCCAAAGCCAGCTTAAGCGTGAAAAGCGGAAGAATACCGGGCTGAACAGAACCAAAAGAATACCATTCACCAAAACATAATTTAAACTAAGCGATTTCATAAAACCAAACAACGCGGTTGATATGGCAAACGTAAAGCAACTAAAAGCCACCGTTATGGCGTACGACATGTAAGTTGCACCCCAGTAAAAGCCGGTCTCCGGCGAAAACTCAAGTTGGCAATGGTCGCAATGGTCGTGCATAGCGGCCATTTTGCGCAGGTTAAATAGATTGGCAGAAACGAAAACCTTGCCTTGCCCGCAACGAGGGCATTTCCCTCTAAAAAAATCTCCCAAGGTCGGAGTTAATAAGTGGTTAGTTGCTACATGTTCATGCTGTATCATAAAACAAAATTTAAGGGTTCATGATGCTTTTTCTGAAGGCCTCGGGTGATTCGCCGGTGGCCTTTTTAAAGAATTTACTAAAATGCGAATGGTCGGTAAAACTTAAATGATGTGCTATTTCTGAAATATGCCTATCCTGGTTAACCAACATGCGTTTGGCCTCCAACAATATCCTGTCACGAATAAGCTCGCCGGCTGGCTTGCCTGTTATTTGCCTGCACAAATTATTAAGATAATTAGGTGTTACAAAAAGCAACGCCGCATAATCTTTAGGCATATGTAATTGCACGTATTTCTCCTCTATCAATTTTCTAAAGCTACTAATAACGATATGGTTGCCATGTTGCTTGGCGTTAGCATCGCCGGTGGATGTATACTCGGCCGTTAACATGAAAATTTCGAGCATCCATAGCTTGATGATATCCGGAGTTGAAGATTGAGTGTTATTTACGGCCTCAAGGATTTGCTCAAACAATTCCTTCACTTTCTTTTGTGCCTTTGCAGGTAAAAATACTACACACTGCTGCGCAGCCCCTTGAAAAAAGCCAAACTGGGCAAGGTAATCAGGCCGGGTTAAAAACGACCGGAAAAAGTTTTCAGAAAAATTAATGACATAACCTTCCGGCGCACCTTTAAAATTCCAACTATGCACCTGGCCGGGAGTCATAAAATAGATTTCACCTGCGCTTACCGGGAAGTTTACAAAATCGATATTATGCGTACCAGACCCTTTGGTAAAATAGATGAGGTGGTAAAAGTTATGCCTGTGCGCAGCGCACAACCCCGAATGCACTTTAAGATATGGAGCAAACCTGCTCACCAATAATTCGTTGGAGGAGTGCTTCTCAGGTTTAATAGTGCAAATATCGTATGTGGGTATAATCTTTGCCATTTGAACACAAAGATACCAGCGAACCTTTATATCTGCTGGTATTTTTTGTGGGGAAACTGGTAGTATTTACCTACGGCCAACAAGTCTTATACCTTCCAAAAGCGGAGTAATAGAATTTCCATGCCCAAAAATACAAGGGTAAGGATAAGACACCATCTCCAAAGCGGTGTGCCCCGGTCAAGTTCCTTTACAATGGATGCAACTTCGGCGTTAGCGGTGTTAACCACATTTACGTTGCCTTGCGGATATTTTTGTTTAAGTTGCGAGGCACTAGAAAATCTGAGGTCGCTTTCGCGCCTGTCAAAGTTAAGGGCCAAAACCTGGCTGGAGTCCGAACCTTCCGGCCCAATGGTATAAAAGCCTGCTTTTTTAACTTGGTCGCTTAAGCCTAAAAGCATTTTGTTACCTATGGCAAATTGCTCCGGTATAAACTCAACGTTGTCGCCTTTTATTTTATAAACTTTTTGCGTAGAGGCTTTTGGTGCATCAACCTCAATTCTTGTTTTATCGCCAATGAAATAACTGATGTTACCGCCCTTAATGTTCAACACCGCCATTTTATAAAGCATAGGAACAAAAATGGCATGCACGGGCAGATCAGAAAAATCTTTATCCAAAGGGGCTGCACAAACGTATAGCGACCCTTGTTGAAAAGGATACCGGCTAAAAAAAGAAGTCCCGTCTTTCAAACTAAGAATTGCTTCCTCATTAGATGCCGTTGAATGCGAAAACGTATAGTACTTTTTAGCCTGGGGCAAATTCATGTTTTGAGGCACCTTTTCGAACACATCTTTAAAAATGTTTTGCTGCAGGTTAATAGTTGCCATATCCTGAGGTGTTTCAGAAAAACCCGTAATGGAGTTGGCTTGCAGGTTATTCAAAAACCGGTTATAAGCCTCAATTTCGCATTTATCGCCTGGAAACAAGGCCACTGCCCCGCCATTGGCAACATATTCGGTAATCGCCGATGCGATACCGGTAGGTATTGTTTTTAAATCAGCTAAAATTACCAATTGAGTGCCTTGCAAAACAGCGGGGTCAAAACTATTTAGCTGAACTGCGGTATAATTAAACTCGGCCTGGTCCTTAAAAAGGGCATCTAAAAAAACATTGGCCCGTCCATCGTCCACTGCAACAACTTTAATCTTCTCGATAACGTTAAAGGCGAGGTAATAATTATCATCAAAGTTGATGGGGTAATCTTGCAACGAAAGCTCCGCTTTATTAGGGCCCGATTGGGTTGGAACAAAACTAAGGGTGTCATATCTGTATGACCCGGCTTCCACCGAAAAATCGGCCATTACCTTGGTTTGCCCGTTTAATTTAAGCACCAGCCGATTATTCTCGTTTTTCTTTTCGCCTGAGTTGCCAATTTTAACCACCAACTGTGTTTGCTCGCCTATAAGTTGAACCGGTTGATTAAACCAACAGGTATCGATATAAACATTCTCCTGCGCATCGGCAACCAGCGGGATAAGGTTGTAGCTAACCAACGAATCAACATTCATATCTCCCATATTCTTTTGAAAATCTGAGAGTAGGTATGCTGTTTGGTTTTTACCGTTTTCACGGCTCAGGGCATCCTTTTGCCGCTTGGTCACCTCAGAAAGCGTACGAACAGCCGGTGAAATTTCAAGCTCATCAACCATATTGTTGAACTCCTCTTTACTCACTAACCGTTGATGCTTACCTTGAAAGTCGTTGCTCAGTAATTGGAACTGATCATCAGCTGAATAATTGTGTGCAATTTCCTTAGCGGCCAGCTTAGCTTTATCGAATAAACTCCTGCCCTGGCTCATAGCATTCATTGAGTATGAATTATCGACATAAATGCTGACAAACTTTTTACCCGCTGCTACCTGGTTCTTTTTGTTGGGCAAATAGGGTTGGGCAAAAGCAAAAACCAAAAAAGCCAAAGCCAGCAAGCGGCAGGCCAATACCAACAAATGCTTTAACTTGCTTTGCGAGGCGGTTTCTTCCTTTAATTCCTTCAAAAAAGTAACATTGCTGAAATAAACGGTTTTATACCGCCTGAAATTAAACAGGTGTATTATCACCGGTATTGCCAGGGCCGAAAGCGCAAACAAAAAACCACTATGAAGAAATTGCATGGGGCTAAAATATCGAAATTGAGTTAACCATAAGGGTATTTAGTGGTTAGTATTGAGTATTTAGATTTAATTAAGTCCTTTGGGGGGCTTCAAAATTCACCGTATCATTTTAATAACATTTCTTAGCCGCAATATTAAAAACAAACAATTGTAGCATCTTTGCAAACAATCCTTGTTCCATTACCCAAACAAAACCGTAGTTTTTAAGAGCTGTTGATAACGGCAGCGATTTTATGGCCCATAACCGACAAATCTTTCAAACCGATTCGCCTACCCGTTGGAACACCTTTAAGTGGGGCGCCAGGATTATTATTTTCATTCTTGCTTTAGGCGCTGTGGCCCTAAGTGTGGCGTTATTCAGAAATTCAAACCCCAACCTGCCTAAACTTATAAGCATTGAAGGCTCCCGGCCGCTTTCAACACCCGAAAAATCGCACGAGTATAAAGAGCATAGCAGGAAACGAAAGCGTAATGAAGCCATACGGAAGTCACCTATCAGTAATAAAATAAGGGCAGGTTTTTATCCCGATAAAGCTGACCCGCAGTCATTTAGTGTATTAAGAACCAATATTTCGAAAATGAATATGGTTCTGCCTCAATGGCTTTTTATTGACCGTAATGCAGATACAATCATTTCGCACCTCGACCGGGGCACTTTTAACCTGCTCGATTCGTCGCAGGCTAAAATAATACCTATGCTAAGCAATGTTGATACAGCTTTTTACGATAGCTGTATCATCCGGATTGTTGCATCACCGCAAAAAAGAAAGGCCTTTATCAATAGCGCCCTGGGTATTTTAAAAAAATACGGCATGGATGGGCTTAATGTGGATTTTGAAAACCTGGATGATATAAAAGACGACCCCTATACACATGAGCTGTTGATGAGTTTTCACAAAGAGTTAAGCGACTCGTTACATGCACATCATTATCTGGCCACCCAATGCGTTCGGCCGTTTAGTACCGATTACAAACTTGCCGAGCTAAACCGTTTTAATGATTATGTTTTTATAATGGCATATGATGAACATTTTGACGAGTCTGATCCCGGTGCAGTTAGTTCTACCAAATGGGTTGAAGATGTAATCAATAATTGCAACACCAAAATTACCCCTGAAAAGTTTGTGCTTTGCATGGCCGGTTTCGGTTATGATTGGTTAGCCAAAGGCACCGGCGTGCAGGTTACCTACCAGGAAGCCCTTACCGCCTGTAAAGAGCACAATGAGAAAATAGCCTACGATAAAGAATCAGACAATGTCCATTTTAGTTATAAGGATGATGAGGGGCAGAGCCACCAGGTTTGGTTTACCGATGCAGCGACCAATTTTAATGTAATGCGAACAGCTTCTCCTTATGGCCTTGCAGGTGTTGCTATTTGGAGAATTGGCTCAGAGGATTCACGGCTTTGGAGTTTCTTTAAAGATAATCTATCCGACGATTCGATAAAAGTGAAACCGGTTGACCTTTCGAAGTTTAAAAATGTAGCGCCTTCCAACGTGGTGGTCTACATGCAGGAGGGCGAAGTTTTAGATATTCTTCAAACACCCGAGCCGGGGAATATTTTTACGGAGTACAATTCCAAAACAGATTTGATTACCGATGAAACGTATTTGGAATTACCCTTCCCTTATGTCATCCGCAAATACGGAAAAGCCAAACCAAACGTAGTTATACTAACTTTCGACGATGGCCCCGACCCCAAGTATACCCCTGAGGTACTTGATATTTTGCGCCGTGAAAACGTGCCCGCGTCATTTTTTATGGTAGGCGAAAACATGGAAAGCAACATACCCTTGGTTCAGCGTATTTACAATGAGGGGTACGAAATTGGCAACCACACCTTTACCCACCCTAACCTTGCCGAAGTAACCCGCGAACGTGCACGGCTTGAAATGAATGGAACACGTAGGTTAATGGAAATAATAACAGGCCATTCTACGGTTATGTTCAGGCCACCGTTTAACGCCGATGCGGAGCCCCAGGACCTTGCGGAAATTATACCTGTAGAGGAAAGCCGCAAGGAAAACTACATCACTATTGGCGAATCTGTTGACCCTCAGGATTGGGATGTTACCGGTGCAGTTAACCCTGCAATTAATGCCGATAGTATTTTTAACCGGGTTGTGAGATACCAAAAGTTAGGGGCCGTAATTCTTTTGCACGATGCCGGAGGTAATCGCAGCGCTACTGTAGAGGCCTTACCCAAAATTATACACTACTTTAAGGAGAAAAATTATCACTTTGGCACAATTGCCGAATTACTGGGCAAAACCAAAGAGGATTTAATGCCCACCGTAACCAATCCGAACGATAAGCTGCTAAATGGAGCAAGTTATTGGGTAGCCGATGGTATATTTTTTGTTGAGCGCTTTATTTACGGATTATTTTTTGTAGGCATTTTTCTTTCCATAGGACGTATGATATTTATGGGCATTCTGGCTACTATACAGAATGGGAGACAAAAACGTGTTTTGAAAAAATCAACGGCAACCCCACTGGTTAGCATCATAGTGCCAGCCTATAACGAAAATGTAAATGCTGTAACCACAGTTTCCAATTTATTAAAATCAGACTATCCCGATTTTGAAATCATTTTTGTAAACGATGGCTCAAAGGATAATACTTACGAATTAGTGAGAGATGCTTACCTAAGTAATAGTAAAGTAAAAGTTTTCGATAAACCCAACGGTGGAAAGGCCTCGGCCCTAAACTTTGGAATAGGACATGCAAATGGTGACTTTGTGGTTTGCATTGATGCCGACACCCAATTAAAAACGGATGCAATTTCGAGGTTGATGGAAAGCTTTATTGATGACGATACCGGTGCAGTGGCCGGTAACGTAAAGGTAGGTAACGAAATAAATATGCTTACAAAATGGCAAAGCATTGAATATACAACAGCGCAAAACTTCGACCGGAAAGCATTTGATATTTTGAACTGTATAACCGTAGTGCCCGGCGCTATTGGAGCGTTTAGAAAAGAAGCTATTGAAGATGCCGGTGGTTTTACCACAGACACGCTGGCTGAGGACTGCGATTTGACTATCCGTATCCTGCGCTCTCAATATATAGTAAGAACCAATAGCGAGGCCATTGCAATGACCGAGGCACCCGAAAAAATGAACCAGTTTTTAAGACAACGATTCCGTTGGAGTTTTGGTGTAATGCAAACTTTTTACAAGCACCGCGATGCTTGCTTTAATCCAAAATACAAAGCCCTTGGGCTTGTGGCTTTGCCTAACATCCTGATATTTCAAATACTGCTGCCGCTATTCAGTCCGCTGGCAGATTTGCTAATGATAGCCGGAATTTTTAGCGGCAACGCAGGCAGAATTGGTTTTTATTATCTCATTTTTCAGTTGGTAGATTTAGCCGGTGCCATTGTGGCATTTAGTTTTGAACGTCAAAATATCGCTAAACTCTGGATGCTCATTCCGCAGCGATTTACTTATAGGTGGTTAATGTATTATATCCTTTTCAAAGCCCTAAACAAAGCGATGAAGGGCGAGCTACAAGGTTGGGGAGTTTTGAAAAGAACGGGGAATGTGAAAATGGGCAACAGTTAGCACCGTTTAAGCCTACACCCAGCGACTAATTTTACGTCATTACATTTTTAATTATTTCCAAATTCTTTTAGGTTTGTGGCATTGTCAGGGTGGTACTCACCTCAACATGCAAAGTCCGGATAAGCGAAAACCGGGGCAGCCATTATTTGCCTGGGTTTTCGTTTTATCTGGGTGTGGCGCAGCCTGGTAGCGTGCTTGCATGGGGTGCAAGAGGTCGAAGGTTCGAATCCTTTCACCCAGACAAACATGAAAGCCCGTCTACAAGGATGGGCTTTCTTATTTTCGACCGGGCAATGTTGTTTGAGAAATTATTACCACCTCAGAAAACCAAAATCCTTCGCGCATAGCCTTTCAAATTCGCCTTCAATCAATTTTGTCGAAATTTTTTGCTAGCTTGAACTGGTATTAAAGGATGTAAAAGTTAGAAATGCCTACCGCACCTAAAATGTGGTATTTGAATATAATACATATCAACCTATTTTATGCAGTTCAAAATGACCTATAAAAACATTTTTTTTAGAAACGTTGTTCGGGCACTGTTTTTTCTGTTTTTTATACCCGGCCTTAATTCAATGCTTAACGCACAAAGTATCTCCACTGGCGCTATTCCTTCGCCGGTTTGTGCTGGTAGCACGCTTAGTATCTCATTTACCACCACCGGTTCCTTTATATCGGGCAATGTATTTACAGCCCAACTAAGCAATGGTAGCGGAAGTTTTGTAAACGCCGTCAATATTGGCACCTTAACAGGAACAGGGTCGGGCAGCATTTCCGTCACAATTCCGGTAAACGGCGTTACAGATACCGGTTACCGGATACGGGTAAGTTCATCCAATCCACTGGTAACAGGATCTGATAATGGCAGTAATATTACTGTTACGGCCAATATCCCATCGGTCACTATCGGAGCAACGCAAACTACACTTTGTCCCGGAACCAGTGTAACCGCAAGGGCAACGCCGGTCAACGGTGGCGCCTCCCCATCTTATCAATGGAAAAAGAATGGAGTCGATGTAGGAACAGACAGCGTTTATTATACCGATACGCTTTTATTTAACAACGATGTTATCAGCTGCGTAGTTATAAGTGATGCGGCCTGCGTTACTTCCGACACAGCCTATTCAAATTTCATTACACTCACCACTTCACCAATTGACACGCCTGCTGTTACTATCTATACAACGCAAAACGACACTATCTGTGCGGGCAGCAGTCTTACATTTTCAGCAATCCCAACACATGGTGGAAATGCACCGGTATTTCAATGGAAAATAAATGGGCAGAATGTTGGTGGAGATTCATCACAATATACGTCTACTGCATTCGCCAATAACGATGTAATCAGTTGCGTTATTACCAGTAACGCCCCCTGCGTTTCGCAACCCACGGCAACAAGCAACAATATTACTGTAAAGGTAAACCGTGTTGATACCCCGGCTGTCGCAATTACCTGTAATAATTTATTTATTTGCGCAGGCAGCCTCGTAACTTTTACAGCAACACATAACGGCGGAGGAATTTCGCCCGTTTATCAATGGACAGTGAATAACATCAACACAGGTGGAGATTCAGCAACTTTTAGTACAACAACTCTTGCTAACAACGATGTTGTTGGATGTCTGTTCACCAGTAGTGCTGCCTGCGCCAATCCGCGCACAGCTTTTAGTAATAATATTACAATGCAGGTATTCCCGAATGATACCCCTACCATCAGTATCAGCGCCAGCAGAAACAATGTTTGCGCGGGAAGTTATGATACAGTTACCGCAGCTGTAACCAACGGTGGGGCTCACCCCGTTTACAAATGGAAGGTAAATGGAGTTAGTTTCGGAACTGATTCATCACGTTTTATTATTTACCAATTCAGCGATACTTCAGTTGTTACGTGCGAACTTATTAGCACTTCAACTTGTGTTTCGCCCGACTCTGTCCTAAGCAATAACCTCACCATAAGAACACTTCCCAGCGTTACCCCAACTATCAGTATTTCCGCCACTTTAACCAATATTTGCGTAAGCGGCAGTTCTACTTTTACCGCCACCACCACTAACGCAGGCTCCTCTCCTTCATATCAATGGAAAAGAAACGGAACCGTAGTGGGTGGGGATTCGGCTACTTATGCCGATAACGCCCTGGCCAACGGCGAATCTGTAGTTTGTATCCTTACCAGCAATCTTTACTGTGCTTCAAGTAATACAACCGTTTCAAACGCCATTACTATAACCGACTCAAGCGTCACACCTTCAATTAGTGTAACTGCCACCCAAACCACAATTTGCACGGGTAGTAGTATCGCTTTTACGGCAACGCCCGTTTATGGCGGTACCGGACCCACATTTCAATGGAAGAAAAACGGAACTAATGTAGGTACCAACTCAGCAACATACACCGATAACAATTTAAACAACGGAGAAGTTATAAGTTGTGTACTAACCAGCAACGCGTCTTGCATCACCACTAACAACGTACATTCAAATTCCATTACAATTACTGACTCATCCGTAACTCCCATCGTTAGAATCGGCGCTACAGAAACCTCGATTTGTCCGGGTACCCTGGTGGTGTTTGGCGCGTATCCATCCAATGGAGGTAACAACCCTCATTTTCAATGGAAATTGAATGGCGTCAATGTTGGCAACGATACCACCTCGTATTCGTCCGGAACACTCAGCAATAATGATGTTGTTACCTGTGTTTTGATAAGCAGCGTTACCTGCGCAAGTAATGATACTGCGGTATCGAACACCCTAAATATTACCGTAGCCCCACCAACCATACCAACTATCTCAATAAATACTACTGCAACTGCAGTTTGTCCTGGTACATCTGTTACTTTTAATTCAACCATTACTAATGGCGGTAGTAACCCTGCTTATTTATGGAAGATTGACGGAAACTATGTTGCCAACAATTCAAATTCATTTAGCACAAACTCACTCAGTTCAACCGATACGGTAAAATGCCTTTTGGTTAGCGACGCTCAATGCGCTTATCCCGATAGCGTACTGAGTAACGGCATTAACCTTGTAATTTATCCTTCCCCGCAAGCAAGTATAAGTCCATCAGGTAGTTTTGCAATTTGTCAGGGCGATAGTATTTTGTTGGTAGACACTGCTACAAGCCAGAGTTATTTGTGGTCCACAACCGCTACCACACAGGGTATCACGGCAACGGCGACCGGAAGCTATGAGGTGACCGTAACCAGCGCTAACAATTGCACGGCAGTTTCCCAACCGGTTACAGTTATTGTAAATGCCTTACCCGCGCCTGTAATTACGCAATCCGTTTATACCCTTATATCAAGCCCGGCAAGCTCCTATCAATGGTATTTAAATGATACTTTACTTGTTGGCGATACAAGCCAACAATTTGACTTTGTGCAAAATGGCCAGTACCAGGTTGCGGTTACGGATAGTAATGGGTGCAAAAATATTTCAGGCGTTTTCACTGTTTACGGTGTAGGAATTAAGGAAATTGATGACGCAGCCGGGGTAAAAATATTTCCAAATCCAAATTCGGGAAGCTTTATCGTGGAGTTTGCAGATCCCGCCAACAAGAAAATTGAAATAAAAGATGTTACCGGCAGGGTGGTTTTACCGCGAACCCTGGTGAATAAGCAACAACCTGTATTTATGCGGGATGAGGCACCGGGAGTTTATTTTTTACGGGTTATTGAGAATAATAAGGCGAAAACATTTAAAGTAATGGTTATCCAATAAAACCTTATCCGGTTCTGATTTAACTCTGCTATTTTTTGGCTAGTTTTGCGCCTTTCAAATTCCATCAGTTTATTGATTAATCAAGCGATGTGAGGCTACCGGTTTTTCTTCTAGTTCTTTTGCTTACTTCTGCCGCGGTATTCGCTCAAAGCAATAATTTCTCAATCAACGGTACTGTGGTTGATTCATCTAACGGCGCAGGTATCGAATTAGCAACCGTGGCGTTAAAAGCAAATGGCACCCAAGCCATAATTACGGCTACCAGTGCTGATGCAAACGGCAAATTTGCTTTACAAACCAAGGCAGGCGATTACCAAATGGTAGTAGCTTTCATGGGTTATAACACCAAAACTTTAAGGGTGAAAGTAAATACCAACGTCAACCTCGGTAAAATTTTGATATCACCGGAGATAACCACTTTTAAAGCAACCGTAATAACCGCCGAGCGACCCGAAATTACAGTCGATGCCGAAAAAACCACCTTTAATGTAGCACAAAGCCCAAGTAATCAGGTAGGAACTGCTGATGACCTATTGCGCAACATGCCCGGCGTTACCGTTGACCAGGATGGTAATGTTTCAATAACCGGTAAACAGGGCGTGAAGGTATTGGTTGATGGACGGCCCAATGCCATGGCCGATAATGACCTTCCAGGTTTTCTAAAATCACTGCCGGCAAATTCGGTTGAAAGTATTGAGGTGATAAATAACCCTTCAGCCAAGTACGACGCCGAAGGCAACGCCGGCGTTATCAATATCAAATTAAAAAAGGGTAAAAACGATGGGTTAAACGTTTCGCTATCGGCAGGTATAGGTATTTTGAACCGCTACAACGGAAACTTTAATATTAATTACAAAAAAAACAAGTTTAACGTATTCATCAACTACTCCGCTAATCAGTCAAAAACCGGGTTTACCTCCATTTCCGACCGTATGCTTTCCGTAAACGATACAAACAGTTTTTACAATTATAAAGGCACCGGCACTCAAAACCGTTTTAGCAATAACCTAAAAGCCGGATTCGATTATTTTATTGACGATAAATCCTCGCTCACCTATTCCCTAACCGGTAATTACTCCCATTCAAATAGCTATACAAATGCAAGTGCAATTAATTTAAATGCAGCTGAAACCCCGACTAACACTTACAATTCCACCAACCAAAATGTTGGTTTTAGTTATATGGTTAACAACAATATTGCTTATACCAAAAAGTTTGATTCCACCGACCGCCAGTTGGATATTAATGTAGGTCATTCCTATGTTGCCACTGGTTCAAATGTTACTCTTATTTCCAGTGCCTATGATTCCTCCGGTGTTTATGAGCCCTCCGGCAGCCTCAATCAAAAAACAAGTTCACCCGGCAGCCTCCAAAATGTAGTGGTAAAGCTGGATTATGTACATCCCTTGCGGAAGTTAAAGGGATACAAAATTGAAACCGGTTTTAAAAGCGAAACAACCGTTAATAAAAATGTTTTTAACGATTATAACATCGTCAATAACGTACTGCAATTTGATACACTGCTAAGCAACCAGATTAAATACATTGAAAACGTAGCCGCCATTTATGGTATTTTTAGGGGCACGTATAAAAAATGGTTATCCTATTCAGGTGGTTTGCGTGTTGAGCAAACATACATTAGCGCTCATAGCAGCGCCATTAATAAAGATTATGTCGATTTTTTTCCGAGCGCCAGCGTCGCATTTGTTTTTAACGATACCCAAAACCTCAGCCTAAGCTATACACGCCGTATTCAGCGTCCTCCATTCCGATTTATCAATAATGCCATTACTTACACCGATCAGTTTACCATTTGGCAGGGTAACCCGCTTTTGCAGCCTTCTTTTTCAAACAACATTAACCTGGCCTATGGTCACTCTATTTTAAAGCACTACTTTTCGGTAAAGGCCGGCGGTTCAATACTAACTAATGGCTTTACAGGAGTTGCCACTGTTGATAGTAACCGTATCACAAAATCAACCGAAGTAAATGGCGTAAATAGTAAATCATGTAATTTTAGCGCCTATGTAAAGCTGTATCTAACTAGGTGGTGGGATGCGCAGATTTATTACAATTATTCGTATACCTATTATGGGTTTACTGAGGGCATAAACGTCAACCCGATATCCGGTGGCGCCCACAATTTTTGGGGCTCTTTACGTTTTAAATTCTGGAAAAATGCGATGCTGGAGGTAAGCGGTTGGTACAATACCCGAAGTGTAAAACCCCAAGGGGCCAACCTTGCCGTAGGGGCCATGTATGCCAGCATTAAAAAATCATTTCTCAAAGACCATCTTACAGTTTCGCTGGCTGCCAACGATATTCTGAACACAATGAAATGGCGATGGACCGAAGATAACACCGGAGTTGCGTCATACGGTAGCTGGCAAGGTACCAATCGTTATTTAATGATTACCATAAGCTACCGTTTTGGCTCGCACGATTTGGAAGAAAGAAAGCTTAAAGAAGAAAATGAACGCCTTGAAGAAGGTAAAAGTTGATGCCCTGAATTTAATTACCTCCCTTATAAGTATCCCATTCACCAACTATTTTGGGTTGCCGGTAAAGTTCTACCTGCTTAAAGGCCAGCATACCGTCTCCCTCCCATGCATGAGAAAAAACAAAGTCGCCAACGTTTAAACTATTTTCGTCAGAGCTGCTGATGATGGCCTGGTTAGGCAGCAGATTTGAATATCCTAAGTCATTCTCATCCCAGAAATAGTTTTTCTTTAATCCGGCAGGCGCCACCGGTTGGCCGGGCCAGCCGCCACCCAACATGTAGTAAGATACTTTAAGGTTAGGATCCCAAAAGTTTACCAGTGGCGAAAGCTTTTCGGCATGGGGCAATTTAGATGTTTCAATCTTTTTAAGCACTGGCGAGCTTAAAAATAAAGCCGGTTGATGCCCAAGCGCCAACAACTCAGGAAACTGCGCCGGA